>Ga0209809_1002938_pt1 | contig 11333 bp, 10 predicted proteins | sample YNPMSTMetaG_FD_186172 | JGI IMG/M metagenome (GOLD analysis project Ga0209809, IMG submission 186172) | Anoxygenic and chlorotrophic microbial mat microbial communities from Yellowstone National Park, USA - YNP MS-T MetaG (SPAdes) (version 2) ... | reverse complement strand
TGATTTTGAACCGGGTGACGATGGTATTCGCCAGCGCGGACGGCAACGCCTCAGTTTCACGTTGCTGGTTGATCAGGATGAACGTCGACTGGCTGTCGCTAACGCTATTGCCGAACAGTGGCGAACTATCGGTGTCGAGGTTACTGTTGAATCGGTGGATAGCGTAACCCTGATCGACCGTCTGCGTCAAGGTGATTTTATGGCAGCCATTCATACCTGGACACGGATTGGGCCAGACCCCGACCCCTACAGTCTCTGGCACTCCAGTCAGGCAAACGGTGGCTCAAATTACGCTGGGCTTACCGACAGTCGGATTGACACCCTGTTGGAGCAAGCGCGTGCTGAACCTGAACTCGTCGCTCGTTCTGAGTTCTACCACACCTTTCAACAGCGCTGGCTGGAATTATCACCGGCGATCACATTGTACCAACCGTTGTATGTGATCGTGACGACGACAAATATTCAGGGACGCACCTTTGCTAACCCTGATCTCGGCCCACATATCCTCTTCGGCGTCGAAGATCGCTTCCGCGACGTCCATCGTTGGTTTGTCAACAGTTTTCGCCGCCTCGAAGGTGATTTACCGTAAATCCGCTTACGCTGGCAGACGGAGATCACGGAGATCGAACACCGGCCCTTCAACACAACGTCGCTGCCACCCTTGCCGGGTCTCGATCTGACAGACGCGACAGATACCCAGCCCACACGGTAATGACCCGGCCAGAATCACCTGAACCAGGCCGTGATCCCATCGTAGACGGGTTGTCCGTATCAGACTCGCAGCCCGGCTTACAAACAAGGAAGGTAAACCCAGTACAATCTGGTCGGCCCAACGCAACGGATTCTGATCGGTTGTCGTTGTCAGTAGATCGAATAACGCCGACGCACCGGCTGAGCTGATCTGCACCTCTACCGTCGTCGGTAAGAGAAATGGCGGTGGTACGAAGCCATCATCACCGGCCATTAACAGCGATACATTCAGCTTTCCAGCATACCGACGTGCTAAGAACACTAAAGCCGGCAACGTACTACCAACACCCGCCAACAGAAGAGTTTGGGTCGTTGGATTGATCGTACAGGTGTTGACAGAAGGCACACCGAGATCCAGAATTGTTCCCTCCGGCAGATCAACCAACCGGGTGAGTGTTGGGTCGCGTGGATCAATCAACAGCTCTAATGTACCACTGTTCGGATCAGCCCCGGCGAAAAAGACGGCAGACCGTAGCAGCGGATCAAGACTATGCGTTTGCCGCTGACTGATCATGGCAAACTGACCAGGACGGACAGTACGCGCCAGTGGTGGCGCCACCAGCCGTATCCAGATCAAGTGTTCAAATTGACGGTATTCCTGAATTGTTGCGGTATAATATAGCTGCATTTTCAAACACGTATCCTGAAGCTGGTTCCACTGCATGCCGCATTCTTTACCCACTTCTCCTGTAGCGCGTGAAGAACGCCAGAGGCGGGTGAAATTGATGAATACAAAGCGTACCGATACACCATGTCTGCCGCACCAGAAATCATACCATCGTGATGATGAGTAATCAATCTTCCAACAATCAATTATCTCTGGACTGGTGGCAAAAGCCGCTTGCCGGGAACGGATTGCTCAGATGTATTACCATCGGTGAACTGCTGCTCTTATGCGGCAGCCTTACTCTCTACATGTACACGCGCTTCATCGATCTGACAACGTTCCCCATCTATTTTTTCTGCGATGAGGCAATTCATGGCGTATTAGCCCGTGAACTGGTTGCGCAAGGATTTCGTGATGCCAGCGGTGTCTGGTTTCCACCTTACTTTCGGAATGTAGAGAAGTGGAGTCTCAGCTTAAGCGTCTACCTCCATGCCTTCAGGATCATCCTCTTTGGGTTTGATCAATCGGTGTGGACTATCCGAGCTACGTCGGTCATTGCTGGATTGCTGGCGCCACTTGGTATCGCGCTGATCCTCCGCGTGGGGTACAACAGCCAACGCTGGTGGCTCGGCATACTGGTGCTCTGTATTCTGCCAGCATGGTTTATCCATTCACGCACAGCGTTTGAAACAGCGCTGATGGTGGCCTGCTACGCCGGCTTTCTCGCCTCATACGTCATCTACCGTTTTCACGATGATCGCTGGATCGTGGCCGTGATACTCTTTGGCGCAGCGACGTTTTACAGCTACGCCAATGGTCAGGGGGTCATGTTGGTCAGTGGATTACTCTTGCTGCTGAGCGATGCTCGCTACCATTTCAGCCGTTCGGCGCCGCGTCTCTGGACTGCATTTCTGATGTTGTTGCTCGTGCTCGTCCCGTGGCTGCGGTTTCGTCAACTCCATCCCGACGCCACCTTCGAGCACCTCCGTTCGCTCTACTCCTACTGGATTCTGCCCATACCCATCAGCGAAAAGATCCAACGATTTTTCAGCCTCTACCTGCAGGGGTTAGACCCTCGCTACTGGTTCTGGCCAAATACGATTGACCTCGACCGACACCGCTTCCCAGAGAGCGGTCATCTTCCGCTCGTGCTGTTGCCCTTTATCACCACTGGCCTGATCACCTGTCTGTGGCATTGGCGCAACCCAAACTATCGCATTCCAATTATTGCCCTGCTGGCTGCACCCTTCAGCAGCGCCCTGGTTGGACCAGCAATCACGCGAATGCTGGGAATGGTTGTCCCGGCAACGATTTTGACGGTCATTGGCATTGATGTTCTTCTCGATCTGTTTAACCGCTTTTGGCAGCGTCTGTTCAGTATCATGACCGGAATACTCTTGGCTGCAAGTAGCCTGGCAATGACCCAATATGCCGTCCTCGGTGGGCCACTCTGGTTTCGCGATTACGGTCTTTATGGCATGCAATACGGTGCGCAACAGATCTTCGCCGAGACTATTCCCACCCTGCTCGCCCGCGATCCCCACATTGTGCTGCGTGTCTCACCGACATGGGCGAACAATCCAAACAGTTTTGTGGGCTTCTTTCTGACTCCTGCGCAACAACGGCGGGTAGAGCTGATCAGTATCGAAGCCTATCTCTACACTGTTCGTGATCTCAATCGGCAACGCGATGTCTTTATTATGACAGACGCCGAATATTGGCTTGCCCAACAAAGTGGAAAGTTCATCATATCGCCGCCCGAACAGATCGTTCCCTACCCTGATGGACGGCCAGGGTTTTACGTGGTGCGCATGGAATACGTGGCAAACATCGAAGAAATCTTAGCCGCTGAGCGCGCCGAGCGGCAGCGCTTGATTGAAACCCCCTATACCCTCGATGGTCAACCGATCACTGTCGCTCATTCTCTGTTTGATATGGGGAGTATCAATGAACTGTTCGACGGCAATCCGATGACGCTTGCCCGCGGGTTTGAAGCGAATCCGCTGGTGATTGAATTGCGCTTGACCACTCCCAAATCGCTACGCCAGGTAGAGCTGACCCTAGGTTCGATGGACCTTGATCTCACGGTGGTGTTGACAACCCCTGATGGTGTTGCGAACGTCGTGCGCCAGCAATACCGTAATCTCCCGCCCGATCCGACAGTTCAGCTTGATCTCCCTGCACCGACGACCGTGCAACAGGTACGCTTGGAAATCTTCCAGGTTGGTGTCGGCGAACCGGCACATGTCCATGTGCGCGAGATTGTCTTGCGTTGAAGGAGAATGGGAAGTTCAGGAACCTTTCGACGCTCTCAGCCAATTGTGACCGTCCATCTCCCTACGAGATAGCCTGATCACGCAACGATTCAGCAATCACTCGTCCACGACGCAGATCACTAACCAGCGCACTGGCCAGGGCAACTGCCCGTGCACCAGCCTGAACCATTGCCTGCGCATGGGCCTCTGTAGCTACACCACCCATACCAATCACCGGCAATTGCACAGCAGCAGCAACACTTGCTACCATCCGTAGCGCCACCGGAAAGATGGCCGGGCCGCCAAGTCGTCCATAGATCAACCCTCCTTCAGGGTGGGGCATACAGGCTGGCAGGCCTCCGATCAGAGCAATCGCATCAGCACCGGCAGTCACACAGGCCTGGGCTACTGCAACCGGATCGTTCAACTCACCGGGGAGACGAACGATTAGCGGCAACAGCGTCACTCGACGCACGCGAGCGACCTGTTGCTCGGCTTCAAGTGCGGAAGTGGCAGGAAGTGCTAGCTCAAAACCGGCAACACCTGGCACCTCACTCAATTCGGCAGCGACCGTTGCCGTGTCTGTTCCGGCCAGACTGGCTAATACCGGTACCTGGTAGGTTGCCCAACGCGGCGCCAACTGTTCACGTACCTGCTGTACGCCGAGACTGAAGCCTCCGTGGTGGTAAAGCACACCGGCTGGAGTAGCGATCAGTTGCGGTTGCCCGCGACGCCCGCTGCGGGTAACGGTTGAACTGACAATAGCGCCTAAACCGTGGTCGGCATCAGCCCGTTGTAGTCCCAGCCAGCGTGCAATCCCCACCACATCACCCAAACTACCGGCGGCTGCGATCACCGGTGAGGAGATGGTCAGAGTGTACGGATTGTGAGGTGCCAGCTCAATCATGCGCGCTGCCATAACCCAGTTCGGCCAACGCCTGCCGTGCCACTGCCTCTTCGTTCCACGGAATAGAATGATCGGCGTAGATGATACTGCCTTCGTGGCCTTTGCCTAACAGTAAGACCAGATCGCCGGGTTGTGCAGCAGCTAATGCTACCCGTATCGCCTGTGCTCGATCAGGAATGCAGAGATAGCCACTGCCCGCCCGTTTACCAGCCCGCTCGGCGCCAGCCGCAATCTGAGCGATAATCGCTTCGCGATCCTCACCACGCGGGTCCTCGTCGGTAAGCACCAGGACATCACACATTCGTCCGGCAATTTCACCCTGCATAGCCCGCTTGGCAACATCACGCTCACCGGCACTGCCGAACACAGCGATCATACGCCCGCGTACCTGGGGTCGCAACATTGCAAAAATCTGTTCAAAGGATTCAGGATTGTGCGCATAATCAACGATGACCGAAAACGGTTGCCCGGCATCAACTGCTACCATCCGGCCTCGTGGCGCTCGTACACCGGCAAGAGCGGTAGCGGCCGTATCAAGCGGAACCCCCTGCGAGAGAGCGACCGTCAGCGCTGCCAGTGCATTACTGGCGTTAAATTGACCGGGAAGCGGTACAGTGACTTCCGCTTCCCCCCACGGTGAAGACACCCGCAACGTGCTACGAGTTGGTTCACTGCGGACAATGACTCCCCGCACCTCTGCGGGGGAATTAAGCGCATACCGCAATCGCACAGCATCAGCCGGAGCTGCGGCGAGAAAATAGTGATGATTGGGATCATCGGCATTAACAATTGCCCACCGTTGACCAGAACGCTCGGTAAGCAGGGCAAAGAGTTGTGCCTTATCGGCCCGATACTGTTCAAACGAACCGTGGTAATCAAGATGCTCGTGACCGATATTGAGCATTACAGCTACGGCAAAAGCACAACCGACCAGCCGCCCCCATCGCGGGGAGAGCGCATGCGAGGTAGCCTCAATAACAGCCGTATCACAACCATCACGCACCATCTCACGGAGCAGAGCCTGCACTTCTGGCGCCTCTGGTGTGCTCTGGCGTGTATCGTTAGGCCATCGGCGCGATCCTATCTGGAAATCGACTGTATTGATCATCCCGACTCTCCGCCCGGCAGCGGTTAGTAGCTGAGCTGTTATATCGGTTGTCGTACTCTTCCCTTTCGTACCGGTAATCCCAATCGTGATCATGTCTCGACCGGGATAATCGTAAAATGCAGCCGCCAATGGCGCCAGGGCAACCCGACTATCGGCAACAACAACGACGGGTACTTCAAGCTGGCTCGACCCAGACCAATAGCGACGATCAACCACTACCGCATGTGCCCCCTGAGTAATGGCCTGTTCAATAAACTGGTGACCATCGCTATGCTGCCCACGAATGGCCACAAATAGACTCCCCGGCCTGACCCGACGCGAATCGTAGGTGAGCGCCTGTATCGGTAATTGCGGATCGCCTATAAGCTGATATTCACCGAGACCGACCAGGAGACTGGCAAGAGATTTTGTCACGCTATCCTCCAATCTTCTGCCTTGCCAGGGGATACAGTGGTGGAAGCAACACGAGATCGAAGGCAGGCATGAAACGAACAATCCGGCCACCAAAGCCTTTCTTGAAACGATACACACCTATCAGTGGGTCCTGCTGAGCAGCTTGTTCAAGCGCCGTGCGCACCGCTGCATCGTCGGCAAATGCTGCCTGACCGAGCGCATCAGGGATACCCCAAAAATCATAACCGATGCAACCGCGCTCGCGAGCCCAGTGCAGTGCATGCCATGCCAGCAAATGATTGGCACCACTCCGCAATCCCTCCGTCGTCGAACCACCGTAGAGGTAATAACCGTAACGCGCATCAGCTAGGATCAGGTGTGCTGCTACTGGCGTCGCTTGGGTTTCAGCAATGAAAAGACGGGCGTTTGGTTGATGCAATCGCCATACCGTCGCGTAGTAGTCAGCACTGTGAATACTGAATGCTGCACGCTCACCGGTCGCCCGCATAATATCGTAAAACGGAGCGAGATCGGCCTCATCACCTACCCGCACGGTTACCCCGAGCCGTTCAGCGCGCCGAATATCGGCCCGGTGACCTTTTGAGCAAGCAGCGAAGAGGACCGATGCTGGAGCCTGGAGATCGAGCAACACCGTACTGCGCGGTTGGATAGTATCGGCGACCACGAGACGGCAATGATCAAACCAGGCACGTAATTCGGCAGCTCGCAGGTCGCGTTCGCTGATGTTTGGCTCGAAGCGGATCATAATTGCTGCCATCTGTCGGCCTACTCGTCGTAACGCCTGTATCAACAATTCATCAACGGTCGGATCACCAGAAAAGAGAGGACCGCGTGGCGTATAGCCAAAAGCCAGACCGAAAGAGCGCCGAAAGAGCACCTGGGCACCGGCCAGGATAGTACCGGCTGCATCGAATACTGCCAGGCGCCGACAATGCCAGCCAAACAGCGCTTTCATTGCCCCCCACGGGCTGGCCTGCAAGAAACTTCCATGCGGATGCGTGGCAACAAACGCATCCCAACGCACAGAAGATGGTACATCAACCCGCCACCGATCCCTCATACGCGCACCCATTGCCGTTCAGCATAACGCATGGCCGGAAACGCAATCCGTGCGGCATACTCGGTCACGGCAGCCGGCATCGCCGCTGCCCCACCAAAGAGGACATTCAACTGGCTAGAATAAGCCGAAATAGCCGTAATCTTCACCTGAAGCAACGCCTCATCGAGTGGAACATAGCGTGGGGCATAGTGCTTACGACCGATCATTGCTAACCGCTGTTCAACAGCCGACGGCTGGCGAGCATACGGAAAATCTTCGTAATACCCATAGCGTACATCAGCAGCCTGCAAAACACTCGTCGCAGCGGCAAAGACTAACTGATGATCGACATGCATCCCAACGGCCAGTGGCACATAAAATGTAGCATGCGGATAGCGCTCGACCAGCGTTGTCGTCAGACGTACCACTGCATCAATGAGCGGATCATCGGCTATCGGTGTTGCAAACAGACTCACTTCATCGGCATACACATCGGGGCAGCGATAAATTGCATCAAGCTCAGGCAACAACAGCGCATCGGCGCCAAGCACACCCAGCGCGGCGGCATCTTCAACCCGACGATGGGCTACGACAGATGATGGCGGCAATGCCCAGCGTTCGTGGAGCGATTGGGCAAATGCACTGAACCCCGCCTGAGCAGAGGGTATACCACTACAAACATTGACGACCAGCACCCGCTCGCCAGCCGCCGTCATACGCGCAATGAACCCGCCACAGGAAAGCGCCGCATCATCAAGATGCGGCGACAGCACAATGTGACGATAGCCATCAGGCAATGCCGTGGCCTGATCGGTAATAAAGGCCATACTTCCTCAGAGGGTATCAAGGTCGAGTTCGGCGAGTGCATCTTGGGCAACCTGAGCACGCACCTCATCACGAGAACGGGCAATCCGCTGGAGAATCCGTCGCGCATCAGCCCCACCAACCTGGCCTAACGCCCAAATTGCAGCCAGAGCAATTTCGGTATCCTCATCATCGACGAGCGGTAACAATGCAGGCAACAATTCCCGTCCATCTTCACCGATCTCACCAACTGCCCGTGCCGCCTCGTAACGCAACGATGGAGATGGACTTTGCAGCTCGCGCAAGATATACGGGAACCATTGGCGCCGCATTGAGCGCCCCATTGCCAGCACCGCACTCTCGCGCATGTAGATGTCATCGGTATTGTAGGCACGGTCAACCAGTTCCTGCGCTGCTGAAGACTCGGCAAAATAGCCTAATGCCTCAATTGCCCGACGCCGTACCTCAAAGGGCTGATCAGGATCGGTAGCCGCTTCAACCAAGACATCATGCAAGCGCTGACCTGCACTGAGCGACAGATCACCGATCTCAGCACGGTAGGCAAACCGTGCCAGACTGAGCAGCGCCGCCGCTCGCACTTCACCTGCCGGGTCGTGGAGCATCTGGATCAACCGATCCATCATCTGCTCATGGTCGTCTTCCCATAATCCTTCAATAGCAAGCACCCGAATTTGAGCGTCCTGATCGGCCAGACATGCCCGAAAGACCGGCCGGTAATCAAGCTGAATCTGTTCTTCGGCCAGCTCGGCCAGTAAACGCATAATATGGCGTCGGCGTTCCAGACTGAAGCGCTGCCACTGCTCCCAAAAGATATATACGCTCTCTGGCCCTAAATTGGCCAGCAACTTCAGATCAAGGCGTGTTGGCGCCTTCTCCATCGTATCGAGTTGGGCAACACGCTCGGCAAAACTCAGAGTCATGGTAAACCTGCACGGGGAAACGCGACACAGCGACGATGCAAAGCCAAGACCCCACACCGTCGCCGGTCATGCTTACTCATCTTCATCAATATAACGACCACCCCGCCGACGTAAAGTAGGTTGGATTGGCTGGTCTTCCTCTTCCACATCCTCCTCTTCGGTATCGGTTCGTTCCATCTGCGGCAGGGTAAAGAAATACGTTCCAGACGCTGCGGGATCGGCTGTGATCGCCGGATGACTATCGAGCAACGCTTGCAAGAACGAACGTGAAGCTGGACGCAGCACGTTGTAGGCAACATATAAATCATTAAACGTCACCCGATACACCGGCTGCTCGCGGCTCCCACCCCGCTCGCCCATCACCTCGCAAACATGTTCAAGTACCATCTCGGCCTTGCGCCGTTCACTCATCGGGAAAGCCTTCAGATTGCGCAATTTCCCGTAGCGATTCTGGGTCGGCAATACATCCTCATCAACGGCACAGTAGAAGGTGAGATTGGCAAACGCAAACCGGTTCTTCTTCTCGTCAAAGGTCAGCAGACGATCCGTCGTCTCACCACCCTCTTCGTAGCTGATGGTAAAGACATTCACCGCGTCAGTCCGACTAATCGTGATCAAAGCGCCGGGCACAAGATACTCGCGGAAGAAATCTTCTAGCCCCTGCAACCAACCACCACGATTCCCGCTCGGATAGCGCACTTCAACCAGATACGTTCCGAAATGTTGCGATGACTCGAAGCGAAGGACTGCACTCCGTTGATCGGGGAAAACCGGTTTCGGCAGTAGGGTCGCCAATGCAGCATCTAGCGGAAGCACCCCATATTCCCACTCAAAGAAGGTTAGCAAGCGAGTTACACTACCACTGGCCTGAATGGCCTCTGCACTCTGATCGGCTAGACTATCATCAAAGCCCTCGATCAGATACGAGGTCAGTTGGCCCATCTCAGATGCTTTCACCCGCTTAGAGCCAATTGCCGGCAAACCCTTTGTTGACCAAATATTCGCGCCTTCTACGCCCACGAATTCAAAATCTTTCTCGCGCGACAGGCGATAATTCAACGAAAAGCGAAAACCCTCGTAGTCGGGTTGGCGTGGATTATGGTAATACAGATCGGCAATGATCTCGGTATCGAGCAATGGCTCATTGCGTTCGAGGATGTAGTCACGGATCTTGCGCAAATCGTTCTTGCCAAAGCCAACCAGGCTCGCTTCCGGGTAATGCAATCGCCCGAAACTAACGATCCGCTGGAGTGGATCTCGAGCCAATCGCTCGGCCAATATGCGCTCAAGAGCCGGGCCATACTCAGCGACAATCTCTGCTGGCGAGCGGCTCAGGTCAATTGTCAAACCATCAACTGTCAGCACGGTTGAATGCTCGCTGGAAGTCGGCTCAGCAATAGGAGCTGCCGATGGTTCCTCACTAACACCAAGCGTCGCAACCGGCTCTTCAACATCAGTTGGTGGTACCACTGCCACTCCTGGCTCTTCACCAACCGGCGCCGGGCCTGCCCCCTCAGCAACTGGCTGCTCGACAACAACCGGTGTCGTCGCACCAGCTTCCTGAGATTCGGGCTGAACTACCGGCTGTTCATCCATCTGCGTAGCCGCCACTAACCGGGCCTGCTCGATCCAATAGTCTGAGATATAGACTGGTTCGACCGTTGTAATTGCCGGACGCGATGTAGAGACGACAACGCTCAAATCATCAATCGGCAATGGATTCTCCGGCTCGTAGAGACGCTGCTTAAACGTATGCGGATCGGTAGTATCACGGGGAATGTACCGTCCCTGACGAGAGGTCACATAAATGACTTGACCGTTAACCTCTTCACGGGTAAAGCGCTCATCAGCCGCCAGAGCTGCTTCCAGTTCAGCCTGCACACTTGCCGGATCGCGTTGCAGCCGAGCGGCAAAGAATTCGACCAGATTACTCAGCGTCTGACGAATAGGGGCATCAATGGCGAAGAGAATTCCCTGTGCGGTCATCAGCCGCCATACTTCATCGGCCAGTGTTCCTGTGGTGGCAGTCATTCGCCCTCCTCCGTCACCAGCTTGCAAAGAATTTCAAGATATTGCAGTAACAAGTCTCTTACATCTTTCGGTTCACCGCTTGCCCGTAGCCATTGGAGTAAGCGGTCGATGGCGGTATCGCCAAAAACGATCGTCTTTGCGTCCATCATGCCCCCACAATCCTCAACTTATAGACAATAGGAAACAGAGAGGCGCAACTTGCCTCCCTGCTATCCGTAGGGTGTACGATATAGCTTACTGTATTGTAGCATTGCTCAGCACGATATGCAAATAGTAGGTCGTGCAGGGAGAGGTTTTCAGCGTTCTCATACCAATCCTGTTCGCGAAAACAGTGGATCCTGGTGTGCGAGCATCTGCATCCCCCCTTCCCCCCGCAAGCGGGGGGATTGAGGGGTACGAGCGGCGCTGGCAGGATGATACACGGCTTGCACAGACAGGATTGGCATCAGATACGGGCCTCATTGCGGCCACCTGGGT
>Ga0209809_1002934_pt1 | contig 11343 bp, 9 predicted proteins | sample YNPMSTMetaG_FD_186172 | JGI IMG/M metagenome (GOLD analysis project Ga0209809, IMG submission 186172) | Anoxygenic and chlorotrophic microbial mat microbial communities from Yellowstone National Park, USA - YNP MS-T MetaG (SPAdes) (version 2) ... | reverse complement strand
TTCGGGGCTGGCGTTTCTGGCAGGTGGATGAACGCATCTACTGGCTCTACAAGCCCCGCTTTGACGGAGATGTCATCGGCGAGGAACTGAATCCCCGCCATGCCCTCCTCACTTCGGTCTGGGAAATCCCTCCAGAACGGGACCCCCGTCATCCCAACCCGTTTCCCATTGAATTGCCGACCCGTTGCATTTATTCGGCGCTGGACGGAGAGCGGGGAGTTGTCCTGGACCCGTATTGTGGCATCGGGACCACGCTGGTAGCCGCCAAACTGTTAGGCTGCGATTATCTGGGCATTGACATCAGCGCGAGATACGCCGAAATTGCCCGTGAGCGGCTTCAGAACGCCGGGCGGGAAGAGACACGCGTGCAGGCCGAGGTGGCGTTGCACGTCGTCCGCAAAACGTTCCGGGAGCGCAAAGAACGGGGGGAATGGGTGGGGCGTTTCCGCCAGAATCTGTTGCTGGGGCATGAACCGAAAGAACGGGTCAAACAGACCCGCTTTCCAATGGAATAGAGTCCTGCACCTTTAAAGGGGACGGGGGGCGGGCGGCGGCCTTCGGCCGCCGCCCGCCCCTGTGGACCGTCACCAGTCCACGACCTCTCCCGCCAGATAGCGGTTGATGTCGGCGGCGGCCCGCTTGCCCGCGCCCATCGCGCTCACCACCGTCGCCGCACCGGTCACCACGTCCCCGCCGGCCCAGACCCGCGGCATCGTCGTCCGGCCCGTCTCCTCGTCCTTCACTACCACCGTCCCGTGCCGCGTCCGCTGCAACCCCTCCGCGTCCACGAAGACCAGCGGGTTCGGGCTGGTGCCCAGGGCGAAGATGACCATGTCCACGTCCATCTCAAACTCGGAGCCGGGAATCGGCACCGGAGAGCGCCGACCGGAGGCATCCGGCTCGCCCAGTTCCATCCGGATGCAACGCATCCCTACCACGTTCCCCTTCGCGTCCCCCAGAATCTCCACCGGGTTGGTCAGGAAGTCAAAGATGACCCCCTCCTCTTCGGCATGGTGGACCTCTTCGGCGCGCGCGGGAACCTCATCGCGGGACCGGCGGTACACGATGTGCACCTCCCCGCCCTTCCCCTGCAGGGTCTGGAGGCGGAGCGCGCAGCGGGCCGCGTCCATCGCCACGTTACCCGCGCCGATGACCGCGACCTTCCGCCCCACCTTCACCGGCGTGTCGTACTCCGGGAAGAGGTAGCCCTTCATCAGGTTGACGCGGGTGAGGAACTCGTTGGCGCTCATCACGCCGTTGTAGTTGATGCCGGGGATGCGCATGAAGGACGGCAGACCGGCTCCCGTGCCCAGGAAGACGGCATCGTACTCCGCCAGGAGTTCGGTCAGCGTCAACGTGCGCCCGATGACGTGGTCGGTGTAAATCCGAATCCCCAGGCACTCCACCGCGTAGTCAATCTCCGCCTGCACGACGCTCTTGGGCAGACGGAACTCCGGGATGCCGTAGATGAGGACGCCGCCGGGGGCATGCAGCGACTCAAACATCACCACCTCGTGCCCCTCCCGCGCCACATCCACCGCGCAGGTGAGCCCTGCCGGGCCCGTGCCGACGACGGCGACCTTATGGCCGGTGGCGGGCTTGCGCTCCAGCGGGCAGGTCCGCATGGCCAGTTCGTAGTCACCCACGTACCGCTCCAGCCGCCCGATGGCGACGGGCTCGCCCTTCCGGGCCAAAACGCAGCGGACCTCGCACTGGGTCTCCTGGGGGCAAACCCGCCCGCAGATGGCGGGGAGACTGTTTTTGACCTTCATCGCCGCCACCGCGCCGACGATGTCCCCCTCCCGCAGCGCGCGGATAAACTGGGGGATGAGGACGCCCACAGGGCATCCCTCCACACAGTGGGGCCGTTCGCACTGCAGGCAGCGGTTCGCCTCCGCCAGCATCAGTTCCTCCGTCAGGCCCAGCGCGACCTCGTTGAAGTTCCCCCGCCGGACGACCGGGTCCTGTTCGGGCATCTTCTGGCGGGGGATTTTGGTCCGTTCTCGTTGGGTGAGAGGAGTCATCGGGTTGCCTCCTGTTCCTTCAGTACGCCTTCCAGACGGCATTCGTGTTCCCAGCGTTCTATGGCCAGCCGCTCCTCGTCCCGGTAGAAGGCGAGGCGGGCCAGCAGGTTGTCCCAGTCCACCTTGTGGCCGTCAAATTCGGGGCCGTCCACGCAGACGAACTGGGCTCCCTCTTCCAGCAGGACGCGGCAGCCGCCGCACATCCCCGTCCCGTCAATCATGATGGTGTTCAGGCTGACGATGGTGGGGATGCCGAAGGGCTTCGTCGTCAGCGAGACGAACTTCATCATGATGGCGGGGCCGATGGCCCAGACGCGGGCGATTTCCTTCCCGCGCGCTTCCAGCAATTCCTTCAGGGGCTCGGTGACCAGCGCCTTGCGCCCGTAGGAGCCGTCGTCGGTACAGACGACCAGTTCGTCCGAGACGGCGCGCATCCGGTCCTCCCAGAAGAGCAGGTCCCGGGTGCGGGCGCCGATGATGGAGACGACATGGTTGCCGGCCTCCTTCAGGGAGCGGGCGATGGGGAAGATGGGGGCGATGCCCACGCCGCCACCCACGCAGACCACCGTCCCGTAGTTGGCGATCTCGGTGGGATGGCCCAGGGGCCCGGCCAGCGTGGCCAGCGCGTCCCCCACCTTCAGCGTTCCCAGGTGCATGGTGGACTTGCCGACCTCCTGGAAGATGAGGGTGATGGTGCCGGCCTCCCGGTCGTAGTCGGCGATGGTCAGGGGGATGCGCTCGCCGTGCTCGTCAATACGGACGATGACGAATTGCCCGGCCCTGGCCTTGCGCGCCACGTGGGGGGCCTCCACGACCATAAGTTTGGTGACGTCGCTGAGGACCTGTTTCTCCAGAATCCGGTACACCGTGAACCTCCTTCGGTTAGATGCAAGGTGCAGGATGCAGGATGCAAGATGCAGGATGTATGGCCGGTATGGAAGGATACTCCAAAATGGCCGTTTGGTCAAGTGACATCTGGCCTGTTTCTTTCTTGTCTCTGGTAGAGATTGTGCTATACTCCCGGTATCAGCGTTGACTGAAGTCACCCTTCCTGGGCCTGCGGCCGACACCCGGCACGAAGTGCCCAGGGAGGACGATTTCAATCGGCTGAATAGTTACCTTCGGAATTCGCCACGAATTTTATTTCTTTTAATTCGTGTAAATTCGTGCAATTCGTGGCAAAAAAGACCAACTGCGTAACTCCTACCGGTATCTCTTGCAGGGAGGTGCCAGATGCTCAAAGCGGGTGGAATTGGCGCGGCCGCCGGGTTCGTCATTGCCCTGGGACTGGGATTCCTTCTGCTGGCCGTCGGGGCTGGCGCGGGGGAACTCCCCCGCCTGAGCGTTTCCGGCCCGGCCCGTGCGGCGCCCCTCTGGCCCGCGGATACCCTGCCCATCCGCCCCTCCGACAGCATCACCCCCCACCTCTACCTCCCCCTGGTCATGCGTGCCTACCGCCCCCCGCCGCCCCCGCCCGTCTACCCCAATGACCCATACTACTATACCTATGGCTATCAGTGGGGCCTGAACAAAGTCCGCGCCCCCGAAGCCTGGGCCCTCTCCACGGGCCAGGGGGTCCTCATCGCCGTCCTGGATACCGGCACCGACTACAACCACCCCGACCTCTCCGGCAAAGTCCGCACGGATATAGCCTGGAACTTCGTTAACAACAACAACGATGCGCGGGACAACAACGGCCACGGCACCCACGTCTCTGGCATCGCCGCTGCGGCGACGAATAACAGCCGGGGCGTGGCCGGTATGGGCTGGGACGCGTCCATCCTGCCCCTGAAGGTGCTGGATTCCGGAGGGAACGGGAGAACCGACCAACTCATCTCCGCCATCTACTACGCCGCCGACCACGGCGCCAGGGTCATCAATATGAGCCTGGGCGGCCCGTACTCATGCCTCTCCGATTTGCAGGCCGCGGTGGACTACGCCTACAGCCGGGGCGCCTTGCTGGTAGCGGCAGCGGGAAACGACTACAAGAACCAGACCGTCTTCCCGGCCAACTGCGCGCACGTGCTGGGGGTGGCAGCGACAGGGTATTACGACACCCTTGCATCATTTTCTGTGACCGGTACTCATGTCAGCGTGGCCGCGCCAGGAGAGGATATTTACAGCACTCTGCGGTACGGCGGATACGGTGATATGGACGGCACCTCCATGGCCACGCCCTTCGTGGCCGGGCTGGCCGCGCTGGTCTACGCCCGCTTCCCCACCTACACCCCCGACCAGGCCGCCTCGGCGATTCTGGATAATGCCCAGGACCTGGGGAGCACCGGCTGGGACGCCGACTACGGCTGCGGGCGGATAGATGCCTTCCAGGCCCTGTGGGAGGGGGCGCGGGGAGATTATCCGGTCTGCCTGGGCGCGCGGGTGTGGAGCGCGACGGGAGCGGGGGAGCAGGGGAGCGGAGGAGCAGGGGAGCCGGGGGGCGGGGGAGCGGAGGAGCAGAGGAGCAGGGGAGCGGAGGAGCAGAGGGGTAGGGGAGCGGAGGAGCAGAGGAGCGCGGGGGCGGGGGAGGTGATCCCCGGGGAGGTGGTGGTCACGCTGCGGGCCGGAGCGCGAGCGGAGGCGCTGTTCCGGGCGCAGGGGCTGGAGACCGCCGGGGCGCTCCTCTACCGGGCCCGCTCCGGAATCCAGGTCTGGCGCCTGCGGGTGCCGGTGGGCCAGGAGGAGGCCGTGCTGGCCCGCCTGCGGGCCGACCCCGCCGTCATCGCCGCCGACCGGAACTACCGCATCAGGGCCCAGTAGACCAGACGACGGACGACGGACGACGGACGACGGACGACCGACCACGGACGACAGACCACAGACGACGGACGACAGACGGCAGGCCACGGACAACCGACAGCGATAAGCGATAAGCGATTTGCGATAAGCGATAAGCGATAAGCGATAAGCGATAAGCGATAAGCGATAAGCGATAAGCGATACGCGATACGCGATTTGACAACCCGGCCGAGTGATGTTAAACTCCATCGTAACTGTTCAGGCTTCCTCACCCCACCCCCGCCGCCTGCGGCGGCAGCGGCGAAGCCGCTGGGGGAGGGGTGAGGCCGAACAGTTAAACTCCATCGTGCCATCCACGAGAGACCGGGGGCCCGATGAGCGACTTCTACTGGATTCTGCCCGGCCTCCTGGCCGGACGGGCCGGGCCGCAGACCGTCCCCTGGGACCTGACCGAACTCTGGGAGACGGGGTTCCGCACCATTGTCTCGCTGGTGCCGGTGGACGGGGAACCCATCCGGCGAGCGGGGTTTCGTCACCTGCTGGTGCCGCTCAACGGCGGGCTGGCGTTTCTCCCCCCGGTGCGGCGCCGACTGGCGCGACGGATGCGCCCGGTGGTGGACTTCGTCGCCGAAGAGATCGCGGCCGGGCGCCCAACCCTGGTCCACTGCCGCAAAGGCAACGACCGCACGGGGGCCGTACTGGCGGCCTACCTGGCCTGCTATCGGGGACTGACCCCCGAAGAGGCCATCCGGCGGGTGCTGGAAGCCAACCCCCAGGCGATGCGCTCGCTGGGGTTCAAGCGCCTGGTAAGGACGATTTGTCTGGAGGAAATCTGACGCCGTGGTCCGTTCATCCCGTTCTGAGAGCAAGACACCCACTCTGACCGAAATTCTGGAATCGTTGAAATCCGGCCAGACCAGCCGCCGGACCCTCTACGGCCTCTCCAATCTGGAACGGAGCGAGGCCGAGCAGGTCTGGGCCGTCTGGAGTGAACTACCCGTCGCGACCCGGCGGAAAATGGCCCAGATGATGGTGGAAATCGCCGAGAGCGACTTTGAGGTCAACTTTGACGAGGTGTTCCGGCTGGTCCTGGAAGACCCGGACGCCACGGTGCGCCTGGCCGCCGTGGACGGCCTCTGGGAGAACGAGGACATTCGCCTGGTGCCGGTGCTGGCCAACGTGCTACTGAACGACCCGGCCTCGGAGGTTCGGGCCGCCGCCGCCACCTCCCTGGGCCGCTTTATGCTCTCCGGCGAACTGGGCAAAATCCGCCCCCGCCCCCACCAGCAGGCCTTCCAGGCCCTTCTGGCCGCCTGCACCAACGAGAAGGAAGACCTGGAGGTCCGGCGACGGGCATTGGAATCCCTGGCCTACTCCGGCGAGAGCGTGGTCATTGACCTCATCCGCGCGGCCTACCGCCACCCCGACGAGCGGATGCGCGTCAGCGCCGTCTTCGCCATGGGCCGCAGCGCCGACGACCGCTGGGCGGCCGAAGTGATGCGGGAACTCCACAGCCCCAGCCCTCAGATGCGCTACGAGGCCGCCCGGGCCTGCGGTGAACTGGAACTGGCCGACGCCGTGCCCGCGCTGCTGGAACTCATAGAGGACGTGGACGCCGAGGTCCAGGAGGCCGCCATCTGGGCCCTGGGACAGATCGGCGGAGACGAAGCCCGCCAGGCCCTGGACGCCTGCCGCCATTCCGATAGCGAGGCCCTGCGCGGCGCCGCGCGGGAAGCCCTACGGGAACTGGAATTCCGCCACGGCGACCTGGGGGCATTCCTCCTGTTTGACTTCTTTGAAGATGAAGAGGACGACGAGGAGGACTGGGACGAGGATTGGGATGAAGAGTGGGAGTAGGAAGGACGAAGTAGGAAGTAGGGAGTACGAAGTAGGAATTAGGGGGTACGGATTGACCCTTGCCATCCTGCTTCTGGCCGTTTTGCTCTTTCCGGCGCCCTCTGCGGTCATTGCGGGCCCGGCGCCGTTCCAGGAAACACCCATCACCGTTAAAGAGGCCTCCATTACATACACCTTCGGCCAGCAGGCCGTCTTCTCCATCCAGGCCGCTTCGTCGACCAACATCACCGGCCTTTACCTCTACATCCGGTCGGAAGGCGGCGAGCGGGTGGAAGTCACCTCTGTCCCACTGGAGCCCGGCCCGTCGGTCCAGGCGACGTTCACCCGGGACCTGCGCCTTTTCCCCTTTCCCCCCTTCGGTACGGTCACCTGGTGGTGGGAGGTGCGGGACGCGGCGGGTCACCAACTGACCACCCCTCCCTCCACCTTTCGCTACGAGGACAACCGGCTGAACTGGTTCCGGCGGACGGCCGGACCGGCCACCGTCTACAGCACTGTGGACGACCCCCAGTACATGCAGGCGGCGCTGGATATTGCGGCCGTCAGCCTGGAACGAATCTCCCGCTCCCTGAACGCGCCAGTGCCGGAGAAAGTGGACATCTACCTCTACCCGTCGCTGGCCGACCTGCAGGCCGCGCTGCGGATGGCCGGTCGGGCCTGGATGGGCGGTCAGGCCCGCCCCGAACTGGGGGTCATCCTGGTCGCGGTGCCCTACGACGGCGGATACATGGCCCAGATGGAGCAGGAAATCCCCCACGAACTCACCCACCTCCTCGTCTACCGTCTGGCGGGCCCGGAGGGATACCGGTACATCCCAGCCTGGCTGAACGAGGGACTGGCGACGGCCAACGAGACCCGTCCCGACCCCAATCTGGACTCCCTGCTGGAACGGGCGCGGAACGAAGGACGTCTGATTCCCCTCCGGAACCTTTGTCCTCCCTTCTCCACGGATCCGTCGGAGGCACTGCTGGCCTATGCCGAGAGCGGGAGCCTGGTGCGCTATATCCGGCAACAATACGGCGATAGCGGTATCCGCGCTCTCCTGCAGGCCTACGCCGACGGCGCCGACTGCGACGGCGGGGTCCAGCGAGCCCTCCATATCACCCTGGACCAACTGGAACGGGCCTGGCGAGCCGACCTGAGTGGTATGGGGAAGTGGATGGTATGGATTGCGGATAACGCCTCCGGGCTGGCCCTCTGGGGGATGAGCGTGCTCCTGGCCCTGCCCATCGCCCTCGCCGGGCGCCCGAAGAAATAGGACACGGAATACCGGAACACGCAGTACAAATGAATCCCTGGCTCTCTGTTTTAACAGGTTTACTGGGCGTCGTCCTTTTCGTCCTGATGAACGCCTTCTTCGTCGCCGCCGAATTCGGGCTGGTCAGCGTCCGGCGGACGCGGGTGGAGGAACTGATCGCCCAGGGCCACCCCACTGCTCTCATCGTCCGGCGGGCCCTGGATGACCCCGACCGTTTCATCGCCGCCACCCAACTGGGCATCACCATCGCCAGCCTGGCCCTGGGGTGGATTGGGGAACCGGCCCTGGCCCACCTGTTCGTCCCCCTCCTGCAGTTCCTCCCCGAATCCTGGATCGGGGCCGCGGCCCACTCCATCGCCGCCGCCATCGCCTTCATCTGCATCACCTTCCTCCATGTCGTCGCGGGCGAACTGGCTCCCAAGTCCATTGCCCTGCAGAACCCGGAGCGGACGGCCTTCTTCGTCGCCCGGCCCATGCTGGTCGTCTTCCAGATATTCCGGCCTGCCATCTGGGCCCTGAACGGCGCCGGAAACGGCCTGCTCCGACTGCTGGGCATCCGCCCCGCCAGCGGCCACGAGCGGGTCCACTCCGTCCAGGAACTGAAGATGCTCATTGAGGCCATTCAGGAAGAGGGGGTCCTGGAGGCCGAAGAGGAGCAGATGCTGCGCGCCGTCTTTGACCTCCGCTCCAGCCGCGCGGCTGAGGTGATGGTCCCCCGCACCGAGATGGTCTGCGTCCCCGCCGACGCCACTGTGGAGGAACTGGCGGACCTGGCCGAACGGACCGCGCTGACCAAATTCCCGGTCTTTGAGGACGACCTGGACCACATCGTCGGCATCGTCTACCTGAAGGACCTCCTGCGGCCCATCCGGGCCAGCCAGTCCGACCTGACCGCCCGCGCGCTGATGCGGGAGGCCCTCTTCCTGCCGGAGACCGTCTCCGTTGCCGACCTGCTGGCCCACTTCCGGCGGACCCGCCAGCACATCGCCATTCTGGTGGATGAGTACGGCGGCACCGCCGGCCTGGTGACGCTGGAGGACCTGCTGGAGGAGATTGTGGGGGACATCGGCGACCTGTTTGAGCCTCCCACCCCGCAGGTCCAGCACCTCCCCGACGGGAGCGTCCTGCTGGACGGGCTGATGACCATAGACGAGGCCAACGAAGCGCTGAATCTGACCCTGAGCGACCCCTTCTACACCACCGTCGGCGGTCTGGTGATGGGGCGTCTGGACCGGGTACCGACGGTCGGGGATGAGGTCGTCCTGGAGGACGGACGGCGGCTGCGGGTGGAGGAGATGGACGGCCTGCGGGTCGCCCGGGTGCGGCTGACCCAACCCCCGGCGTAGGGGGCAACCGCAAGGGCCACGCCCCGAAGGGGCTCGCCCCGAGGGGTTGCCCCTGCAATGAGGACGTGATGCGACCACCGCTGGAAATCCACATCGGCGACGTCGTCCAGATGCGCAAGCCCCACCCCTGCGGCGGATACCAGTGGGTGGTGACCCGTGTGGGCTCCGACATCGGCATCCGCTGCCTGACCTGCGGGCGGCGAGTGATGCTTCCCCGTTCCCGCTTTGAGAAAGGGGTCAAACGGATCATCGGACCCGGCGCAGCGCAGGAGTCATCCATCCCCCATCCGTAGCGCAGGATTTATCCTGCATCAGACAGGATAAATCCTGTGCTACAATCCTGTAGCGCAGGATTTATCCTGCATTCGTAGCGCGGGATTCATCCTGCCTACCGGACAGGATAAATCCTGTGCTACAGGCTCGTAGCGCAGGATTTATCCTGCACCTGTAGCGTAGGATTTATCCTGCCTACCGGACAGGATAAATCCTATGCTACAAGCCCATAGCGCAGAATTCATCCTGCACCGGACAACCAACGACACAGGAGGCCATCGTGGGACCCGAAGAACGTCCGCTCCGCTTTCTGCTCCTCCACTCCCGCACGGGTGGCGGTCATCTGCGGGTGGCCCGGACTGTCGCCGACGCGCTGACCGCGCGCTACGGCGACCGGGCCCAGGTGACGCTGGTGGACGTGCTGGCCGAATACGCCCCGTGGCCCCTCTCCCGGGCGCCGGAGTGGTATCCCACTGCCCTCTGGGGAGGCGGACGGATGTACGGCTGGGGCTTCAACCTGCTCAACGGTCGGCGGCGGGTCTGGACTATCTGCCATCTGGCCTGGCCGCTGACCTACCCCCGGGTCCTGCGCATGTTCCGGGAACACCCCGCCGACATCATCGTCTCCTTCCACCCCGTCCCGATGTACACGATCTCCCGCGCCCTGGAGTGGGCTGGCCTCTCCACGCCCTTCATTGCGGTGGGGACGGACCTGGTGGTGATGCACGCGGCCTGGGTGGCCCCCGGCGTCCAGCGCTACCTGGTCGCCACCGAAGCGGCCCGGGAGCAACTGCTGCGGCACGGGGTGGAGCCGGAGCGGATAGAGGTGACCGGCCTGCCCATCGGCCCCCAGTTCCAGCAGGTCGCCGCTGAAGCCCCGGTCGCCGTCCGCCGGAGACTGGGATTGGAGCCGGATCAGCCCACGGTCCTGCTGATGGGTGGAGGCGTGGGGTTTGAACCGCTGGAGGCGGTGGCCCGGGCGGTCGCCGCCGCCACACCGACGGCCCAACTGATCGTCATCGCCGGACAGAATGAACGGCTGCGCGCGCGGCTGGCGGCCATCCCATGGCCAACCCCGGTGCGGATTGAGGGATTCGTGGAGAACATCCACGAGTGGATGCGGGCCGCCGACGTGCTGGTGACCAAAGCGGGCCCCACGACCATTGCCGAAGCGCTCACCGTCGGCGTCCCGATGGTCCTGTGGGGGGCCATTCCCGCGCAGGAGACCCCCAACGTCCACCTGGTCGTCCAGGCGGGGGCGGGGATATGGGCACCGGGGCCCGAACGGGCCGCTGCGGCTGTCGCCCGCCTCATCGCCGACCCGGCGGCGCGACGGGTCGCGGCCGGAGAGGCCCGCCGTCTGGCCTCCCCGGAGGCCGCCCGCCGGGTCGCCGACATCCTCTGGGAAATCGCCTCCCATCCGCCCCTGAACTCCCGGCCGCTGGGAGTGCCCGCCCTCCTCCGGAACCGCCTCCAGCACTGGATTCGGACCCTCCGGGAAGTTCCCCCCTTCCTGGTCCGATAACCCGCCCGCTTCACATCTCACGTTTTACGTTTTACGTTTTACGCTTCACGCTTCAGGAGGCCCCATGATTCCCGTCATCTCCATCGTCGGCAAATCCGGAGTCGGCAAGACCACTTTGTTGGAGAAACTGATCCCCGAACTGAAACGGCGCGGCTATCGGGTGGCGACCGTCAAACACGATGTGCACGGCTTTGAGATAGACCAGCCGGGCAAGGACACCTGGCGGCACGCCCAGGCCGGCTCCGACCACGTGGTCATCGCCTCTCCGAACCGCATTGCCCACATCCAGCGGCTGGAGCGAGAACTGACCCTGCCGGAGATTGT
>Ga0209809_1002932_pt1 | contig 11346 bp, 8 predicted proteins | sample YNPMSTMetaG_FD_186172 | JGI IMG/M metagenome (GOLD analysis project Ga0209809, IMG submission 186172) | Anoxygenic and chlorotrophic microbial mat microbial communities from Yellowstone National Park, USA - YNP MS-T MetaG (SPAdes) (version 2) ... | reverse complement strand
TCGCTATCGCCCAGCGACAACGGCGACTGCATCCGCACCACATACCCCTTGCCGAACACACGGCGCAAGCAGTCGTAGAGGCTGTGTGTCGCCGTAACATGCTCAGGACCGATGGGCGCCATCTGCACAATCTCTCCTTCGATGAGTTCGACGCGCTCATCTTCGCGCAGGATGCCGATTTCGGCGAGGCGGTAATATTCCTCGCGCGTGAATAGGCGTCGGGGCAGCGTGTGCCAAGTGCGCTGCGCCCGCTTGCGAAGGCGAGCCGTGCCAAGTTGCGTCATCGGGGGAGAGTGTACCATGCATCGGGAGATGCACCTGCAGAACACCTGAACAGACGCTGAATTTTCGCCAAAACTTTCATTAAGTACGGGGACGCACAGGGTGGTTGGCACAAGAATTGCTCCACTCGGGGTAGCGATGTCCGCTTTTGGCGGATTTTATTAACAACGGAGGTATAACCATATGGGCAACAGAACGAAGCGATGGGTTTTGATGAGTGTACTGAGCCTTGCCGCCTTTGCGCAGGCGTCAGCGTCGTCGATTATATTTCCCTTCAACACGGTTCACACAGGCGCAACGCCTGGCGGACCCGCGCCTTGGGCAACGATGATTATGACCGACATCTTCGGCGGCGTGCAGGTTAGCCTGATCAACAGCGCGACGAACCCTGCGGGACAGTTTATTAGCGAACTGAACCTGCTGTTCAATGTACTGCCCACCGGATTCAGCTTTGCAAGCGACCCCTATGTCCGGGCAATTAATCTGGGCAACTACACAGACGCGGGCTTGAGCTTCAATGTGGAGGTGCGCTTCAAAGTTTCTCCGCCTTCCGATCGCTTGCTGCCTGGAGGGATTTCCACCTTCACGCTGTCCGGTGTCTCTACTTCCGACTTTGCGGGGCTGAACACTAGCGCGATGGTGCATATTCAGAACATCCCTCCAGGGGGTGATTCGAGCAAAGTTATCGCGCCTGAGCCGGGCAGCTTGATTGCCATCGGCACGGGGCTGGTCAGCCTGCTGGGGCTGCGCCGCCGCAGGAAGTAAGCCTCGACGACGCTCGGAAAGGAACGCAGGCGGGGAAGCGTGTTCGCGCACCCCGCTTGCGTTATGCGAACAGGGCAGACACGGGGGTCTGCCCCTACAGAGACGCCGTACTCACTATTGCAACCTCGTCGCTCCTGTCTCAGTTTGATTTCAAACCACCCACCTCATTATTCCCCTCCCCCCATTCGGCAGCGGGATAAACGGCTCGCGTCGGTCTAAGTGTTGCGCCAGTGCGCCGCGCAAACCGCGACACCAAGCGTTGACGGGCGCGTCAGTTAGCACAACTACCAGATAATCCCGTGCCCGCGTGAGCGCGACATACAGTTTGCGTAGCGCCTCCTCCTCATCGCGCGCGTCCGCCTGCTGGCGCAGCACCGTTAACGGTACAGGCTCGTAGGGCGTTGGCACATCGGGGCGCACCACCTGCAGCGCAACAACCCCCTTGTCGGCGTCCACCGCCAGTGCAACCTCGCGCGGTCGCTCGCGGTACGCCGTGTCCACCACGAACACGACGGGGAACTCCAGCCCTTTGGCGGCGTGCACCGTGTAGAAGCGCACGACATTCGCGCTCTCCTCGTAGGTGGGGGCGTTGCCCTCGCGCTGTTCGAGGCGACTGGTGAGTTCGAGTTGCTCGGCGAAGGCGTGCGGCGCGACGGTCGGCTGCTCCAGCGCTATCGCGAGCAGCTTGCGCACATTCGCGACCGCCTGTTTTCCCGCTTCGCCTTGCGACAGCAGGCGCGACTCGTAATGGCTGGCTTCCAGCGCACGCGCCAGCAGCGCGCCGACGCTCCACGCGCCCACGCGCTGGCTCAGCGGTTCAAACCACGCCAGAAACGTCTCCAGTCGCTCGCGGTCGGCAGGGTCGACCGTGAGGGTCGCCTGCAGGCACATGCGCAGGGGCAACTCGGCTTGCTCGGCGTGCAGGGCAAGCGTCGTCAGCGCGTCCATACTCAGCCCCACAAGCGGCGAGCGCAGCACCGCCGCCAGCGCGAGGTCGTCTTCAGGGTCGCTCAGCGCGCGCAGCAGATTTGTCAGGTCGCGCACTTCGTAGCGCGTCCAGTAGCCGCGCCCGCCTCCCACCACATAGTACGGCGCGCCCACCGCGCGAAACGCCTGCTCGAACGCCTCTACCTTAGTGAACTGGTGAAACAGCAGCGCGAAGTCGCCGTACTGCGCGGGGCGCAACTCCCCCGTTTCAGGGTCATGCACGCTCAGGCACTGCGTGCAGACCCAGTGGTGGATTTGGCTGGCGACGAGGTGCGCCTCTCGCGCCGTATCGGGCTGCGGCATGACCCACACCTGCACAGGTAGCTCGTCAGATGAATACGCGGCAGGGCGCGTCGGCTGCAACGCCAAAAACCGCTCGCCCCACCAGTGCCCGAACACCTTCTCCACGAACGCCAAGATGTCGGGATGGGAACGGAAGTTCGCTTGCAAGGGCACGAGGCGTCCGCCGTCGTCGTGGGCGCGTTGCTGCCAGTTTTCGAACACGCGCGGGTCGGCATAGCGGAAGCCATAAATCGACTGCTGCGCGTCGCCGACCACCATCAGATTGCCCCCTGCCGACAGGATATCGATAATCTGCGCCTGCAGGCGGTCGATGTCCTGCGTCTCGTCGACCAGCGTGTAGCGGAACATGCGCTGGTAGCGTCGGCGCACAGTGGCGGAGTCGCGCAGCAGTCGCAAGGCGCGGATTTGCATATCGTCGAAGTCGAGTGCGCCGCGCGTTTGCTTGAGGGCTTCGTAGGCGCGCAGGTACTCGACGGTCAGTTCCAGCAGAGCGCAGGCGAGGTCGCGGGCGCGCTGCTCCAGTACGGGGTCAAAGTGGGCAAGCAGGCTCGATAGCATAAACGCCGCTTCGGAGCGTGTCTGCTGCAGGCGCGTGATAAAGGCGCGCAGGTCGTCCAGCGTGGCGAGGTCTACAAGAGTGCTGCCCCCCTCCTGCAGGTTCCCCCCGCTTCGCGAGGGGAACCTAAAGCCGTATGGTTCCCCCCGTTCACGGGGGGAACCTGCAGGAGGGGGGGTTAGGTAGCTCTGCGCATAATGCAACGCCAACGCCTCCGCACTGGGGTAATTGCGCTTCCACCCCTCCAAATCGTCTGCTGCGTAGCCCTGGTGGCGCGTCGCGTCTGCCACGCGCTGCACCAGCTCGTACAACGCCTGCAGCGGGTCGCCGCGCACGCTGTCCAAGTTCAGGTAGTCGGCGATGAGGTCGATTAGCGGGTCGGTCTCGAAATCGCGCTCGTGGCGCAGCAGGCTCGCCAGCGCGCGGTGGAACGCCTCGCGCTTGAGGTGGTTCGCTGCAGGCGCGGGCAGCACGCTCGGCTCGGGGTCAATCCCCGCCTCGAAGGGGTTCTCCTGCAGGATGCGGCGGCAGAGGGCATGCACCGTGTGGATGTACGCGCTCTCGATGCGCGTGCGGGCGTCGCGCAGCCCGCGCTGCTCCAACTTGCGGATGATGCGCGTCTTCATCTCGGCGGTGGCGGCGCGGGTGAAGGTAATCGTCAGGATATGTTCGGGCGGGATGCCGTGCTGCGCGACCAGATGCACGAACCGCTCGGTTAAAACGCCCGTCTTGCCCGACCCTGCGCCCGCGACGACCGTTAGCAGCCCGTCGCCGTGTTCAATCGCCTCTCGTTGCGAGTCTGTCCAGCGCATCAACTCCGCTTAAACTTGCGTTCTATCTCCTGCCAGGTCAGCGCAATCGTGATAGGGCGTCCGTGCGGGCACAGGTACGGGTTCTCGGTACGGGCGAGGTCTTCGATGAGTTTGCGCATTTCGGGCATGCTCAGCGGGTCGCCCGCCTTGACCGCCAGTTTGCAGGCGGTGGTAATCCAGATTTGCTCGCGGGCGACGGGCAGCCGCTTGCTGACCGAGAGTTCCACCAGCGCGTCGACGATGTCGCGTAGGGTCTGCACAGGGTCGCCCCTCAGTGCGGCGGGCACAGCCCGAATCAAGTAGGTATCCACGCCGAACGGCTCCAGTTCGAAGCCGATTGCCTCCAGGTCGGGCAGTTTCTCGTGCAGCAGGAGCGCGTCGCGCCGACTAAGTTGCAGCGTTTCGGGGGTCAGCAGGTGCTGTTTCGGAATGGGCAGCGCGCCGCGCCTATAGCACAGTTGCTCGTACAGCACGCGCTCATGGGCGACATGCTGGTCGATGAGCACCAGCCCCTGCCGCGTGGACGCTACGATGTAGGTATTGCGCACTTGCCCCAGAATGAAGAGGTCGTCCAGCAGGTGGGCGAAGGGCAGGTGCGCGGTCTGTAGGGGTTCCGCCTCCAGCAGTGCGGGCGTCTCGTCGGAGGGCAGGGGCGCAGGCGACGGCTCAACAGCGTGCCTCGCGCTCACGAACGGGTCTACACTCGCAGGCGTTTCTGGGTACGCAGGCGTCCCGACCCCTTCTGGCTGCGCGGATGTCTCGCCCGCAAGCGTTTCTGGGTGCGGGGGTGTCCCATTCGCCTCGGTGGACACAAGCCCTGCGCGTTGCATCAGTATCTGGTGAATCGTCTCGGCGTCGGGCGGGCGCGGCGGGGTAATCGCCTGCCCGCGCGACGCGCTTGGCGGCAGTGCGCTCGGAATCATCCCGTGCTGCAGCAGCGCGGCGCGAATCGCGTTCACCACCGCCTCGAACACCGCCTGCTCGTGCTGGAAGCGCACTTCGATCTTCGCGGGATGCACATTCACATCCACTTGGCGCGGGTCGATGCCCACCAGCAGGATGCAGGCGGGGTAGCGTTTTTCGGGCGTGAGGGTTTTGTACGCCTCGTCCAGCGCGGCGGTCAGCGTCTTGTTGCGCACGGGGCGCAGGTTCACGAAAAAGTATTGGTGCTGGCGCGTGGGGCGCGTCTGGTGCGGCGGGGCAATCAGCCCCCACACGCGGATACCGTCGCGCTCGTAGTCGACCGATACCATGCCCTGAACCGTCTCGCGCCCCCAGAGGGACGCCGCCGCCGTCAGCAAATCGCCGTTGCCAGGGGTGAAGATTAACTCCTGCCGCTCGTGTACCAGCCGAAACGACACATCGGGGTACGCAAAAGCATAGCGCGTCACGGTCTCGATGATGTGCCCCAGCTCGGTGGGCACGGTCTTGAGGAACTTCAATCGAGCGGGCACATTGTAAAACAGGTCGCGCACCGTGACGGTCGTGCCAATCGGCGCGCCGACCTCCTCAATGGTTTTGACCTCGCCGCCTTCGATAACGATGTGCGTGCCTGTGTCCTCTTCGAAGGCGCGGGTGAGGATGTCCATACGGCTCACGCTGGCGATGCTGGGCAACGCTTCGCCGCGAAAGCCCAGCGTCGTGATGCGCACCAGGTCGGCGTCGGTGGCGATTTTGGAGGTCGCATGTCGCTGCAGGGCGTTCAGCGCGTCTGTGCGGGTCATGCCGATGCCGTCGTCGCGCACGCGAATCAACCGCCTGCCGCCCATCTCCGCCTCGATTTCGATACGCGCCGCGCCCGCGTCAAGCGCGTTCTCGATGAGTTCTTTTAGCGCGGAAGCAGGGCGTTCCACCACCTCGCCTGCGGCGATGCGGTTGACCAGTTGCTCCTCCAGCGTGCGTATCGGACGGCGTTCTGGGCGCGTGCGCATATGCAACAGTGTACCCTGCACCAAAAAGCAGCGACCGACACAGCGCCGCACACAACACTAACCCACTGTGCTAAGTGCGTAGCCCAACCGCCTGCAAGTCGCCCTAACCGCACGCTCCAAGCCGACAGCTAAAGTTCCTATCGGCTTACCTGTCTCCACCGCTGTCTGTTGCCAACTGTACCCTTCTGATCGCCATCGGGCAACCGCTTGCCAGAACTAGAGAGCGTTTTTGCTCGAGCATACACCGCCTCAACACTATAAGGTTCGCCTTCTCCTGTAAACTCCTGCCGCGTGCTTTTTGCGAAGCCAAGTCTCCAATAGGTGAGGATTGCTCAAGAATCGGGGTTAAGGATGACTCCCAAAGGTTCGCCTTCACTGAGAATCGGGATAAGGTTAAGACGCGCTTCTCCGTCGGGTTTGATTATCAGTATCTGGAGGAAGGTCACTGCTTCAAGACGCACGCGCGCGTTTAGAGACCAGTCGGGCGAATCGAGAGTCGCCTCGTCCAAGATAATGTCTTCTTGCAAGTGCTTCCCAACCAGAGCGTCTCGGAGCTGCCGTCTTGTGTCTTCGGGCAGTTCCTCCCAAGCTTTCCACTCCCTCTGCTCCTCACTGAGGTACTTATCGATTGCGCTCTTTCGCCACTCCTCCAGACGGGTCAGTCCCTCCGTGCGGTCTCGCGCTGCCTCTTCCGCGAGCGCTTGGAACGCCTTCGCCGTTAGCGTAGCTCTGGTTTCAGAGTTGAGAAGCCCTACATCGAAGACGACGACTTTCCATTTCGTTGCTAACATCGGATTGTCGCCCGGAGCGCGCTCGAAATCGAGGTCTCGACGCGGCGGCGCAGGCGCTTGAAGCAGCTCGCTAAGCCGCGCTAAGGAGTTGAGATTAAAGACATCGGCAACAGTGCCAAAGCCCTTCCACTTGACCACTACTTTCGACTGGAACAGCGGCTTTACCCCAATCAGGTAGCCGCGCGACAGCGCCAGCGGTAAATCCCGAACCAGCACATGCGAGACATCCCGCGATTCCAGCAGAAGGCACAGCTGGCTTATCTGGCTCTTGTCAAGCTGGTGGAGTGGCTTGAGGGCGTCATCACTCATCAGGTCGATAAGCGTCTGGCAGCGTTGCCGGAGCGGACGCGCGATCGAGGCGTGCAACAGGGTACAGCCGTCAGATACGAAATTTTTGGGCAGGTGCGAGTTTTCCTTGCAACGCTGCGACGAATCAGGGGGCAGACCCCCGTATCCGCCCCTGTTCGGATGTTGAAATCATGCTGCAAAGGCACTTATTACTCGGCACGTAGCGAATTCAGGCAGTGTACCCTTGTTAGCCGCTGCGTGGGGGGTTGCGTAGCGGATAGTTTCCTAACCTGTTGGAGAGGAGGAGGGAACTGAGCATGAGAAAAGTACCCTAACAGGTACACTAATAGTGGGATGGTCTACTCTGGGCGGTTCACGGTCTCCACGCGGGGCAACGACGATATGCTCGACATCACGGGCAGCGTCGAGCAGGTGCTTCTGGAGTCGGGTGTGGTGAATGGCATCGCGACGGTGTTCGTAGTCGGCTCGACGGCTGCTATCACGACTATCGAGTACGAGTCGGGCTTGCAGCAGGATATGGTGACGCTGCTGGAGCGGCTGATTCCGCGCGATGCGCCATACGCGCACGAGGCGCGCTGGCACGACGACAACGGACATTCGCACCTGCGCGCCTCGCTGCTGGGACCCTCGCTGACGATACCCATCGTGAACGGGCGAATGACGCTGGGCGCATGGCAGCAGATTGTGCTGCTGGACTTCGACACGCGCCCGCGCACGCGCACCGTGCATGTGCAAATCATCGGCGAGTGAGCCTAACCGTTCGCTTAGCCCATAGGAATCTGTCCCGACGCCGCGAATCCTCGACGCGGAGGCAACCCTATGAAACGCGCCATCACGATCGATGACCTGTTCCGTATCAAATTGCTCGCCAGCCCGCGGATTGCGCCCGACGGCGAGCAAGTGGTGTTCGTTTATAAGTGGATTGACACCGAGAAAAACAAATACTTTTCCAACCTGTGGCGTGTGCGACTCGGCGAGGAACCGCAGCCGTTCACCTACGGCGAGTGGAGCGATTCGCAGCCACGCTGGTCGCCCGACGGCAAGCAGATAGCGTTCGTTAGCACCCGTCAGAAGCCGAAGACGCAGATCTATGTGATTCCCGCCGATGGCGGCGAGGCGCGCCCGATTACGAACTTAGAAGAAGGCAGCATCGGCGACTTCGCGTGGTCGCCCGACGGCACGAAAATCGCCTTCACTTACCGCGAGACTGCCCCCGAATGGCGCGAAGCCGCCCGCAAGGAGCGTCAGGAGAAGGGGCTGTCGAACCCGCCGCGCATCATCCGCCGCGCCTACTGGCGACTGGACGGCGACGGCGCGTTTGTCGAGCAGCGCTACCATCTCTATGTGGTCGATGTGCGCACGGGCGAGACGAAACAACTCGTCGCCGACCCCGAATTCAGCGAGTCGTGCCCCGTGTGGTCGCCCGACGGCGCGCAGATTGCGTTCATCAGCAACCGCACGCCCGACCCCGACAACCACCCTGGCTACGACGCGATTTGGGTCGTGCCTGCGGAAGGCGGCGACCTGCGCCGTATCCCCGCGCCCGACGGACCCAAGTACCAACTCGCGTGGTCGCCCGACGGACGCTACCTCGCCTATATCGGCAACCCGTACCCCGACGACCCCTACCCGCGCAACGACCATGTGTGGCTGGTGTCGCTGGAGACAGGCGAGACGATAGACCTGATCCCGAATCTGGACAACACGGTCGGGGTAGGCACGCTGACCGATGTGCGCGAGTTCGGCGGCGGCGCGCCCCTGCTGTGGAGCGCGGACAGCCAGCATTTGTATTTCTTGGCGAGCGAGCGCGGCGGCGTCTACCCCTACCGCGTGAAAGTGGACGGTACGCACCTGGACAAACTGCTGGACGGCGACTTCGAGATTGCCGACTTCAGCCTCTCGCAGGACGAGCATCGCCTCGCGCTGCTCAAGGGCGACGCGACGCACCCGCACGAGGTGTTCCTCGGCGAGCGTGTGGGCAACACGCTGAATCTGCGCCCGCTGACCGCGCTAAACCAGCCCCTGCTGGACGAAATAGTCATCGTCGCGCCCGAAGAGTTCGAAGTGCTGGCGGACGACGGCGTACCCGTTCACGGCTGGCTGCTCAAGCCGCCCGATTTTGACCCCAACCGCCAGTACCCGACGATTCTGATGATACACGGCGGTCCGCACGCGATGTACGGGCGCGTCTTTTTCCACGAGTTCCAGTTGCACGCGGCGGAAGGCTATGTGGTGGCGTACACGAACCCGCGCGGCAGCGTCGGCTACGGCGAAGAGTTCGCCCGCGCCATCAAAGGCGACTGGGGCAACCGCGACTTCAAAGACCTGATGACCGTCGCCGACTACTTGGAGAGCCTGCCGTTCGTGGACAAAACGCGCATGGGCGTCGCAGGCGGTAGCTACGGCGGCTACATGACCAACTGGATTGTCGGGCACACGAACCGCTTCAAAGCGGCGATTACCGACCGCAGCGTGGTGAACTTGGTGAGCATGGGCGGCACTTCCGACTTCCCGCAGATTCCTAACCGCTACTGGCCGGGCAACTTCTGGGACGAGCCGCAAAAGCTCTGGGAATGCTCGCCGCTGGCGTATGCGGGGCGCATCCAGACCCCGCTGCTGATTGTGCATAGCGAAGGCGACCTACGCTGCCCGATTACGGAAGCAGACCAACTGTTCGCCGCGCTGGTGCGCCAGGGCAAGGAGGTGCTGTATGTGCGCTACCCTGCCGAGTCGAGTCATGGCTTGTCGCGCAGCGGTCCGCCCGACCTGCGCCGCCATCGGCTGGAGCAGTACCTTGCATGGTGGCGCGAGAAGCTGTAGCGTCGGCTTAGCCAATCGCTTTGCGGAACAGAATAACCGCCACGACCGCCATCGCCGCGGCGATGCCGTACAGAATCAGCACCGTCTGGCGCTGGTTCAACCCGCGCGCCAGCAGTTGGTGGTGGATGTGCTTTTTGTCGGGCTTGTGGATGGGCTGCCCTGTAAGCGCGCGGCGCACGACCGCCAACGCCGCATCCAGAAACGGCAGCCCGAACACCAGCAGCGGGATGACAATCGCGAAGGCGGTGGCGGTCTTGAACGCGCCGATGACCGACAGCCCGCCGAGCATAAATCCAAGGAACTGCGCCCCACCTGTGCCCATAAAAATCCGCGCGGGGTTGAAGTTGTAGCGCAGGAAGCCGCCTGCCGCGCCCGCAATCGCCGCCGCCGTAATCGCAATCAGCCAGTTCGGGTAAGGCTGATCAAGCAAGTCGGCTGCCTGCAACGCCATCAGAGCAAGCGCGAACGCCGCTATCGCACTCACCCCCGCCGCCAGCCCGTCCAGCCCGTCGATGGTGTCCATCGTCTTGCTCACGACGAAAATCCAGAGGGCGGTAATCGGAATCGTCCACACGCCGAGCGGTATCCACTGCGCCTCGCTGAACTTGCCGCCAATCGGCGCGGCGAAGCCCTCAATCTGCACCCCGAACAGTTGCACCACCAGCCCCGCCAGCAACAGCGCGCCCATCTGCACCAGCGCAGAGAACGGCCACTTGTCGTCCAGCATCCCGACAATCAATACGCCCGTGCCGACCAGCAGCAAGCCCAGAAACTGCAGCGCGCGCTCCAAAAACACACTATCGGAGGGCGCCAGCATATAGAGCCGCGCCAGCCCCGCCAGCATGCCGACCAACACCCCGATGTAAATCGCCAGCCCGCCCCAACGCGGAATCGGCTCGGTATGCACGCGCCGCGCATCGGGGTGATCCAGAACTCCCATCCGAATCGCCAGCTGCCGTACCCACGGAGTGAGTAAGTAGGTCGTCGCCAGCGATAGCAAAAACACGACCGTAATCGTCTTCATCGCTTCGGTCTAAACGGCGTTAAATCTACCGTTTCAATTGTACCCTCGCGATACCGATGGAGTTGGACGCCCGCTTCCGCGAAGAGTTCTAACGCGAACTCGTCGGGGTAGTCGCCTTCAAAGACGACGCGCTGGATGCCCGCGTTGATAATCATCTTGGCGCAGTGGTTGCAGGGCTGGCAGGTGACATAGATGGTCGCGCCGCGCGTCGAGACTCCGTTCAGGGCGGCTTGCAGAATCGCGTTCTGCTCTGCGTGCAAGGCGCGGATGCAGTGCCCCGCCACGATATGGCAGCCCACTTCCGTGCAGTGCGCCAGTCCAATCGGCGCGCCGTTGTAGCCCGTCGCCAAAATGCGCTTGTCCAGCACAATCACCGCGCCCACGCTCCGACGCGGGCAGGTCGCCCGCGTCGCCACCATGTGCGCAATCTGCATAAAATACTCGTCCCAACTGGGGCGATTCACGGTTCGAAGGATACCCTCTCTGACCGCCCGAAAAGCCAGCGAAACAGGCAGGAGTCTCGCGAAGCCCGCCGAAACCTCAGCCCCACAGGAGGTGTGACCATGTCCAACGGAAGTGGTGGCTCTAATGCGACCCTGATACTGGTGCTGGGAATCTTGAGCATTGTGTGTATCCCGCTCTTGGGTCCTGTGGCGTGGATTATGGGCAATAAGGCGCTGCAGGAGCTGGATCAGGGCTTTGGCGACCCGAATTCACGCGGGTTGGTCGTCGCTGGACGCATTTTGGGTATCATCGGAACAGTGCT
>Ga0209809_1002929_pt1 | contig 11359 bp, 7 predicted proteins | sample YNPMSTMetaG_FD_186172 | JGI IMG/M metagenome (GOLD analysis project Ga0209809, IMG submission 186172) | Anoxygenic and chlorotrophic microbial mat microbial communities from Yellowstone National Park, USA - YNP MS-T MetaG (SPAdes) (version 2) ... | reverse complement strand
AGGCGGCGGTCACCGAGCGGACGAAGGCGCTGCTCCTGGGCTACCCCAGCAATCCCACCGGCGCGGTGATGAGCCGGGAGCGGCTGAACGAAATCGCCGCCGTCGTCAAACGGCACAATCTGCTGGTCATCTCCGACGAGTTGTACGACCGGCTGGTCTACGATACTCGCCACGTCTGCTTTCCCAGTCTGCCGGGGATGTACAGCCGGACGATTCTGCTGATGGGCTTTTCCAAGGCGTACGCGATGACGGGCTGGCGGATTGGGTGGGCCGCCGGCCCGGCGGAGATTATGGAGATGATGCGCCGGGTCCACCAGTACACGATTATGTGCGCGCCCACCGTCGCCCAGTACGCCGCGCTGGCCGCCCTGAAGGAGGGGGAGCCCTTCGTGGAGGAGATGCGGCGGGAGTACGACCGCCGACGGCGGCTGATTGTGAGCGGCCTGAACGAGATCGGGCTGACCTGTGTGGAGCCCAAAGGGGCCTTCTACGCGTTCCCGTCCATCGCGGTCACGGGGATGGATGAGAACACGTTCGCCGAGAAGTTGCTCCAGGAGGAGCACGTGGCGGTGATCCCCGGCAGCGCTTTCGGCCCCAGCGGGAAAGGGTACGTCCGCTGCTCCTATGCGACGGCGTACGAGAAGATTGAGGAGGCGCTGGAGCGGATGCGGCGGTTTGTGCGGAGGCACGGGTAGGCGCACGTCGCAAGTCGCAGGGAGCAGGGAGCAGGGAGCAGGGGAGCGGAGGGGCAGAGGGGCGGGGGAGCAGGGGAGCGGAGGGGCGGAGGAGCGGAGGAGCGGGGGAGCGGAGAAGCAGAGGAGCAGAGGAGTGGAAGATGATCGCCGCGGAGAGGCCGGAGTTTCGGGAGCGGTTTCAGCAGTTGCCCTGGCCCCAGCAGTTGGGAAATCTGGCGTCCACGCTGGCGCGTATCTCCGGGCGATGTCTGCGGCCAGAGCATGATGCGCTGGTGCGGGATTTGCTCCGGGAGGCGGCCGTGCTGATAGAGTGGAGCGCTCCCTGTGTCCCGCCGGAGTTTCATCTGGAACTGGCCGGCCTGCAGCGGGAGATGCTGGCCTGGAGGGCGGTCTGGCCGGTGGAGGGGGCCCGGCATCTGCTCTCCCTGCGGGCTCGCCAGGCGTCCGATCTGATGCTCTGGCGGGCGGGATTGATCTCGCCAAAGGAGGAGGAAGCGTGGAGTACGAAGCGGTAATCGGCCTGGAAGTCCATGCGCAGGTTCATACCCGTTCCAAAATGTTCTGCGCGTGTCCGGTGATGGAGGACACGGGGGACCTGCCGCCCAACACGTACGTCTGCCCGGTCTGCACGGCGATGCCGGGGACGCTCCCTGTCATCAACCGCCGCGCGGTGGAACTGACGCTGATGACCGCACTGGCCCTCAACTGTGAGGTTCCCCCCGTCTCCTTCTTCGCCCGCAAGTCCTACTTCTACCCGGACCTGCCCAAGGGCTACCAGATTTCCCAGCACGGGTTGCCCCTGGGGGTCAACGGGTACCTGGACATCCAGACGGAAGCCGGGCCCCGGCGCGTCCGGATCAACAATGTCCACCTGGAGGAGGATACGGGGAAACTCTACCACGTGGGCAACGTCACGCTGGTGGACTTCAACCGGGCCGGGGTGCCGCTGATAGAGATTGTCACGGAGCCGGATATGCGCTCCGCCGAGGAGGTGCGGGAGTACGCGGAGCGGCTACGGGAGATTCTGGTCTATCTGGGCGTCAACTCCGGGGATATGGAGAAGGGGGTGATGCGGTTTGAGGCCAGTGTCAGTGTCCGCCCGAAGGGGACGGATGTGCTGAACCCGCGCCACGAGATTAAGAACCTGAACTCTTTCCGCGCGCTGTATCGGGCGGTGGCCTACGAGGTCGCGCATCAGATAGAGGTGCTGGAGAACGGCGGGCGGGTGTTCCAGCAGACGATGGGCTGGGACGAGGGGCGGGGGGTGACCTACGTCCAGCGGAGCAAGGAGTACGCGGAGGACTACCGGTACTTCCCGGAGCCGGACCTGCCGCCGCTGGAGATCGGTCGGGAATGGCTGGAGGAACTGCGGCGGGGGCTGCCGGAACTCCCCACCGCGCGGCGGGCCCGCTTTGTCCACGAGTACGGCCTGGGCGCGTACGAGGCCGACCTGCTGGTCGCCGACCGGGCGGTTGCCGATTACTACGAGGCGGCGGTCCGGATGGGGACCGTCAGCCCGAAAGTGGTTGCCAACTGGGTCACGGTGGACCTGTTCCGGGTGATGAAGGAGTCCGGTAAGGGGATCGCGGAACTCCCGGTGAGTCCGCAGGCGCTGGTGGAACTGATCGGGCTGGTGGAGGCGGGGACTGTCAACCTGAACACCGGGCGGGAAGTGCTGGACGAAATGGCGGCAACGGGGAAGTCGGCCCGCCAGATTGTGGAGGAGAAGGGGCTGGCCCAGATTTCGGACGAGGCGGCGCTGCGGGCGTTGGTGGAGCGGGTGCTGGACGAGAACCCGACACAGGTGGCCCAGTACCTGGCGGGGAAGGAGCAGGTGGCGGGCTGGCTGATGGGGCAGGTGATGCGCGCCACCGGCGGCAAAGCCAACCCGCAGATGGTGCGCGGCCTGCTGGTGGATGCGCTGGAGAAGCGGCGGTAGCGCGTTCCGAAAGTTGTGATACAATTGATGGTAGATCCATTTCGTGGGAGGGGCCTTATGCAGGCTGGGCGAGTTCTCACGATCTCACAGGGTGAGGCGATGGTGGAGGAGTTGCTCCGTCTGGTGGAGGAGCGGGCCGAGTGGCGGCTGCGGTTCCGTCGCGCTTTGCTGGGGGAGGTGGCGGTCTCATTCCAGGAGGTGTTAGAGACGCTGCAGCAGGTGGCCCGGATGCAGCAGCAGGGGGAGGAACGGACCTCTCGCCTGGAGGCCGCACTTTCTGTGCTGGCAGAGGCCCAGCAGCGTACAGCGGAGGCTGTCTTGGCCCTGGCCGAGGCGCAGCGGCGGTCGGAGGAGCGCACCTCCCGGATGGAGGCCGCCATTGCCGAACTGGCGGAGGCGCAGCGGCGCACGGAGGAGCGGGTGGGGCGCCTGGAGGCTGCCGTGGAAGCCCTGGCGGAGGCGCAGCGGCGCACGGAGGAACGGCTGGAAGCCCTGGCGGAGGCGCAGCGGCGCACGGAGGAGCGGGTGGAGGCCCTGGCGGAGGCGCATCGGCGCACGGAGGAGCGAGTGGGGCGCCTGGAGGCTGCCGTGGAAGCCCTGGCGGAGGCGCAGCGGCGCACGGAGGAGCGGGTGGGGCGCCTGGAGGCTGCCGTGGAAGCCCTGGCGGAGGCGCAGCGGCGCACGGAGGAGCGGCTGGAGGCCCTGGCGGAGGCGCAGCGGCGCACGGAGGAGCGAGTGGGGCGCCTGGAGGCTGCCGTGGAAGCCCTGGCGGAGGCGCAGCGGCGCACGGAGGAGCGGGTGGAGGCCCTGGCGGAGGCCCAGCGGCACATTGAGGAGCGGCTGGCGCGGCTGGAGGCCACGGTCCAAGAACTGTTGGAGGTCCAACGTCGGCATGAGGAGCGGCTGGCGCGGCTGGAGGCCACGGTCCAAGAACTGGTGGAGGTCCAACGTCGGCATGAGGAGCGGCTGGCGCGGCTGGAGGCTATTGTGGAGGCCCTGGTGGAAGCCCAGCGCCGCACCGAGGAGCGGCTGACCCGCCTGGAGGATGCGGTCCAGGAACTGGTGAAAGTTGTACAGAAGCACGAGGAGCGCCTGGAGACCATTGAGCAGATTCTCGCTAAGGCCCTCATCCGGATGGACCGGTTGGAATCGCAGGTAGGCCAACTCGCCAATCGCCTGGGATTGGACCTGGAGGTGGACGCCGAGGAGGTCTTGCGGAGCCTCCTGGAGGACCGGGGAATCCGGATGCTCCAGGAACCTTTTGCCTTAGAAGTGGATGGGGAGATGGACGTGGTCGTTCCAGTGGAACTGCCCACCGGAGAGCGGCCGTGGATCATCGTGGAGGTGAAGGGACGTCTCCGCCGGAAGGAACTGGGGGAGTTCCTGCAGCGCCTGCAGCGTCCTTCAATCCAGGAGGAACTCCAGAGAGCCGGGGTGCAGAAGCCCTACCTGCCTTATGCCTTCGGGCTGCGGGTATATGCCGATGTGGACCGGATGGCTGAAGAGGCGGGCGTTGGGGTGCTGAGTTTTCGCGGGGAGCGGGTAGCACCCCGGTTGTGGGAGTAAGCGGTAGGATAACCGTCTGAGGAAAAGCAGGCGAAATCTCACTTCTCACAGGGCAGTTTTCGGGTACAATGGCGCGTTGTGCCGGAAAGATGCTCCAACCGTCAGAGATTCCCAATCTAACTTCGTAAGGAGGTACAGTCCATGGCGAAAGGCAAAGAGCCCATTCTGGAAAGCGTCATGCATCACGCGATCGGTCTGAGCGGGATCGCAAAGGAGTTCAACCCCTTCCTGATCGCCCAGCGGCAGTTGGATGAGGCGGCAGAGATTATGGGGTTGGACCCGGCCGTCCACGAGTTGCTCCGCTGGCCGATGCGGGAACTCCACGTGACGATGCCCGTGCGGATGGACGACGGGACCGTGAAAATCTTCCACGGGTTCCGCGTCCAGTACAACGATGCTCGCGGCCCGACGAAGGGCGGCATCCGGTATCATCCGGAGGAGACGATTGACACCGTGCGGGCGCTGGCGGCGTGGATGACCTGGAAGACGGCGGTGATGGACCTGCCGCTGGGCGGCGGCAAGGGCGGCATCGTCTGCAATCCCAAGGAGATGTCCCGGGGCGAACTGGAGCGGCTGAGCCGCGCCTATATCCGCGCCGTCGGCCGCATCCTGGGGGAGGAGACCGACGTCCCGGCCCCCGATGTCTACACCGACTCGCAGATCATGGCCTGGATGATGGACGAGTACTCGGTGATGCGGGGGTACAATGTCCCCGGGGTGATCACGGGCAAGCCGCTGCCGCTGGGCGGTTCGCAGGGTCGCGGCGACGCCACCGCGCGGGGCGGGATGTACTGCATCCGCGAGGCCGGCAAAGTGCTGGGCATTAACCTGAAGGGCGCCACGACGGCCGTCCAGGGCTACGGGAACGCCGGGCAGTACGCCCACATCCTGGGCCAGGAACTACTGGGGCTGAAGGTCGTCGCCGTCTCCGACTCCAAGGGCGGCATCTACAACCCGGACGGTCTGGACCCCAAGGAGGTCATCGCCCACAAGGAGAAAACCGGGTCGGTGGTGAACTTCCCCGGTGCCCGGAACATCACCAACGCCGAACTGCTGGAACTCCCGGTCACGGTGCTCATCCCGGCGGCGATGGAGAACCAGATCACCGAGGCCAACGCGGCCAACATCAAGGCCCGCATCGTGGCGGAACTGGCCAACGGCCCCACCACCCCGGAGGCGGACCGCATCCTCTTCGCCAACGGCGTCTACGTTATCCCCGACTTCCTCTGCAACGCCGGTGGGGTGACCGTCTCCTACTTTGAGCAGGTCCAGAACGCCTACGACTACTACTGGGACCTGGAGACGGTCCACGAGCGGCTGGACAAGAAGATGACCGCCGCCTTCCATGCGGTGCACCAGACGGCGCAGCAATACAAGGTGAACAACCGGATGGGGGCGTACATCGTGGCGGTGAGCCGGGTGGCGGAGGCCTGCCGGCTGCGCGGGTGGGTGTAGGTTTTTGACCTCACCCCACCCCCGCCGCAGGCGGCGGGGGAGGGGTGAGGTAATCGCAGCAAGCCCGACGGGTTTTCCCGTCGGGCTTGTTGTTTATGGGGGGTCAGCGGCCCATGGGGATGTAGTCCTGCAGGATGGAGTTGCCGATGAACTCCCGCAGGATGGAGTTGTCGGGCACCATGTCGGGGGGGCAGGGGATGAACCACTCCAGGAAGGCCAGCAGCCGCTTCGCCTCCACCCGGCGGGGGCTGGGCGGCTCCACCTGCCGCAGCAGCGGCTCCACCAGTGGCTTCAGCACCGCCAGTTCGTAGACCAGCGCCGAGTTGAACATCACGTCGGCGTTCTCCTGGTAGGGGAAGATGTGCCGTTTCTCCCCCCGCCGTACGCTCTCCCACCGGTCCAGCGTCTCCTCGGCGGTGTATCCCCGGTACATGGCATCCCGCACGATGCGCCGAATCAGGCGCGTGTCCGTGGTCGGCACCCGGTTGTGCCGGTCCAGGTTCAGTTGGGTGAGCGCCGAGACGTACACCCGGAAAATCCGCTCCGGCGGCACCATGGGCACCAGGTTGGGGTTCAGGCCGTGAATCCCCTCTACGATGATGACGTGGTCGGGCGTCAACTGCACCGTGGGCCCCTGCTGACGGGTCCCGCTGTGGAAGTCAAAGCGGGGCAGGGTGACTTCCCGCCCGTCCATTAACGCCAGCAGTTGCTGGTTGAAGAGAGCCAGGTCCAGCGCTTCCAGTGCCTCAAAGTCGTACTGTCCCTGCTCGTCTCGCGGGGTATGCTGGCGGTCCACGAAGTAGTCATCCAGCCCGATGGGGAAGGGCCGGACGCCGTGGGCCAGCAACTGGATGGAGAGCCGTTTGGAGAAGGTGGTCTTGCCGGACGCGGAGGGGCCGGCAATCAGCACCAGCCGGATGCGGTCGTGCTGTTCGGCGATGGTGTGGGCAATCTGGGCGATGCGCTCTTCGTGCAGTGCCTCGGAGACCAGGATAATCTCCCGGATGCGTCCGTTCTCAATGGCGGCGTTCAGGTCCCCCACATCTTCTACGCCCAGCAGCCGCAGCCATTCTCCGTATTCCTGGAAGACGGCGTTCAGCCGGGGGGAATCCGTGTACGGGAGCAGTTGGGTGGGCCAGTGCCGCCGGGGGTACTGGAGGATGAACCCCGGCGGCGAGGGGCGGAGGGCAAAATACTGGAGGTACCCGGTGGAGGGCACCATGTAGCCGTGAAAGTAGTCGTGGTAATCCCGCAGGCAGTAGAGGATGAGGTAATCTTTCCGACGGCGGGAGAAAAGGCGGACTTTGTCCTGCTGGCCCCGTGCCTGGAAGAGGGCGAGGGCTTCTTCAATGGGCACCCGTTTCTTGCAGATGGGCACGTCTTCTTCCACGATGCGCCGCATGTGGGCCTCAATCGTCCCCAATTCCTCCGCGGAGAAGGGTTCCCGGTTGAGCACCCGGCAGTAGAAGCCGCCGGAAGGGACGGAGTAGTCTATGACGACCTGGGCTTCCGGGAAGAGTTCGGAGACGGCAGTGACCAGCAGGAAGGAGAGGGAGCGCCGGTAGATGCGCACCCCGTCCGAATCGGAGAGGAAGATGGGGGTGACCTGGGCGTCCCGCTTCAGCGGGTAGGTCAACTCCCGCAGTTCCCCGTCCACCAGCGCGGCGATGATGGGGACGGGGTGGTCGGGGTAGGCGGCGCGCATGTAGGCCTCTACGGGCGTCCCCACCGGTGCTTCCCATGTCCGCCCGTCAGGAAAGGTCGCCTGAGCGGTCTGGCGAGGAGTGGATAATCGTACCCATTCGGTGCTCATTTTTCTACTCACTCGTTCGTGCGTTGTAGGACAACTGCGAGCAGTTGTCCTACATAATCTTATGGCCGATGTCGTGACTCAGGGCGCGGAAGCGGCCCCAGTCGGCCCAGTCCGGCGGCAGGGCCCGCAACTGGGCCGCCACCGACGGCAACGTCTCCGGCGGCACCCAGCGGAAGTCGCTGATCCGCTCCCCGGCGTCTCCGGGATGGGGGTCCCCCTCTACGTCGGCCAGCACCAGCCAGGAGTGGAAGAAGCGGCAGCGCCACCCCCGCCGGAAGGTGACGCTGATCAGGCCCAGCGGACGGAGGGCGCGGGGGGCCAGCCCGGTCTCTTCCTGTATTTCCCGGCGGGCCGCCGCCAGGACCGACTCGCCGGGGAGAATCCCCCCGCTGGGCAGACGGAAGACGCCGGGCGGGTAGAAGGTTTTGGTGTGCAGCAGGAGATGGCCGTCCGCCCGACGCAGGAACAGCACGACTTCCCCCCAGCGGGCCCGGTGGCGGACGGACCGGACGAAGTCGTTGAAGAAGGGCTCCGAGACGGTCAGTCGGCAGTGGCGGTACGGCAGGACCCCCTGTCGCTCCACCTCCGCGCGCTGGCGGCGCATCACCCCCACCAGGCTGGACGGGCGACGGGTGAGAGCCCAGAGGGGGAGCAGACTGAGCAGCAGGACCCCGGTGGAGAGCAGTCCGCCTTCCGGGCCGAAGGTGCCGCCGGTGAGCCAGGAAGGGCCGCCCACGGGCACAGCCAGCAGGCCGTTCCAGGCCATTCCGCTCACCGGCAGACCCAGGACCGGTCCCTGGGTGAGGTTCCAGGCGTAGTGGCAGGCGATGGGCAGCCAGAGGGTGCCGGTCCGCTCCGCCGCCAGCGCGAAGACGGCCCCCGCCAGGGCAATGTTCACCAGCGCCAGGACGGAGACGTTCGGGTTCAGGGCATGGAACAGGGCGAAGAGGAGGGAGGGGACCAGCACTCCAACGACCGGGCCGCGCCAGGTGGTGAGGGCGCGCTGGAGGTAGCCCCGGAAGGCCACCTCTTCGGCCGCCGCGGCCGGGAGGAGCGCCACGGCATCCAGGAGAAATGCCCACCAGACCGCCCTGCCAGGCCAGGGGGATTTCGGGTTCAGGGCCAGCAGGGTGGCCCCGATGAGAATCATCGTCCCTACTCCCAGCAGGAGCCCGACCGCCGTGTCTTTCCCCAGGTGGGTGGGGTCCAGGCCCAGGGTCTCCACCGGTTCCCGGTCCAGGAAATGGCCCATGAGCAGGGCCAGCCCCAGCGCGATGGCCAGTCGGGAGACGCCAATGGCCAGCAGCAGGGGGCCCGGAATCCCCCCGGCCGCCAGAGCATCCAGGACTTCTGCGGCACTGGCGCCCATAAGAGCCAGAGCGATGCCGTAGAGGATGCCGATGACCAGGTCCAGGATGATCTCGGCGACCAGCAGAGCGATCAGGTAGATGATGACCCGCCAGAGCGGGTGGAGCGCGGAGCCCCGGAGGAAGAAGCGTCGGCATCCGGTTTGTGTTTGCATATCGTCGTTCCTGCAGATGATGTAGGGGCAACCCCTCGGGGCGAGCCCCCTCGGGGCGTGGCCCTTGCGGTTACCCCATACGCATCAAGTGCTTTTCCGCCCGACGCTAAAGCATCGGGCTTATGTTGCAAAGCCCCTTTGGGGCTCAAAACAGCCCGCAGGGCTTTGCTGAATCAGCCCGACGGTTTACCGTCGGGCTTAAAATGATGCCCATGGGGGCAGGGGCAAGCCCTGCCCCTACAGTGGTTGCCCCGATTACGGCCCGGGGGTCGGGGTGGGTGGACCGCTGGTCCAGGCGGCGGTGTAGAACGCCAGATACGTCGGAATCATCCGCGACCAGTAGTCGTCGGTATGGCCCCCCTCGCCGACGGTGTATTCATGGGAAATCCCCTGCTCCATTAGCGTTTTGTGCATCCGGTCGGCGCCCACCCAGGCCCAGTCGGCGTTCCCCGCATCCAGCCAGATGCGCAGGGAGGCCACGGGCGATTGGGCGACCAGATTGAACGGGTCGTAGGCGGGCAACGGGTAGTTGACGGTGAGGGCCGGGCTGTGCGCGCCCACTGTGCCGAACAGGTCCGGGTGGCGGAAACCGATTTCCAGCGACCAGACGCCGCCCCGGGAGATGCCGCCGATGGCCCGCCCTTCGCGGGTTCGCCAGGTGCGGTAGTTCTGGTCTATGTAGGGGACCAGTTCGTTGACAATCAGCCCTTCCACCGACCAATCCCCGCCGCTGGTGCGGACGAAAATCCCCTCGGGGGACGGGTCGCAGTTGGGCATGACGATGATGAAGGGCGGGTAGGCTCCCGAGCAGATGCCCGCTTCGGCGGCCTCGTCCACCCCCAGCCGGTCCCAGTGGGTGTCGTCGTACGGGTAGCCGTGCAGAAGATAGAGCACGGGGTAGGACGTGGAGGACGTGTCGTAGCCGGGGGGCAGGTAAATCCGGTAGACCGCCGTCCGGCCCAGCACCCGGCTGGGATATGAGCCGACCTCTACCCGGCCGGCGATATGGGCACAAATGGGCGTGGGGGTCGGCGTCGGCGTCGCCGTCGGCCGGGGGGTCGGGGTGGGCGTCGGGGTCGGAGTGGGTGTCGGCGTCGGCGTGGCGGTGGGAGTCGCCGTTGGCGTCGGGGTGGGGGGCTCCGTCGGAGACGGGGTGGCCGTCGCCAGCGGCGCCAGGGTGGGCGGGGTGTAGGCCGTCCGGTCGGTCGCCATCGCGGAGTCGGACGGGGTGCAGGCGGAGAGAAGGAGCAGGAGGCAGGAGGCAAGGAGCAGGAGGCAGGTCGCAGGTCGCAGGTCGCAAGTCGCAGGGCGCAGGTCGCAGGGTTGCAGATTGCAGGATGCGGGATGCATCGATTACTCCGCGGGATTTGGGATGATACGGGCGCCCGGGCCGGGGCGGCAGGGGATGACGTCCTGGACGCCGGGCAGGGCCAGCAGGTCGGCCTGAAGGCTGTCGCGGTACGGCGGGAGCGTCAGGACGTGGACGTTGGGCCCGGCGTCTATGGTGAAGTAGGCCGGGATGCCCGCCTGCCGCCGGGCCTGAATCCAGTGCATAACGGCGACGGTCTCCGGGAGCCAGTAGATGAGGGACGGGCGGGAGGTCATCATCACCGCGTGCATCAGCAGCGCGTCCTCTTCGGCGGCCTGGCCCAGCACGGTGAAGTCCCGGCGGGCCAGCGCGTCCAGCAGTTGCCGGTTCAGTTCGGCCACGCGGGCCACCCGGGCCCGGTGGAGGGCGCTGGTCGGCGCCAGGTGATGCCCCTCGCTGGAGGGGACCGCTTTCTCGGCCCGGGAGACGATGACGATCAGGTCCCAGATGTCCCACCAGTCGGGGGCGTAGAGGGGTTCGGCGAAGGCGTCCTCGTCCCGCGCGCCGGTGTGCAGGAGGACGAATCCGCCGAAGACGGAGCGGGCGGCGGAGCCGGAGCCCCGCCGGGCCAGGCGACTCAGGTTGCGGGGGGAGAGGTCCAGCCCCAGCGCGGCCGCCCCGGCCAGCGTCAGTGCGGCGAAGCCCGACGCGGAGGCGGCAATCCCCGCGCCCGCCGGGAAGTTGTTTTCGGAAACCACCCGGGCGCGCCAGGAGACACCCGCCAGTCCCCGCAGGAGGTCCAGGTGGCGGGATACCCGCTCGCGCGCCGGCCCAACCAGCGGTCTCCCGTCCACCGTCACCTCATCCTCTGGCAGGTCAGCCCGAAAGGCGACGGTGGTGACGGTGCGGACCCGGTCCAGGGTGATGGAGACCGAGTCGTTGGCCGGGATGCGCAGGTCGGGGTCGGCGTTGCCCCAGTATTTGGTCAGCGCGATGTTGGCTCCGGCCTCAGCGGTGGCCTGGAGTTGGGACGCGGATGAACACGGATGGACACGGATTG
>Ga0209809_1002928_pt1 | contig 11359 bp, 7 predicted proteins | sample YNPMSTMetaG_FD_186172 | JGI IMG/M metagenome (GOLD analysis project Ga0209809, IMG submission 186172) | Anoxygenic and chlorotrophic microbial mat microbial communities from Yellowstone National Park, USA - YNP MS-T MetaG (SPAdes) (version 2) ... | reverse complement strand
ATATGCAGTCCAGGCTGGATCCAACCGGGTGTGTACCTGCTGGGCAAACTGCTCCACCTGACGCCAAAAGGCTGCCTCCTGCTGAAGTTCTGCCATCCGGCGACGGCGGAGATACCGGTTGGCCAATTCGACCATCTGGGCCAGCAGGCGCAATAACCTGGGGGCGGCCAAACTGGCCCGACCTGGCAAAACCAGTTCCACCACCACGCTCTGGCCCGCCTCCGAACCGATCGGCGCAAAAAGCAATAGCCAATCCGTGGGATTTTTCCCGGGCAAGCCGGGGGGAGTGGAATCCGGGTTGCTCGGGCTAGGTACATCGAGGCCGCCTCGTGCTTGGCGGAACTCCCCCACCGTGGGGCTGGAATCCGGTTTCTCTGGGCTAGGCGCAGCGGACACCTGGGGCGGAGCGGCCAGAGGGGTTTGTTCGGCCCGCTTCAGGAGCTGCTGATGCCAGCCTTGCCGAGTCCAATCTTCCTGCGCAGTGCAGCCCGGACTGCCAAGGCACTGCACCCCAGGGACTGGTTCGGAAGATGCTCCGGAACTTGCCAGGGGTACGGGAGGCGATTCGGGTCCACCGGGCTGCACCTCGGTGAACAGTTCAAACGGTCTGCCCGCCTCTGATCGCCAGATCATGGCCCGGCAGGCCCCAAAAGCCGGGGCCAACCGTTTCAAAAACTCGGGGAAAAACTCTTCGGGCGGCAGCTCCGATCGGGCCAGCTCGGCCAGTTGACCGGCCAATTGCCGGGTCGGGAAAAGCTCCGAACGGTTCGCCAAACCGGCAGAAACCTTCTCCGACCGATTGGCCGAAGAGGATGGATTCGTAGATGCCGGAACGCTCACAGGCTGCATCCGTGCAAAAGGTTCGCGTTCAAAGGGGGAACTGTTCAACTCCCTGGTGGAAGCCCTCCTTTTCTTTTGCTTTATTATCCCCTTGTCATCCCCGCCCGAAGGGGAATCCGCTTTTTAGAGTATTTCTCTGAAAACGGGTGGGCATTCCCTGACGTGGAACCTATAAGGGGGGTGTTAGGGGGACAGATTCTGGGCCGGAAAACGGAATGCAGAAGGGCTTCCAACACTTTCAAATTATCTGTTGTGTGTAGTTTACCTAAAATAAACGCCCAGAATCTCCCAGTCGGTTTCTTTTCGGTAGAAGAGGGTGATAAAATCAGGAAAAGCGGTTTAGCTCACCAATTCTATCTGTTTTTGTCATATTGCGTATTTTGTGTAGATTTAACTTAGAACCTAACCTCACATGACGGCCCCGCCGATCCCCAGCGCGGGAGGTTTCAGGGGCCTGGATCACCCAAGCCGCCTTCCGCCACGCCGCCAAGCCTGATTTTTTGGAATAGGCACTTCAGCTGCCCAACACTTTCTCTACTTCCAACAGCCCCGGAGGCCGGCGTCCCTCCGCAAACGCAGAAATATTTTCCAACGTCTGGGCAGCAATGGCCTCCAGAGCCTCCTGGGTGAAAAAGGCCTGATGCCCGGTGATGATCACATTGGGAAACGTCAGCATCCGGGCGAACACATCGTCCTGAATAATGCGGTTGGAGAGGTCTTCAAAGAAAAGGTCAGCTTCCTCTTCATAGACATCCAAGCCCAGACCGCCGAGTTTGCCCGATTTTAAGGCCCGGATCACCGCCCGGGTATGGATGAGTGCCCCCCGGCTGGTGTTGATCAAGATGACACCCTCTTTCATCTGTTGGAGGGTGTTTTCGTTAATCAGGTGATGGGTTTCCGGCAGCAGGGGGCAATGCAGCGTGATGATATCGCTTTGTCGGCAGAGGGTTTCCAGCGGCACATACTCGGCGCCTAATTGAACCAGTTCCGGATCTTGGCGCACATCATGGCAAAGCACACGGCAGCCGAAACCAGCCAGAAACGCCCGGGCGACCAAGGCGCCGATTTTGCCGGTGCCGATCACACCTACCGTTCTTTTGTATATGTCAAAGCCCAACAGGCCTTCGAGATTGAAATTTCCTTCCCGGACCCGGTTATACGCCTTATGCAATCGGCGGACCAAAGCCAACACCAAGGCCACCGTATGCTCTGCCACGGCATGGGGCGAATAGGCGGGCACCCGGGCTACGGTAAAGCCCAACGCCTGCGCCGCCCGCAAATCCACATTGTTAAACCCGGCACACCGGAGCGCAATCAACCGAGTGCCCCCCGCTGCCAATCTCTCCAACACCGGCCGGTCCAGTTGATCATTGACAAAAACGCACACCACGGGGAATCCCTCGGCCAATCGGGATGTCCGCTCGGTAAGCCGGGCTTCAAAAAAGTGCAGTTCATGGCCCACCTTCTGGTTGGCGGCCGTCAGGAAACATTCGTCATACGACCGGGTACTAAAGACGGCGGTTTTCATAACAACACTCCTGTGTGAATATTCCTTTCCTAGTGATACGATAGTTAGGCTCGCTGGACAGAGGGAATCGGTGTCCCCTTTCAAAATAGTACCATTTTAGGCGTTATAGGGGCTACTGGGTGATATTGGAGGATGAGGGTAACATTTTAGGTCCCACGGCAAGGCCGGGTGCTCGTAGCTGCCTACGGGCGATCCAAGGGCGTTCCCCCAAGACATCGGACCTGCCCCATAGGTTCCTCCAGGTGAGCTTCCTTCTGGGAAACAAGTTCCCATTATCTCCGGCGATCTTCCCAAGAGCAGCAGCCTACAAGGTGCGCGGCCCGTCCGGATTCCAATAACGGCGTCATATTTCGGCTGAATAGTTTGACTGTATCCACCGGAAAGAACGACCACAATCTGTGGTCTTCGATCCGATTTTTAGCCCCTTCATCTGGTAGGGGGCCCGGCAGATAGATACAGTCAAAATGGGGGACCGCTGATTTTACCCTGGAACTGGCCGACTTCGGGCGGGCTGTGGGGCCTACCAGTGAAGACCACGGAGAAGACGTACACACTGTCGGGACGGGGTTCCTTCGGCGGAAGTGTCCTCGATGTTCAACACAGAAGAACCGTGGTACCGGCCTAGGGGCCGATAAGAGTAGCCCCCAAAGGGGGAAATAGAGGCGGCCTTTTTCTAGTTTCTCCAGAATTTCCAGATTACTTACATTGTGTATTTTTCGTAGATGCTTCCAATGCCACCAAGATAGGGGGTAAAACCCAGGCATACCCTGATTCTCTGCAAAATCGCTCTTTGGAGAACGCTCATCCGGGTTGTACAATCTTGGAACTCCCCGCAGAAAGTAGCCAGAACGGGGGATGGATATGCCGACACCCCCCATAGGGGGATTCCTTCATCTAGCGGATCGGAGAAGAAGTCATTTTAGGGAGGGAGACATGATGCGTTGGGATTGGATGGCAGTGCTGGTAGGCGTCGGGGCGATGCCCGTGGTGCTTGGGTGGGCAGGCCGTCTGGGCGGAGCGGAGGGGCCGGGCGCTTCGCCGCCGGAGCCGCCGGTCCGAATTCCGGACGAGGCCCGGGAGGCGATTCCGTACCAGGTACGGCCGCCCGATGCCCCGACCATCCAGCGTCGGCCCAGGCCCGAGGAACCCCAAGCCCCATTTACCCTGACGCTGGAAGAGCAGCGGCAGGTGGATTGGGTCTTGCAGAAGTGGGAGGCCTTGGGCAAGACGGTCAAGACGTTTGAGTGCAAAGTGTGGCGATTTGAATATGATCGGGTCTTTGGACCGGACTCCGGCGGCGGGCCGCCTCGGCCCACCCACCGGGATGAAGGCAAAATCTGGTATGCCGCTCCGGATAAGGGCCGATTTGAAATCTACGGCGACCGGGCAGAGAAATGGATATGCGACGGCAAGGCAATTTATGAATATAACTATACAAAAAAACAAGTAATCCAATATGATCTGCCCCCCGAGTTGCAGGGCCAAGGGATTGCCGACGGTCCATTGCCGTTTCTTTTCGGGTCCACGGCCGCGGATTTGCGGAACCGGTATTGGATTCGGCTCACCCAACCGCCGCCCGGAGTAACCGGCCAGATTTGGCTGGAAGCGCATCCGAAGTTCCAGAAAGACCGGGCCAACTTCAAACGGGCCGAGATGATCCTTCGAGAAGACGACCTTCGTCCGGTGGCCTTGATGCTGGTGTTGCCCAACGACAATCGGGTTTCCTACCGATTTGACGATCTGAAGATCAATGCGAAGAATCTGCTGGGAGAATGGTTTTCCAGCGATCCGTTCCGGCCGACGGTGCCGTTGGGTTGGCAGCGGGTGGTGGAACAGATCGGCGGGACTTCCAACGCCGGGGTTCCCGGTGCCCGCTCGGTTCGATGAGCAACCACCACCCCGGAAATCGTTCTGAGAGGCTGTCCCGAAATTCCGTTTTTATCCAGATGGACTACCAACCGGCGGCCCCCAGACTGCCAAAACTCCCATAAAACGGGCAGTTTGCACTTTGGTAAATCGGAAGGGTTTAGCAACCGTCCGGGCCGCCGCCCGAATAGCCAATGTCGGGACAGCCTCTGAGATCGACTTTCAGGAACCATGTCGCCGAATGGATGAGCGATCTTTTTCCCCTCTCCCCTGGCGGGATAGTGCAGGGTGAGGGTCCATAAGAAGGGGACGGTCCTCTTAGTTGTCCCCCATGCTATGGAAGCAAACGGCCCGGTGCGGACGGCTCTTTTTCCGAGGCGATCGCCTTGCCCAATTGCAAAAGCTCCCCCCATGTCCATCGGGCCACATGGGACGGTAGCAGCCCGCCGGTATCCTCATTCTGCACCCACAACGCCCCATGGGCAAAACAGGCGCCGTTGTTGGTCCCGTCGGCCCGGACAAACGGCGGCAGAATCGGAAGTTTGGGGTAGGCGGCAGCCGACGCACCGCCGGATGCCCCTTTCGCCGCCGGCTTTTCCGGCTGCTTTTTTTCCACCTCTTTGGCCGAGGGCTGCTTTTCCCCGGCCTGAAGGGATGCCACGAGCTTAGCAAAATCGTCCGGATCGGTGCGCTGGACGGACAGTACGGTTCGGTCCCAGCCGTTCTCCGGCGATGTAAACAAATAAATGCCATACCGCCGGGTGTCCGAAAACACCACATCCAGTTTACCGTCGCCGTTTAAATCCACCAGCCGAAGCCCGGCGTCCCGCCCTTCCGTATCGACCACGGCAGTACCGGGCGGCAATGTCCAGGGCAATTTCTGCCAATAAGGCGACTGCCCCTCTTGATAGCGGAAGACCGCTTGCCCGGCCGGCCCGCCCACGATCAACTCACAGCGGCCATCGCCGTCGATGTCCCAAAGCCGAACGCCCTGGTCCCGGCCTGCCCGGCAGGTGAAGATCGGCTCTGCCGGCGGACCGATTTCCAGCCCGCTCAGGCCATCCGGCTGCGCCACCCATCGGGCGCCGTCGAAATGCCAAAGTCCCGCACACGTTTCATTCCGCACCAAGAGGCTGGCCATGCCGCCTGCCCGGAGCACTCCAAACCGGACGCCTGTGGGCGCCTGTTTCCCGTCGGGCAGCCGGTGAACAATCGCCGTGGGAAAATCGCCCACGATCCACCGGCGCTGCTGCGGCGACCAAAGCCGGGTCTGCCGAACCTGATCATTCCCAATGACCACGTCCATCCAGCCGTCGGCGTTCAGGTCCAGCAGGCGCACGCCGTTATCTTGGCCATCGGCCGCTCGGAGCGGCACACCGCCCAAAGCGTTTTGTGTCAGCCGATCCAGCAGCTCTCGGAAGTTCAAAAACAGCACTTTGCCCGCATACCGGCTGGCCGCATATTCCACCACTTCCAGCACCTGGCTATTGGCGATCCACTCATACGGATGGAAGCACATGGCCCACAGGCCCTGCTTGGCCACGACCAGATCGACGGCGGCTTTCCAGTCTTCCACGGTCTTCGGATTTTTGGCGCCGTGGGCGTGAAAGGCGTCCCAATCGCTGGGCAAAAGCGCGGGCAGTTCCCAGCAAAGCCGATCAATCACCCAGGGATAGGGATAATTTTCCACATAGTTGCCCATGAGCCGATCCTTCGGCAGATACTTTCGGAACCGTTCCTGGCCCGATTGGTCCAGGACCGAGCTGGGCGGCAAGGCGGGGTCCTCCGGCGTAAAGAGCAAAAACACGGAGGAATCCGCCTGCAAGAATCGGCCTTCGGGACTCCGGTGGTTAAAAATCTCGGCGTAGAACCGGGGGCTGGGCGAGTTCATCGAATCGCAGCAGGGCATCCGAAAGGCCACCGGAGGATGGCCCAGCAGTTTGGCCAACTGATCCACACCCTCATGGAAGCTGGCCCGGGCCTTGGCAAAATCCTGCTTTTGCAGCAGCGGGCAAGGGTGCGTCTGGGTATGGACCTCCAGGGTACACCCCTCCTGGAGCCAGCGGCCAAAAAGCGGGTGGACCTGGTCGATCCAAGTGGTCATCAGGCTGACCGGTGCCCGGCCGTCGATCCTCTTGAGCCGCTCCAGGATTGGCCGAAGATACGCCTCGTAATGCTCCGGCCGTTTGCGATCCGTGTCCATGAAGCGGAGATCGTCGATGGCCAGGACCACGACGGCTTCCACGCCTTCGACGCCGACCCACTGCGGGGTGGCCAATCGGGCCGTCTGAAGCCCGGGATAAAACGGATCGCAAAACGCTTCCAAATAAGCCAGCCGATTGCCGCCAGTGAATTGACCAAGAACTTTCGAAGTAGGACCAGCCATGGCCGCCCCCTCTGGATGCGTCAAAGCCGATGAAGTTGTTGCTCCGCCTGAGGGAACTTCTGCCGGAGCCGGGACGGCCAGGATAATTCCGGAAGCAATCCATACGAGGGAAATGAACATAAGTGTATTCTCCTAATCCGAAGACAACCCACAAAAGAGGGCACATTTTCGCCGAATAAAGCAACCGGCCTTTCCCTTGGCCGGGCAGAGGCCAGCCTGCACACCAGGCCGGGTAAGGGGAAACACGAAAAACACGGGATTCCTGCTTTCGCAGGAATGACAAGGACACATCGTGCCTTGCCATTCGGCTACCATGGTACCAAAAGACACGCTCTTTCCTGTGCGCAGTCGCTGGACCTTTCCACAACCTACGGCCCAGGCTGGGAATGACCTCTATTGTATCAGCCGGTCGGGGAGGAAAAAACCTTTGGGCAGGGGCTTGGTTTTTACCCTGGGGGGGAAGTATGATACCAAGAAAGAACCCGCCTAGCGATTCCGAACCCGCCTGCCGGGTGAACCGATCCTGCCTTTGGTTTCGGAATCTCTCCGACGGTGTGCCGCCGGTTTTTCTGGAATGTTCCGCAAATCCCTGGCCCAAGGAGAAAAGCCCATGAAACGGCGTGAGTTTCTTCGGTCGGTTGGCGTCGGCGCCCTTGGCATGTGGGGTGCTGCCGGGTTGCTGGGCGCTGGCAACAAGGCTGATGGGGCAGCAGGTCCTTCCGCAGCGGGCGCTGAAAAATCCTCTGCGCCGAGAAAACCCAAGGTGCTCTACTTCACCCGAAGCGTCGGCTTTGAGCATTCCGTGGTGAAAACGGGGCCGGACGGCCAAAGTTTCTCGGACAAGATTCTCCAAAAGCTCGGCCAGCAACACGGCTTCGATCTGTTGAGCACCAAAGACGGCCGGGTCTTCGACGGCGATCTGGATCAGTTCGATTTGTTCTGTTTCTACCACTGCAACGATCCAACGACGCCCGAAAGCATCGACAAGGCGCCGCCCATGACCCAAGAGGGGATGAAAAAATTGCTTGCTGCCGTCGAGGCGGGCAAAGGCGTGGTGGGGTTGCACTCGGCCTGTTACATGGGGCCTCGCAAACCGAGCCAGCCGTTGCATCCCTTCCTGGCCATGCTGGGCGGAGAGTTTATCTCCCACGGCGAACAGCAAAAATCGACGCTTCGGGTGGTTTCGCCGAAGTTTCCCGGTATGGCCGGGCTGCCGGAAAAAATAACCATGCTCGAAGAATGGTACGCCCTGCACTGTTTTGCCCCCGACCTCCATGTGATCCTGGTCCAAGAGACCCAGGGGATGAAAGGGCCGATGTATCAGCGTCCGCCGTTCCCGTCCACCTGGGCGCGCAAGCATGGCAAAGGCCGGGTCTTCTTCACCAGCCTCGGCCACCGGGAGGACGTCTGGGAAAGCAAAGAGTTCCAAAGTATTCTGATCGGAGGCATCTTGTGGGCTTTGGGCCGGGCCGAAGCGGACATCAGCCCCAACCTCCGCACCGCAGCCCCCCAGGCCGAACCGGCCAAAACATGAGAAATGACCATGAATAGTTTGACTGTATCTCCCCGGCCCGGCCCTTACCAGTTGGAGGGGCTAAGAATCGGATCGAATACCACAGATTGGGGTCATCGTTCCGGGGGATACAGTCAAGATACTAACCCATTAGCCGAATGGAAGGGGATATCTCATTCCTGTGTAAGCAGGCAGCCAGGGTCCTTTGTGTGTGTGCCAGTGCTTCTATGTGGCAAGCGGGTGCAACGCAACCTGGACGCCACCTTTTTCTGGACTGCCACTCTCGTGGGAATGACACGCTGGGTTTACCCTCCTGGACAGAGGCGAGGTCCTCCAGGCGGCTAATTTGAATGGATCCACCCGGCAGGCTCCTACGACATGGAGGGGCTAAAAATGGGTGGAACCCTACAGATGGGGGCAATCGCTCCCGGTGGATACAGTCAAGCTAAAGCGTTACGGTGTCTGTTTTCCTGTGATTCCAAGGAAATAATGAATATATGTATATGCCTAGATAGTGATCTCCCTCATTTTGTCCACCCTTTTAGGAGGCTTCTGCCATGAAACGACGTGATCTGTTGAAGCTGTCGGCAGGGTTGGTCTGTGTGTCTTCGTTTCCTTTTGGCTGGCTCCGGGCTGCCGAGGGGAAAAAGATCAAAGTGCTCTACTACACCCAAAGCGCCGGGTTCCGTCATGGGCCGGTAACCCGCAAAGACGGCCAATTGGCCTTCTCGGAAAAGGTGCTCACCGAATTGGGCCAGCAGCACGGCTACGAGGTGGTCTGCACCCAGGACGGCGGCGTCTTCGACGGCGACCTGGACCAATACGCTGCCATTGCCCTCTATACGTCTGGCAACCTGACCCAGGCGAAGGAAAACCCGATGAGTCCGAAAGGCAAGCAGCGCTTTTTGGACTGGGTGGCGGCCGGCGGCGGAGTGATCGGTTTCCATTCGGCCACCGACACCTTCCGCACGCCCAAAGACAAGATCGACCCCTATATCGAGATGATCGGCGGCGAGTTTATCAGCCATGGCGCCCAGCAAAAGGCGACAATGCGGGTTGCTTCTCCTAAGTTCCCCGGGGCCGACAAGTTGGGCAAAGAGTTTGAACTTATGGAAGAGTGGTACGCCCTGTATAAGTTCGCCAAGGACCTCCATGTGATTCTGGTCCAGGAGACCGAGGGGATGAAGGGTCAGATGTACGAAAGGCCACCTTACCCGGCCACCTGGGCCCGGATGCACGGCAAAGGCCGAGTCTTCTACACCAGCCTGGGCCACCGAGAAGATATCTGGACCAATAAAGAATACTTCCACCCGTTGGTCCTGGGCGCCTTGGCCTGGGCCACCAAACAAGTGGATGCCGATGTAACGCCCAACATCGACCAGGTAACCCCCAAAGCCAACCAACTCACCCGGTAAAAACCGGCCGCATCTCCACCCGCCGTTTACATACCCTTGTCGCCGAAGGGAGGGCGTTCCTTTCCCCTCTCCCCTGGCGGGAGAGGGTGGTCTGGCCTCCGGCCGGGCCGGGTGAGGGGGAGATTCTGGGAGGGCGGACGTCTCGTCCGCCTATGTGCGGGCCGAAGGCCCCCGCTCCCAGCGGCCCCCTTGTATGTTACTGCCACGGAAGTAGGAACCTAGTTATTTTTCCTGGATTCCTGCTTTCGCAGGAATGACACCCACCCCCTCACCCGGCCAACCTTCGGTTGGCCGGCCTCCCCCGCCAGGGGAGAGGCAAGCGATGCAGACGGGACGTCTGCGGTACGAAAGGCCCTCCAAGGGCATCTCCATCCGGCTAAAATGTTACCCTTTTACCCCTTTCTGGAGGAGTGAAGCCATGTCGGCCTTTCCGAGGGCCTGGATGTGGGAATCTTTGTTTTTTGTAGGAATTTGGTGCATTGGAGCAACGGCGGCTGATTCGGCCGGGCCAGCGGCAACGGCCGAAAAAACTCCTCCCGCCCAGGCGGCCGCATCGGGACAAAACGGTCCTGGATCGTCGGCCCCAGAAAAAACTACTCCCGTCCAGGCAGGGGACTTTGGGCAAAAGGGTCCTGGATCGCCGGCCGCAGAAAAAACGGCTCCCGCCCAGGCAGCCGAACAGCCGTCTCCGACGCCCATCATCTGGGAAAATGAATACCTCCGGTATGTGATCGAACCGACCGGCCGGAACCAAAGCTTCTTGGACAAGAAAAGCGGGCAGGAGCAACTGATCCTTCAGCGGCCCGGCTGGATGCTCACGATTCGGAAATCAGCACGGGATTTTACGCCCACGCGGTGCCAGTGGGCCGACGGTAAACTGACCGCCCTGTTTGAGCCAGCCCAGGCCCAGGTCGTCCTGGCCGTCCGTATCGAGCCGAAGTATTTGGTGTTCGAGATTCTCTCGGCCAGTGAGGGGGTGGAAGAAGTTCGGCTAGGGAACCTTTGGCTTCGTTGTGGGGAGCTATCGAGCGGGATTTCCGGCCTGGCGATGGACGACCATTTCGCCGTGGCCGTGCGGGCCTTGAACCTTCGGGTGATGGGGCATGTGGGCAGTCAGCCGGCTGCGGTGTTGGCTGGGGTGTCGGGCGAAAAGCCCAAGGGCTCGGCCGGTGTTTGGGAGGAGAAACTGCCTGCCCGGCTGGCCACGCTCAGCGCTACCGCTTCCGGAAAGCAGGGTCTGGTGGGGGCGAAGGTGGCCCTGGCCGCCTGCCCGGCCCCCGAAATCCGCAAAACCCTCCAGGAGATGTTCGAGAAGGAAAATGCGGTACGTTCTCGGCTGGGCGGCCCCTGGGCGTTGGATGCTCCCGAAACCCGGGGATCCTATGTTTTTGCCACGGTCTCCGAAGCCAATGCGGATCAGTGGATCCAGTTGGCCAAAACGGCCGGCCTGGACGAGATTCACATGATCAGTTGGGAAAAGAGCCTGGGCCATTATGAACCCCGGCCAGACCTCTTCCCGCACGGACTGGAGGGGCTGAAAACGGTGGTGGAAAAAATCCATGCGGCCGGGCTGAAGGCCGGGATGCACACGCTGACCGGCTGCATCTCGCCGCATGATCCATGGGTAACGCCGGCGCCGGATCCTCGGCTAGCCGTCGATGGGCGGTTCACGTTGGCCGAGCCGCTGGACGACAAACAGGACCGGATCGTTACCGCAGAAAAACCGGAAAATTTGGACACCATGTGGGCCTACGCCAGCCGAGGTAATGTCCTCCGGATCGGCCAGGAACTGATCCAATACACCGGGTTGG
>Ga0209809_1002919_pt1 | contig 11382 bp, 8 predicted proteins | sample YNPMSTMetaG_FD_186172 | JGI IMG/M metagenome (GOLD analysis project Ga0209809, IMG submission 186172) | Anoxygenic and chlorotrophic microbial mat microbial communities from Yellowstone National Park, USA - YNP MS-T MetaG (SPAdes) (version 2) ... | reverse complement strand
CGGCAGGGTCGCCGTCTCCGGCTACCAGGATGGCGAGATCGACATGGGCCGGACGGCGGTGTTCGAGATCGGCCCGGTCACGCTGCTTGCGAGCGAGCTTCGCGGCGTGGGGGGCAACCTGCCGGAGGTCTACCGCGCCTTCGGCGTCGAGCCGGCCGAGGCGAAGATGGCGGTGCTCAAGATCGCCTCGAACTTCCAGTGCTTCGCGCCGATCACCCGCCGCGTCATCCGCGTCGACACGCGGGGGCCAGGGCAGTCGGACGTCTTCACGCTTCCCTGGAAACGGCTGCCGCGCCCGATCTACCCTCTCGAACGAATGTCCCGCCGTGACGAGCCGCGCACGCCGCCGGGCCTGCGCGGCGCCGCCTGAGCGGGCGCGGGGAGGCAACCGTCACGACAACGAACGGATGGAGGCAAGCATGTCGCATCTTCTGATCGATCGCCGGGGGCTGATGGGGCTGCGGCGCTGGCGATACCGGCGCTCGTGACCTCACGCGCGGTCGCGCAGACAGCGCAGCCCCGGGGTGCTGCGCGTCGCACTCCTCGCCGACATCGCCAACTACGACCCGCACCAGTTCTCCTTCATCAATGCGAGCCTGATCAAGAACCTCTACGACAGCCTGCTCGAGTACACGCCCGACGGCCGCGCCATCCCCTCCCTCGCCGAGGCCCGGGCGATCGCGCCCAACAGCCGGTCGGTGACGCTCACGCTGCGCAACGACGTTCGATTCCACAGCGGCAACAAGCTGGACGCGGCGGCGGTGGCCGCGAACCTCCGGAAGGCGGCCGATCCGCGGCTCGGCAAGAACGTCGATCCGACCATGTCGATCGTCGCGGACTGGACGGTGGTCGACCCGCGCACGATCCGGCTCGACTTCAAGCACCCGGTGCCCGACCGGCAGGTGACCGACCTCCTGCAGTTCATTTCGATCATCGACCCGGCCGGCATCGAGACGGTGGAGCAGACGCCGGCTGGCAGCGGACCGTACCGGCTTGCCGAGCGCGTCGTCGGCCAGCGCATCCGCCTCGTCGCCAACCCGGACGACTGGCGCCGCGGCGAGCCCGTGATGCGCGAGGTGGTGTTCAGGATCTTCTCGCAGGACGCGGCAGCGACCGCCGCGCTCGAATCTGGCGGCGTCGATGTGATCTACGGCGGCTCGTCGCGTTCCGCCGCGCGGCTCAAGCAGGCCGGCGATCCGGTGATCGACGGCCCGGGCCCCCTCGTGCAGGTGTTCCGGATCAACACGACGCGCGGCCCGTTCCGCAATGACACCTTCCGCCAGGCCTTCAACTACCTGATTGACCGCGAATGGATCCTGCGCGTCTGCTACGCGGGTATGGGAACGGTGGTGGCGCTGCCCTGGGCGCCGTCGAGCCCCGCGCACGACCCCTCCTACGCCCAAACCTACGCCTTCTCGATCGAGACGGGGCGCGAGCTTCTGCAGCGCTCGGGGCTGAGCCAAGCCGAGATGAGCAACTGGAAGCTCGTGGTCAACGCCGGCAGCCAGCCCGATGTGGCGATCAGCCAGCTGGTGCAGGCGACGCTGCGGCGCGTCGGCATCACGATCGAGCTCGAGATGAAGGAGGGCGCCGAGCTGACCGAGGCGATGCTGCGCGGCCGGTTCGACGCGATCTTCGGCGGCATCGGCAATGTGCAGAAGTTCCCCTCGCGCGTGACGACGAACAGCATCTACCGCACCTCCAACAACCCGATCCTCGGCGAGCCGCACCCCTTCCCGGCCTATGTCGCCGCGATCGAGCGCGTGAACACCACCCTCGGCTCGGGGCCGGAGGTGAAGGCGGCCTATGACCACCTGAACAAGGTGCTCGTCGCGTGTGCCTTCGGCATTCCGACCAACACCTACAACCCCGGCCTGATCGTCACCGCGAAGAACGTCTCCGGCTTCACGCTCGACATCGACAACATGCTGGTACTGCGGACGACGGTGCGGCGCTGAGGCCTGGCGCGGCGACAGGGCGGGGGACGGCAGCGGGACGTCGATGACGCCGCCCGTCCTGTCGATCCGTTCCCTGACCGTCACCTTCTTCGGCTCCGGCCAGCCGGTTCCTGCCGTGCGTGGCGTCGACCTCGACGTCGGCGAGGGCGAGGTGCTCGGCATCGTGGGCGAGTCCGGTTCGGGCAAGAGCGTGACCGCGCTCGCCGCTGCCGGCCTGTTGCCGGCGACGGCGCGGATCGCCGGATCGATCCTGCTCGCCGGAGAGGACGTCGTCGGCGCGGATGCATCGACGCTCAGGCGGCTGCGCGGGCGGGACATCGGCGTGGTGTTCCAGGACCCCTCGACCACGCTGAACCCGCTGCTCCAGGTCGGGCGCCAGATCACCGAGGGAGAGGTCGCGCACGGGCGTATCCGGCCGAGCGAGGCGGGTATGCGTGCCGTGTCGCTCCTGCGCGCCGTTGACATGGCCGATCCGGAGAATCGGGCGCGCCAGTATCCGCACCAGTTCTCGGGCGGGATGCGGCAGCGGGCGGTGATCGCGATGGCGATGGCGGGCAGGCCGAAGCTGATCATCGCCGACGAGCCGACGACGGCGCTCGACGTGACCGTGCAGGCCCAGGTGCTCGATCTGATTGCGCGGCGGCAGCGCGAGACCGGCGCGGCCGTGGTGCTGATCACGCATGATCTCGGCGTCGTCGCCGAGGTCGCGCATCGCGTCGCCGTGATGTACGCCGGCCGGATCGTCGAGACGGGGCCGGTGCGCGAGATCTTCGCCCGGCCCCTCCACCCCTACACCGCCGCCCTTTTGCGCAGCGCGCCGCGGATCGACGCAGGCGAGGGTCGGCTCGACCCGATCCCGGGCCAGCCGCCGACGCCATCCGAGCTCCCGCCCGGCTGCAGCTTCCGCCCCCGCTTCGCGATCGGCAGCGGGCGCGACCGCTGCGCCATGGAGGACCCGCCCCTGCGTGCCGTCGCCGTCGGGCACTGGTCGGCCTGCCATTTCGCCGACGAGGTGAGGCGGCCGGCAGCGCCCGCGCGCGCCTCAACAGATGTGATTGCCGTAGAGAACCGAGGGGATGCGCCGCCGCTGCTCGCCGTCGACGACCTCGCGGTGCACTTCCCGATCCGTGCCGGGCTGTTCCGCCGCGTCGTGCGCACGGTCCGGGCGGTCGATGGCGTGTCTCTGCGCATCGCTCCGGGCGAGACGCTCGGGCTCGTCGGCGAATCAGGCTGCGGCAAGACCACGACCGGCCGCGCCATCAGGGGCCTCGTCCGTGCGACCGGAGGCGCGATCAGCTTCGACGGACAGCGGATCGACGGGCTCGCACGCGGCGCGTTGCGCGCAGTGCGGCGGCAGATGCAGTACGTGTTCCAGGATCCCTTCTCCTCGCTCAACCCGATGCTGACGGTCGGCGAGGCGGTGGCAGAGCCGCTCAGGATCCACGGCCTCTACGACGCGATGGGCGGGGAGCGCTGGATCGCGACGCTGTTCGACATGGTCGGGCTGTCGATCAAGGTTGCGAACCGGCTGCCGCGCGAGTTCTCGGGCGGCCAGAAGCAGCGCATCGGCATCGCGCGTGCGCTCGCGCTCAGGCCGAAGCTCTTGATCCTCGACGAGCCGGTGGCCTCGCTCGACGTCTCCATCCAGGCGCAGATCGTCACCCTGCTCGAGGATCTCCAGCGCGAGCTCGGCCTCGCCTACCTGTTCATCGCGCACGACCTTTCGGTGGTGCGGCACGTGTCGCACCGCGTGGCCGTGATGTATCTCGGCCGGATCGTCGAGGAGGGGCCGAAGGATCAGCTCTACCGCACGCCCGTCCATCCCTACACCCAGGCGCTTCTGTCGGCCGTGCCGGCGGCCGACCCGGAGGCGGCGCAGATTCGGCGGCGGATCATCCTCGAGGGGGAGATCCCGAACCCTGCCGCGCCGCCTGCGGGCTGCCATTTCCATCCGCGCTGCTTCCGCGCCACCGACCGCTGCGCGACCGAGGCGCCGCGGCTCGAACCGCATCCGGGGCTTGCGAGCCGGCGCGCCTGCCACCACGCCGGCCCGCTTGCCGCCGACGCTGCCGTGCCACGCCGGCAGGCGACTGTGTGATGTCCGAAGCGCTCCGATCCGGCCTCCGCCTCGTCCGCCGCGCCCTGTCGCGGCCGGCGCCGGCGGTGTCGGTCGCCTATCTCATGTATCTCATGGTGCTCGCGTCAGCCGCGCTGCTCGCGCGCCCGCTCGAGCTCGATCCGCTCGAGGAGGATGTCGCCCGCATGCTCGAGGGGCCCTCCTGGGAGCACCCCTTCGGCACCGACGAGCTCGGCCGAGACATCCTCGCCCGCGCCATCTTCGGCGCCCGCACGTCGCTCACCACCGCCGCCGGAGCGGTATTGCTTGCTGCCGCGATCGGCGTGCCGATGGGCCTTGTCGCCGGGTTCTTCGGCGGCTTGCGGGATGCGGTGCTGATGCGCCTCGTCGATCTGTTGCTCGCGCTTCCCGGGATCATGCTCGCGCTCGCCCTGATCGCCGTGCTCGGGAGAAGCCAGGCGGCGGCGCTGGTCGCCGTTGGGCTCACGGGCGTGCCGACCTTCGCGCGCGTGGCCCGGGCCCAGGTCCTGTCGCTGCGCCGGCGCGAGGTCGTGCTCGCCGTCAAGGCGTTCGGCGCCTCTCCGGGCTACACGCTCGTGCGCACGGTGTTGCCGAACGCGTGGAGCCCGATCCTTGCGCAGATGATCGTGCTCTCCTCCGTCGCGATCCTGCTCGAGGCGGCGCTCGCCTTCCTCGGTGTCGGCATCCCGCCACCCACGCCGAGCTGGGGCGAGATGTTGCGCACGGGCAAAGAATATCTCTACGACTCGCTCACCTATGCCGTTCTGCCCGGGCTTGTGCTCACGCTCACCATCCTCGCCTTCGACACGATCGGCCGCGCCCTCTCCGCCGTGCTCGAGGGGCGCGATGCGCCGGCGGGCAGGCCCGCGGGAGCGGCGCTATGGTCGGCTTCGTCGTCCGCCGCCTGCTGCAGCTGCTCCCCGTCCTCCTCGGCGCCTCGGCGCTGATCTTCGCAATGATCTATGCTGTACCGGGAGGGCCGGTCGCCGTGCTTGTCAGGGAGAACGCGACCGAGGAGCAGATCGCTCTCGTGACGCCGAAGTTCGGGCTCGACCGCCCCGTGGTCGTGCAGTACCGCGATTGGCTCCTGCGCGCACTCGGCGGCGATCTCGGCCAATCGCTGCACAGCCGCGAGCCCGTTCTCAAGCTGATCGCCGAGCGCCTGCCGGCAACCCTGCAGCTCGCCGTCGCTGCCACGGCGATCGGCATCGCGCTTGGTATTCCGGTCGCGGTCGCAAGCGCGCTCGCACAGGGAACGTGGCTTGATCGGCTCCTGAGCGGCTGGAGCGCGCTTGCCCTCGGGGTGCCGACCTTCTGGGTCGGCATCCTCCTGATCCTGCTGTTCGCGGTCGAGCTCGGGCTTCTGCCTGCCGCCTCCGCCTACGTGCCGTTCTGGGAAGACACGTGGCAGGCTCTCCGCCACACGATCCTGCCGGCGCTCACCCTCGGCCTCTACGTCTCCGGCATCTCCGCGCGCTTCCTGCGCGGGTCGCTCGTGAGCGAGCTCGCGTCCGACTATGTGCGCACGGCGCGGTCGAAGGGCCTCACCGAGCGCGTGATCGTGCAGCGGCACGTGCTCCGCAACGCGATGCTGCCCTTCATCACCGTGGTCGGGATCGCGCTCGCGGGCTGCATCGGCGGCGCCGTCGTCACCGAGTCGGTGTTCACCTATCCCGGCCTCGGCCGCCTCGTGGTGCAGGCGATCGGCACCCGCGACTATCCGCTCGTGCAGGGCTCCATCCTCGTCATCCTGATCATCTATGTGCTGATCAACCTCGTCGTCGACCTCCTCTACGTCTACATCGACCCGCGGATCGAGTATGGCTGAGGCGCGATGACGAGCCCGCTCGATCTCGCGCCCGCACGGCTGTTCGATCTCTCCGGCCAGGTCGCGCTCGTGACCGGCTCGTCACGCGGCCTCGGCTGGGCGATGGCTCAGGCGCTCGCCGCGGCCGGCGCGCGCGTCGTTGTGAACGGGCGCGACGCGGATGCGCTCGAGGCAGCGCGCCGTCGCCTCGAGTGGGCCTCGCTCGCGGCGGAGGCCGTCGCCTGCGACGTGACCGACGGGGCGGCGGCGCGCGCGATGATCGCCGGCATCGCCGCGCGGCACGGGCGGCTCGACATTCTCGTCGCCAATGCCGCAACGACCGTCCGAAAGCCCGCGCTCGAGCTCGCGGACGAGGACTGGGCGCGGGTGGTGGAGGCGGATCTCTCCGTCCCCTTCCGGATGGCGCGCGAGGCAGGGCGGCTGATGGCCGAAGCGGGCCACGGGCGGATCGTCTTCACCGCCTCGATCAACGGCTTCGTGGTGCGTCCAGGAATGGCGGCCTATGCAGCGGCGAAGACCGGCCTGTTCGGGCTCGTGCGCGCGCTTGCCGTCGAGCTCGCCGCGAGCGGCGTGACGGTGAACGCGATCGCCCCCGGATACTTCCTGACCGACGGCAACGCCGCGCTGCGCGCGGCCGATCCAGGCTTCGAGGCACGCATTGCCGCGCGCACGCCGCTCGGCCGCTGGGGCAAGCCCGAGGAACTCGCCGCCGCGATTCTGTTCCTCGCCTCCCGTGCGGCGAGCTACACGACAGGGAGCATCGTCACGGTCGATGGCGGACTTGCAGTCGCGATTTGAGGAGACTGAGAGCGGGGTCGTGATCGATGCGGCCCGGCTCGACGGCGCGGTGGCGGCGATGTTCCGCGCCGTGGGGTCGGCGCCCGCCGAAGCCGCGCTGATCGCGCGCCATCTCGTCGGCGCCGATCTTTGCGGACATCACTCGCACGGCGTCGGCCTCGTTGCCGGCTACATCGCCGCGGTCGCGCGCGGCGATCTCGTCCTGAACCGCCAGATCGAAACCGTCCGCGACCACGGAACGCTGCTCGTCTTCGACGGCGGCCGTGGCGCGGGCGCGGCGATGGGCCGCGCGGCGATGGAACGCGGCATCGCGCGGGCGAAGGCAGAGGGGCACGCTCTCGTCGCGCTGCGCGACAGCCGCCATCTCGGCCGCATCGGCGCCTGGGCCGAGCAGTGCGCCGCGGCGGGCCTCGTGTCGATCCACTTCGTCAACGTTCCGTCGCATGCGGCGGTCGCCGCCTTTGGCGGTACGGCGGCGCGGCTCGGCACCAACCCCTTCACTGCCGGGTTCCCGAGGGAAGGGGCGGCGCCGCTGATCGTCGATTTCGCCACAAGCCGCTGGGCGGTCGGCAAGGTTCAGGTCGCCCGCCGGAAGGGCGAGCGACTGCCGCCCGGAATTCTGCTCGACGCCGCCGGACGCGAGACCGACGACCCGGCCGCTCTGTACGGCCCTCCGCCCGGGGCGCTTTTGCCGTTCGGCGAGCATAAGGGCTTCGGCCTCGCGCTCGCCGTCGAGCTGCTCGCCGGCGCGATGACCGGCGGGCTGACGCAGGACGGCACGCCCTCCTCCGCCATCACCAACTCGATGTTCTCCATCACATCGCGCCGGAGGCGCTCGGCACGGGCTATCACCGCTGGGTCGAGGCGGCGTTGGCATGGGTGGCGTCGGAGCGCGGCGTTCGGCTTCCGGGGGAGCCGGAGGAGGAGGTGCGCGCGCGGCGGCTTCGCGAGGGCATCCCGCTTGATCGCATGACCTGGCAGGAGCTCGAGGCCGCGGCCTCCAGCCTCGGCCTCGCCGGTCCCTGGGCCGCTGTCGGCTGGCCGGGAGCGGCGGCCGGGGAGGGCAAGCACCACGTCTTGGCGCTCCGCGCGTCCGCCAGGCGAGCAGGAGCAAGAGCGCGCGCCGCGCGGGGCAGGGCGAGCAGGACGTCGCCCTCGGCAGCCTGCTCCAGCTGATAGCGCGCGTTCGGGCGTTCCTCTCCGCTCCTCGCCCCTCTAGCCTTGCCGTGCATGTTGACGCTCGAGGCTCTCCAGGAGGCGGCGGGGATCGTCCACGCCGCCATACCGCCCACGCCGCAATACGCCTGGCCCCTGCTCGCGCGGCGGCTCGACGCAGAGGTGTGGGTGAAGCACGAGAACCACACCCCGACGGGTGCCTTCAAGGTGCGCGTCAGGCTTGTCTACATGGCACGGCTCGCGGCGTCGCGGCGCGGCATCCCGGGCGTGGTGACCGCCACGCGCGGCAACCACGGCCAGAGCCTCGCCTATGCCGGGCGGAGGCACGGCATTGCGGTCACCATCGTCGTGCCGCATGGCACAGTCGCGAGAAGAATGCCGCGATGCAGGGCTTCGGGGCACGCCTCGTCGAGCACGGAGCGGACTTCGACGAAGCGCGCGCGCACGCCGCCGCGCTTGCCGAGGAGGAGGGCCTCGTCTTCGCGCCCTCCTTCGCTCCCGATCTCGTCGCCGGGGTTGCCTCTTACGCGCTCGAATTGTTCCGCGGCGCGCCTCCGCTCGACGCCGTGTATGTCCCGATCGGCCTTGGGTCTGGCATCTGCGGGCTGATCGCCGCGCGCGATGCGCTCGGCCTCGGCACCGAGATCGTCGGCGTGCAAAACACGGGCGCGAATGCCTATGCCCTCTCCTTCGCCGCGGGGCAGGTGGTGACGACGCCGCGTGCCGACACCCGCGCCGATGGCATGGCCTCGCGCCTGCCCGACCCGGATGCGTTCGCCATCATCCGCCGCGGCGCGGCCAGGATCGTCGAGGTGACGGATGAGCAGGTGGCCGAGGCGATCCGCGCCTACTGGACCGATACGCACAGCCTTGCGGAAGGAGCGGGGGCGGCGCCGCTCGCGGCGGCAATGGCCGAGCGCGAGCGGATCGCGGGACGGCGGATCGGCCTGATCCTCTGCGGCGGCAACATCGACCTCACCCTGTTCCGTTCCTGGGTGCTCGGGGAGCGGGCATGATGCGGCCACAGCGGCGGTCCGGCTGCCTGCCCGGATCGGGGGCTGTAGGGCCGGCCGATGGCGGAGGGCGGGCAGGGCGGCTCCGGACCTGGCCCGGGGTTGCCCGGGACAGACGATGTTGCTTATGTGCCGGCGCGCGGAGGGATGGCCGAGTGGTCTAAGGCGCTCGCCTGGAGAGCGGGTACACCGGAAACGGTGTCGTGGGTTCGAATCCCACTCCCTCCGCCAAATCCGACTCGGATTTCCGAGCAAATTCAATCGGTTGGCTCTGCCGCAACGAAGGGCGGTTCGCGGCGGTGTAGCACTTCGCTGTAGCACCACGCGCGCCGCAGGGGGCGGCGATGGCGCTCAGGCGCGTTCATGTGTGGGAAAGGGATGGCCGGTATTTCTGGCGCGTGCGGCTGCCCCGCCGCCTCGCGCCCCGGCTTGGCCGGGCGGTGATCGCGTGGTCGCTCGGCACCCGCGAGCCCCGGGAAGCGCGCCGGCGGGCAGCGCGCGCAACCGCAGCCTTCGAGACCTTCGCCGCCATGCTCGACCGCGTGCCGCCCCTCCGCCAGCCGACAGACGCCGAGATGATGGAGGTGCTGCGCTCGATCTACGACGACATCGTTCTCGGCAAGGAATCCATCCGCGCCGCTGTCCTCTCACCCGCCGAGATGGCCGAGGAGGGCCTTGCCACGGAACCGCTCACCCCGGAGGAGATCGACATCCTCACCCGTGACCACGACGAGCAGTCGGCGGAAGCGTGGGAGCGGTCGCTTCGGGAGAACGACATTCGCCGCGTCCAGCCGCTTGTGGTCCAGCGCCTCGCCGAACGGGGGCTTGCCCCGCCCGACCATTTCCACCTCTACCGCACCCTGCTCCGCATGGCGCTGCGCGTCGTGGTGCGGGCAAAGAAGGTGAGCGAAAGCGACGGCGACAGCGACCTTGGCGCCTTCCCCATCCCTGAGAGCCACACGCCGACGCGCGTGGCGGCAATGGCCGTCGATGACATCGCGCTTGCGACGCTCGAAGACGCCTTCGCCGCGCACGCCAAGCGCAAGAAGGAGCGCGGCGGGTGGGGCAAGGCGTCGCAGGGTAAAGCGAAGGTCGCCTTCCGACTCTGGCACGGCCTCATGCATTGTTGGGACGGCTCCGAAAGGCTCATCCCGGCGCCGCAGGTCGTGCGAAGCCATGCCGCCCAGTTCCGCGACCGGCTCGACCGCGTGCCCGTGGATTGGGCGAAGGCCAGCCTCTATCGCGGCCTCAGCCTGCGCGACGCCATCGAGAAGGCCGACCGGCTGGCCGAAGCCATTGCGGCGGCCCCGGCGACGAGCGGCGTGATAGTGTTCGAGGGCCGGCGCCTGGCGCGCAAGCACGCCGAGCGCCTCGCCATGCGGCTCCATCCGAAGACGATCAACAACCACATGGATTTCTTCGCCGGGCTGATGAACCGCCTCATTCAGGAGGGCACGCATCTCGGGCCGAACCCGTTCCTCGGCTTCCGCTACCGGAGCGCCGAGATCGACCGCTTCGGCGGGGCGCGGAAGAACCGCAGCCCGTGGGAGCCGGAATACCTCGCGCGCCTCTTCGCCTCGCCGCTCTGGACCGGCTGCCGCTCGCCCGAGCGGCGCCACATGCCGGGGCGGATGGTGATCGAGGACGGGTGGTGGGTGCCCTTCCTTGCGCTCTTCGCGGGCTTGCGCGCCGAGGAGGCGCTTCAGCTCCGCAGCGACGACATCGCGGAGGCGCGGGGCGTGCCCGTCATCCGCGTGGCCTGGCACGAGGACGCGCGAAGGAAGACCGCCTCGGCGCGGCGCATGGTGCCGATCCACGCCGAGCTGATCCGCCTCGGCCTGCTCGACTTCGCCGCCGCGGCGCGCGCCAAGGGAAGCCGCCTCTTGTTCCCCGAGATGCCGCGCGGCAAGGCGCGCGACAGCCTCTCGGCCTACTACTCCCGCCGCTTCACCGACCTGCGCCGCCGCCTCGGCCTGCCCGACGCCTGCGACTTCCACGCCTTCCGCACGACCTTCATCACCACCGTCGAGGGCCTGCCGACGACGAACACGACGCTCGTGGATTCCACGGTCGGCCACAAGCCGCGGCGCGAGATGGCGGCGCACTACGCGAAGCTCGGCCCGCAGCACACGCGCGCGTTGGTCGACTCCGTGGATTTTGGCATCGACCTCTCGCACCTTTACGCCAGCCGGCAGAAGCGGATCCGGCCCTTCCAGATCCACCCCTCCCGCCGGGCCGAGCAGGAGGGCGAGGCAGCCGAATAAGCGCTGGCGGCCTTCAACGGCGGGTTGCGAAGTGTATGCCGCTTCCGTCACCCTGCCGGCAGGTGATTCGAGCAGCCGGGGGCAGGTGATGGCGCGGAGGAGGCGGGGCGAGGCGGCGGCCGGGCAGGCGAGCCTGCCGGTGGAGGACTACCGCCACGAGGGGGCGAAGCGCCCCAACAACCCGCCCGCTGCGATCGCCGCCGAGGGGCGCACGCCGCCGGCCCCGAAACTGACCTATGCCTATTCG
>Ga0209809_1002918_pt1 | contig 11393 bp, 10 predicted proteins | sample YNPMSTMetaG_FD_186172 | JGI IMG/M metagenome (GOLD analysis project Ga0209809, IMG submission 186172) | Anoxygenic and chlorotrophic microbial mat microbial communities from Yellowstone National Park, USA - YNP MS-T MetaG (SPAdes) (version 2) ... | reverse complement strand
GACGGTGGTTGTGTTGGCAAACAGCGTATCTGCCGTGCGCGTGGTGATCGCGCCCTGCTGCTGCACAGGGAGCGGATCCTGCGCGGTCACATCCACTAATCGGTTGCCCTTAAGCCATCCAATGAGGCTCATGCTCTCTCACCCGCGCGATATACAGCGTCAGTCGCGCGGATCGCCCGCGTAGCGCGTGCTGATATGGAGCAATAGCTCCGCGCGGGGCTGCGAGCCGCCGCTTGCAGTAAGCGTTGCGCGTTTGACCCAACCGTCCAGCAGCACACTGCTCCCCTCGAGCGCCTGCACGCGGCGCGGCGGGCTGAGCAGCTCCAGCAGCTTGGCATCGTAGACGGGCGGCAACGGCAACCGCGCTTGCGCTTCGGTCGCATGCCGCGCGGCGGCGTCGTAGAGCCGCTCCGCAAGGCGTTGCACAGCGTCAAGATCCGAGAGCGTGTCCGCCTGCACGCGCAGCAACTTGTACCGCCCCAAGTAGTCCAGCGAGTCGGGCTCGGTCAGCGAATCTTCGTTCACCAGCACCACCACAAGCCGCTCGCCCTCTTTGCTCGGCGCGGTTGCGCCTTCGACATAGACGATGTTCGCCTCGGGCGGTCTTGGCGTAATCTCCAGCTCGCTATAGCGGTACTCACGAAGCGCGAGATTTACGCCGCCAGCATCGAATAGCGTCCATGCTGGGAGCCCGTCGGGTTTTGACTCCAATACCCACTTGCCCGTCGCGTAGTCCCACCTGAGCCGCCATTCGTTGCCCGTCGCCGTCGCAAACAGCAGCAGCGTGCGCAGGATCTCCTCGCCCGATTGACCCACGCGCGGCGCGTAGCGCCAACCGCTGCCCGTGTCCCCAGCAGGCGCGGCGGGCATGCGCAGCGCTTGCAGCTCGACGGGCGGACTGCTAATGCGCTCGAACCCGCAGCCCTCCAAGAGTTTGTTGAACGCATCGCCGAGCGCCACGCCGTCGAACGCAGTGCTCGCAAGTTGATAAATCTCCCCGAATCTGCTCCACATCCCGCGCAGAGCAAACCGCACGCGGTAGGGAAACTTATCGGGACGCCTGCGCATGGGCGTGATGCTCTCTACGATTGCGAAGCCCTCCGAGAGCGTTCGCCACGGATCGGCGTCCCGCATGCGGTACTCCAAGCGGTAGGTGGTGTCCCCGCGCTGGGCGATTCGGCGCGTCGCATCCGACTCAAGCAAGCAATCCGCGTAGCCCTCTTCGCGGGCGTACTCATCTTTGGTCATCTCCAACTCCAGCACGCGCTCCGCCAGCACGGGCGTTGTGGCGCGCTCGGAGACGAGCGGCGCGCAGCGCATAAAGTAGCCCACCACAACAGGCGTGTAGATGGGGTTATCGGTGCTGATTTGCACAATACCCCGCGCCTGCATGGGCGATTGCGCACTGTTCCACGCCACCCAGTCGCTGCCGTCGAGCCGATCGAAGCTCACGGTTGCCGATTGCTTGTGGGTCAGCGCCACAATCGGCACAGCTTGCGGGACTTGCGGGTTGATGGGGGGTAAGTCAAATGGTTTCTCGGTCAGCGCGCCGCTTTCGGGGTATCGCACGCGCTCGAACGCCACGATGGGGTTGTACATGATGTTGACCGCGAGTCGCAGCGGGCTTGGGCGGCAGAGCGAATAGAGAGGCGATTCCGCTGTGCCGATGTCTTCGGCGTCGTCAGGGAGCGGAACCAGCTTACTGCTCACAATCTGGCGCGTTGTGCTGCTGGTGCTGGCTTGCACGAGCCGCGCGCCGCCCGACACCACCGTCAGCACCAGCACACCTAAGGGCGGGAGCGGTATCGCCGCCACGCTCACCGCCGAACGCACGGGGCTGGACACCCCAGAATACCACTGCGCCACAAGCTTCGGCGGTCGCTGCAGGTCGTTGCGGTCGGGGTATCTAAAAAACGCGAGGTTGCCCGCCGTGTCCATGCGCAGCGCGTACCTGTCCCACTGCGCGTACCAGTAGTCGCCCTCGCGCGTATACTCATCGTCCGCGCACTGGATATGTACCGCCCAGCCCTCGTCGCGCTGGAGCGAGAACTGCGTCTCCGCGACCCAACGCAATAGCTGCGCCCCCCGAATCGCTTCGATTGCGATTAGAACGAGCCATTCGATCAGCGTGCGGTCTTGGTTCGCGCGTATAACGCTTGCCATAAACCGCGCGGGGTTTTCGGAGAATTCGCGCCCTGAACGGTACACCTCGCGCCAGAACTGCGCTTGCTTGTTGATTTGGCTAATCGGCACGGTGTTCTCGCGCCATCTGTGATCCAGCGTGCTGGGCGTAAGGATTAGCACGCCCGCGCCTGTGTCATGATACAGGTTCTCAACGCTTTCGGGCGCTAGATCCACGCAGTGCGCCGCGCGCTCAAAGGCGGGGCGCGTCACGAATCGGTACGGCACATCGAGCGTTAGGCGGTATGGCATCGTGCGATATACACAGTGCGCTGTATATCGCGCGTGGCGTATCAGCTTCACGAGCAGCAATACCGAGACCGACTGCGCAAGTTCATCGCCGAGCAGCGCGCGGCAGGCGCGCAGTTCGTGCGCTGGAACGCCGAGCTGGCGCTCGGCGAGCCTACCCCGCGCCCGCACATGCGCCCTATACGCGCGATTGTGCGCGAGTCGCGCACGCACTATACGCCCCCGTCCGAATAAGCCATGAGCCAAGTAGCCATCCGTCTTAGGGTCGTAGGCGCAGACGACGCCGTGCGCCAACTGGGGCGCGTCGGCGAGCAGCTGCGCCAGCTGGGGCGCGGGCTGCCCGAAACCGTGCGACAGATGGGCAAGCTCGGCGATACGGCAACCGCAGTTGGCGGCGCAATAGCGGCGTTCGTGGCAACTTTCAAGCGGCTTAGCGGGCTGGGGATTGCCAGCGACATCGAAGCCATCAGCAACCAGCTCGAAGTGCTCACGGGCGACGCCGCCAAAGCTCGCGCACTCACAGAAGCGTTCTATCAACTCGGCGCGGCGACACGATTCAACACCTCCGAGGTCGCGGCGTTCGGCGCGGCGCTGCTTGGCGCTGGCGTCGATGCGGCGCAGCTCACGGGCGAGATGCAAGCGCTGCTGGATCTTATCGCGGCGATGGGCGTGCGACGCGAAGATATGCAGCGCGTGCTCGAGAACATCGTGCAGATTCGCGGGCTGGAAGTGGGTCAGTCCAGCATGGTGGATATTCGCCAGATGTTCCGCGCCATGCCAGGGATCGGCTCGGCTTTGGGGCAGGCGCTGGGGCGCGCGCCGCTTACCGCAACCGAAGCCAACCAGCTCCTGTCGCAGCTCGGCGGGGAAGAGTTCTACAATCTTCTGATTCGCGCCGCCGCGCGGTTCGAGGGGGCGAGTCAAAAGCTTACGATTCTCGATGCGCTCGCGAACATGGCTGAGGGTTTTCAACAAGTGTTGCTGCCCACAGGCGAACTGTTCGGTCGCATCATTCGCGCCGTTGCCCCGCTTATGGGCGCGCTGGCAGGCGCACTGCGACGGGTGAACGAAGCGTTTGGCGGCGTGCCAGGGGCGCTCTTTGCACTCGCGGCGGCGGCAGTCGCTGCTGCAGCCGCGCTCAATATCCTGCAGAAGGTGGGTATCGGCACAGCGCTGGCGCAGGGGCTGGGCATGCTGGGCGGTTTCGGGCGGCTCGGCAGGCTCGGCAGGTTCGCTCGCGGCGGGCTGGCGGCGCTCGGCGTAGGACTCCTTGCCGAGCTGCTTGGGGGCGCGTTTGAGTCGATGGGACTCAAGGGCGCGCAGGAAGCGTTCAGCACTGTTGGCAACGCGGCTGCTATCGGGGTCACCATCGGCGCGATCATCGGCAGTATCATTCCCGGCATCGGCACAGCGATTGGCTCAGTCGTGGGCGGCATCATCGGCTCGCTGGTCGGGCTATACCAGCTGCTGAGTGGCAGCTCCGAGCAGCAGCAACGCGCGGCGGACGCGCAGCAGCAAACCGCGCAAAACACTGCGCGAATGGCAGCGGCGCTGGAGGACTTGCGCATTCAGCTCGTGGGCGGGGGCAACCGCGCACGATCGGAAGCGACGCGCTACGAGGTGGAAGCGCACCTGCGCGGGCTATCGGTGTCGGGCATCTAATCGGGTATACTTTACTTGCTATGATTGCCTACACGCATTCGGGCGCAAGCCATATGGACGATTTTCTGGGCGCTCTAACCGCCCGACTCATGGGCTACGAGGTACGCCGCGTTCCTAAACTGCCCGACACGCTTGGCGAGGGCGATATAGCATTCGACCTCGGCGGCTTGTGGGACGATGAAAAGTATTTTGACCACCACCAAGACCCCAGCTTGCCCTGCAGCGCCGCGCTGCTGTGGCAACACTGGAGCGGCGCGGGCGACCTGTACGATACGCTCGCCAACGCGCCCGCGCTGGACGACCTGAACGACGCCGATACGCGCGTCGGCATCGCGGGGCTCCCCGAAGACAGGCGTCCTGACCGAGTCAAGCTCCGCGCGCTGCTCGAAGCGGAAGCGGAGCTGCTCAAAGACCCGCGTCTGTGCCTCGTTGTGCTGCAGCTCTTTGCTGCAGCGAGCGACTTGCGCGTGTGGGTGGAGGCGTGCTACCATGACACAGAGCTGCAACATGTGCTGCAGGCGTCGCTGCAGCGTGTATTGCAAGCCGAGCGCGAGGAGCAGGCGGTCATCGATTCGATTGCCGTGCGCGAGATCGGCGACCTGCGCATCGGCGTTTCGCGGCAACCGCTGGGGCGCACAGTGCAGCGCGCGTTCGAGCAGCTTGGCGTGGATGTGCTGATTGCGCCGAACGAACGCGAGCCAGACAAGTTATCAGTCGTGCGCAACTCGCAGGGGCGCTATGGGGATCTGCCAGTTGCGGATCTGCTGCCTGCGCTTGCTCAGCGCGCGACTTTTGTTCACCAAACGGGCTTTATGATGGTGGCGGCGCTGAGCATCGACGAGGCGCTTGAGCTGCTCTAACCCGCACCAACAAATTCGGCAATCGCTTTCGCGATCTCGCGCGCCACACGCGCGCGCGTCTCGCGTAGGAGCAGGTGTTGCAAATCGCTCTCGTTGGTGATAAACCCCAGCTCCAGCAGTACGCTTGGCTTCTCGCGCTGGCACACCGTGAGTCCCTTCTGCTTGATTCCGCGATCGATTCTGCCCACAAGCGCGCGCTGGAGCGCGCCGTGCAGCGCGTGCGCCAACCCGACGCTATGTTCGCGCGAGTACCAAGTTTCGAACCCATGCGCGTTGCGGCTCTCGGCGGCGTTGAGATGGATGCTTACAAACGCCGCCGCGCTCGGCTCGTAGCGCCTGCGCTGCTGCAAGTTAAGCGGCTGCTCGCGCGTAGCGATGAGCAGATGCGTCTCGATGGCTGGGTAGAGCGTGCGGAGCATGTACGCGATAGAATTGGCGTACTGCGCGGCAATATCCGCTTCGCGATGTTGCGCTTGACCGAGATACCCGACCGCGCCAGGATCGAACACCACTCCGCCGCTTGGCGTGGGTTTGAAGCCGTGTCCTGCGTCAATCACGACGATCGTCTTGCTCATGGCGTTTCTCTCCATTGCCGCCGCGCAGCAGGTGCTGGAGCCGATTGCGGAGCGATTGGGGGACGGGGATGCCAAGCCGTGCAAAGTCATCGAGGATTTCCAGCACGCTCTGAGCGGCGTACCAAAGCGAAATGAGCTTGCTTGCCAGCACCAGCACCTGCGCGAGGTCGCTCATCTCGCTATGCAGCAGCTCGCCTGCAAGCCAGATAAGCATAATCGCGCCGAACGCAACAAGGTGCGCGAAGTTCTCGCGCGCAATCTCGCGCAGCGGGCGTTTGGCAACGAGTCCCGCGGCGACGCCCAGCAACCCGCGCGCGGTTGCGAGCAGCAGATACGCCTTGACCAGCGCAGGAAGCGACGCCCAAAGCGCCATTAGACCACCCACAATCACCGCGTATGCGCCCGTTTGATCCCGATGCTCCATCGGGCGATATACAGCGCAGGTGGGTACACTTGTGGTATGGGCAGCCCGTTTCTGCAGATTAAGTTCAGCGTGCTTGCCGTTGCTGAGCAACACAAAGAGCAGCTGCTCCAGCAGTGCATAGAGCATGCGTTTTCTGGATTCGGTCGGACTATTGATGCAGATTTTCTGCTTGCGCACGCGATACTCGTGCAGCTTGGTCTCGACGGCGCGCGGGCACTTGTGGAGAGATTTCGTGAGATCTTGCAAACGCCGCGCGACAACGACAGAGAGTATAACTGCTGCAAGTTTCTACTCATGCGTCAACTGCGCTCGCTAAGCGTAGAAGAGTTCGCGCAGCTAACGCACGGGTATTTCTCGCCGTGCAAGTTGTCCGATGGTTCTGCAACCGCGCAGATACAGCTTATACTGCTCAAAATTGCGCGTGAAAAGAGTTCTGAAATGGGCGCTCTGCATGGGCTGCGCAGTATGGCGCCCGGTCTGCTCAGCCAAGCAGCAAGTAGCGAAGATGCGCAAGTACGGTTGCTTGCTGCCCAATTAGCTACGGACTTTTTGAAGCACGAGCAGGCGATGCGCCTACTGCAGCAGCTCGCCGAGGACCCCGAGCAGACCGTGCGCGAAGAAGCGCGTTGGCATCTGGAGTCGCTGCGCGATAGTGTATATCGCGTGTGAGCATCGCCGAAATCGTCAGCGCGATTCGCAATGAGCGATTGCAGGACGCCGTGCGCTTGCTGCTCGCGCGTGATTGCGTCGTCACGGTTTACGCGCGAGGCATGCTGCGCGTGGAGCTTCAAGGGCGCGTCCAGCTGCTTACTCCGTGGGAGCCTGCCGCGTCGCTTACGCATAAACTGCACGCGCTGTTTGGGATACCTGAACCTGCCGAGCCGTGCCGCGAATGCCCAGATAGGGGGTTTCCAAGCTAATGTTCGCGGGGCGCGTCGGGAGCTGGGAGCGACTGCAGTACCGCGTGCGGATCGAGCCTAACATGCAGGGCACGGACGGCGAGGGCATGAGCGGCGTGCTGACCGCGCCATTCGCCCCCAACTTATCCGCGCTCACGGAGCATCTCAAGCTCACCCTCGCGCTTACCGTGAGCGGCACCACCACCTCGCGCGTCGCAACTGTGCAACTCGGCTCGCTGACTTGGACGCGCACGGATACCGCGACCATCACGGCGCACGAACTTATTGTGGAGTTCGAGCAGCCGCGCTGGTACAACTCGCCCTTTTCGGACGGCACGCCTGCGTGGGAGTTCAGGTGGTCGGGTCTGCGCATCTACATCAACGGCGTCGAGGTCACGCACACGCTCCCCGCGACGGGCAGTGTGCGGAACGATACCTACTTCGCGCCTGCGGGGCTGCCGATGAGCATGACGCGGCTGCATGCTACCGCCACAGCGGGCAGCGGGATTGGCAGCACAGGCGGGTCGTGTGAGGCGTGGTCGTTTACCGCCGAGTCGAGCGTGCGCGTCGTGGGCGGCTGGCGAGTCTGGGAGCATGGCGCAAGCGACTGGACAGCGTATCCCATCCGCGCCGTGCGCCAACCGCTGCTTGGCAACCCGTGCGGCGAGACGCCGCCAGCGCCAGAGCTGGGCGGAAGCGACACTTGGAGCGCGGTCGTATCAGCGGAGCAGCACACATCCGCAAGCAACGCATTTATTGGGAATGTGACCTGTCGCTGTCCGTGCCCCGACGCAAATGGCAACATCGTCTACGAGTCGCGCCCCATCTACCGCCAGACCTCCACCACGCGCGAGCGTGCGACGAGCCTGTGGATTGTGCCCGACCTGCCGCGCGAGCTGGTCGCGCTCGGCGAGAACCTCACGCACGAGTATCTGATGTACCGCGCAAAGTTTCCACAGGTGCATGTCGCGCGGTACGCGAGCAGTGTGCGCACGGAGTATAACTGCGAAACGGGCAACACGACGCCGTGCAGCAGCACGCTCAGCGAACCCGTCCTGCTCCATCCGCAGCGCGACGAGCTGCTCTATGTGCATGAGGGCGGCGCGGGCAACCCACTCAACGAGCCGATGGCTGAGCCGCTGCGCTGCCCGTACACGCTGGGCATCACGCTCACCCGCGCCGTGACGCATCACGGCTGCCCGTCGGGCCCGACGGCTTGCCCTGCATGCCCGCCTGGATACGAGGGCAGCACCGAGCCATGCTGCTCCAGCCTCACCAACAGCCTCGTGAACTACACCGAGTCGCACACGCTGGAGGTCAACCCGAACTACCATCCGCACTATCGCCACGATAGCCAGCCAGTACGCTACTGGAACACGCACGCCGCGCCGATGTGGTCGTACATCTGCTGGCTGCAAGACTGGGGATTAGACCGCGACGGGGACGGCGTGGCGGAGCCGACGCCTGTGGCGGATTACTGGCGTCCGCACCAGTGCCAGCACATCGAGCATCCCGCGCTGCCTGAGAGCGTTCGTTCGCGCAGACGGAGTTATCTCTTGCTGGATGCGCTCGCGCACGGCACATGGTCACAGTGGATTGACGACTTGTTCGGTATCCCATCGGGCTGGGTGGGCAGCACGCGCCCTGCGCTCGTCGAGTGGCTCCCGCCGAGCGACCTGCAGCTCACTTCCGACTCCGCCTCGCGCTGGAACTCTACTAACGCGACGCTGGCGTTTACCGCGCTCGGCGTCGCGGTCACGCCCACAACCGCAACGCACACGCTGGAGTTTACGCTCGCGGATTGGGACACCGAGCCGTACCTGTACCCAGCGGTTGCTGACCGCGTGCGTATCTGGCTGCCTGACACCGCCTATACCAGCGTCAACATCGAACTCGTGACCGCCGAGAACGAGACCGTCACGATTGCCACCACGCGCGGCACGCATCCCATCCTGCACGGAGAAGACACGAAGTACGCAGGCACATGGCGCAGGCAGTACGCCGCGCTTGCAGCGGGCTACTCCGAACTCGGCAACGACTGGGACGCCGACGGCGTGAGCGACGCGACCTTCGCCAACCCCGCACGCGCGACGCTCTGGCAACTGCTTGGCGCACGCGCAGGCGCACGGCTGCGCATCACCATCACGCAAACCATACCGACGCCTTATGTGCTGGAGTATCCCATCTTCTACCGCGACTCCGTCACGGGCGCAATCGCCACCGACAACGGAGCGCATACTTATCCCCATGTGCGTGACGACCAGACGCTGAACTGGGGCTTGCTTGCGTACCCGATTGCGAGCAACACGCCGAGCGTGCGACCCACTCATCAGCCGATGACGCTGTACGACGCCGCCGCGCTCTACCGACAGCTCGAACGCGGACTCAGCGCCAGCCCCACCGTCGACATCATCGACCAGATTCGCGCGTGGGGCTTTGACGATGTGGAAACAGGCGGTCATCCCGCAGGTGTGCCGCGCGTCAGGCAGATGTGCCGCGCCGTGATGTTGCCGTACCACCAGCGACTCGCGCTGTGGCTCATCAACGACCTACGCGAGTGCCCCCCGCTCCCGACGCTGCCGACGCGCCGATTACGACTTGCGCCGCTTGGTTTCAGCGGCGACTGGGGGCAGTGGTGCTACTTCAGCGCGCCAAGCAGCCGCTACTATCTCGCGCCAGCCGAGCCTGCGAGGCTCATCGAGGTACAAGGCGCGTCGGAAACAGAACTCACGAGCTATGATCGCGCGATTGGACGCTACCACCTTACGCGCCAAGCAGTTGCGGTGGATGGCACGGAAACGCTGCAGCATGCGACCAAGCAGTGGCGCATTCGTGCGGCAAGCCGCGACTTGGGGCGCACGACGCCGTTTTTCAGCCACGCGCTTGTACCGCCAAGAATTGAGAAACCAGAGGGCGGCGCGAAGGTGGTTATCGATACACGCAGGCAGTGGCTCCATGTGGCGATCGGCAGCACTCTGCGCACTTACCATCTGCATTCGCGCGCGCTCGTGCTCCAGCGCGAGTATGACGGACGCATCGAATGCTTGGAGCGCGATAGCAGGCTCGACGCGCTGCTGATCGTCGTGCGCAGCGCGGGTGAGCGTATCCTGTATCTCTCACGGGATGCTGGTGATACGGCAGTGGAGGTGTTGCGCGTGAGCACGGCTGGGTTGGTCGTGTGCGCTGTAAGCCCACATGCGACTTGGTGCGCGTTTTATCAAGGCGCAGGCGACGCGCTTATGCTGCGCCGCACGCGAGACGGCGGCGCGACTTGGGAGACGGCGCAGCAAGTGCAGATCGACGGCGCGAACGCCACAGGCGCGCCGCTGGACGCCGCCTACGACGCGCGCTATAACGGATTAGTGCTCGTCTACGAAACGACGGGGGGCGATCGGCGCGTTGCGCTCTCATTTGATGAGGGCGAGACTTTCAGCACGATTCTGAGCTGAGCAGCCGTTCGAGCTTCTCCAGCGCGGCGCGCACGGGTTCGGGCGGCACAACGCTCGACGGGTCGCGCACATGGCTCCACCACTCGATTAGCACTGCGCGCTCCGCTTCGTCCAACTGCTCCAGCAGCTCCCACGCGCCGCGCGGGAGCAGCTCGAACCACAGCTCCCACTCATGCTCCGCCGCTGGCATACCGAGCAATTATACGCTGCAGTTCGGCTTGCAGTCGCTGCTCAGCTTGCTTGGACACGCCGAGAAACGGGCGTGCGGGCAAATTGCGGCTGGGATCGCCCTGCTGATGCTGCCGCGCATACGGCACGCGCGTACCCCAAATGAGTGTGAGCTGATCCTGCGTGCGCACAGCGTCCGCACCGGCAGCCAACACGACCACGCTCTGCTTGAGGCGTCCCGTATCCACGAGGATTTTGCTTTGCTTCGTTCGCCGAACACGCGCAGTGCGCTGGAAGCCAGGCTGCGGACGGCGCGCCCGCACGATGAGTCCCCCTCTTGCGGTTGTGCGCACAACGGGACGCGCCGCGCGTCCGCCGACCTTGCGGATGGCTTGCTGCACGCTCTTGCGCAGCGTGCGGGGCGAGAGCGGCTGCCACGGACTGCCGTCAGGCGCGACGCTGCGTTCAAACCGCTCCGCGTGGTCTTGCGCCAGCACGACCCGCGCGCGGCGGAAAAACTCTGACACCGCGCCGCTGCTGAGCCGCTGGGGGTTGGCAATCAAACCCGTGAGCTGCACATCCACGCTCGCGGTAATCATGGCGTGTGCGTCTCCGTCGGGCGTAAGACTCGGAACGGGTAACACTGATGCAGGTGTTCGAAATCAGTCGGCGTCAATTCAATCACACACACCCCCCCTGCTGGCAACCCCGCTTGAAACCGCACCTCGATTTGGTTCGCCGTAAACACATAACCGAGATTGACAACTATACCATCGGGTTGGATGTAGCGCACCAAAACCGAACCCGATATTCCGACTGGCGTCTTGCCCCCCTCACGGTAGAACTCCAGATTTACGAACCCGTCCACATCGTATGGCAACACGAGCGGTTCGTGGATGCCGTCGTCCCCCAGCAGGCGCGGGTAT
>Ga0209809_1002912_pt1 | contig 11404 bp, 11 predicted proteins | sample YNPMSTMetaG_FD_186172 | JGI IMG/M metagenome (GOLD analysis project Ga0209809, IMG submission 186172) | Anoxygenic and chlorotrophic microbial mat microbial communities from Yellowstone National Park, USA - YNP MS-T MetaG (SPAdes) (version 2) ... | reverse complement strand
TGCTCTGCTAAATCAGAAAATTCTACTTTTATTTCTTTATTTTTAACTTTCAAAAAATATTCCCGAGCCTTCATTTCTTTAGTTTAATTTTAATAATTTTAGGTATCTTTTGAGTAATTTTTTGACTACTTTTAATTAAAAAATAATCTGGCTTTTCATCCAGGTCATAAAAATCATCAGCTAATTCTTTCAGCCGATAAGAGGTAGTTCTCCCAAAAGACATCACTTCTACTTGTTTTCCCAAAGCTTTCAGATATTCTACCAAAGGGACAAAATCACCATCGCCACTTACTAAAACAATGGCATCGACTGTTGAACTAATTTTAATAGCATCAACAGCCAAACCAACATCCCAATCCCCCTTTTTTGTTCCGTCAGGATAGACTTGTAAATCCTTAGTTTTTACTTCAATACCCGTTTTTTCTAAAACCTCAAAAAAAGAAACCTCTCCCGGTTCATCAGCTTTAGCCACATAAGCTATCGCTCTTATTAATTGTCTATTTGAAACTGCCTCCAATAAAAGATTTCGGAAATTAACTCTCGCATCATATAAATTTTTAGCTGAATGATAAAGATTTTGAATATCGATAAAAATCGCTACTCGCTGATTCTTGTGTTTAACCGCCATAAAATTACTTTAAATTCAACTTTTTAACTAACTTATTGTATCTTCTTATTGACTCATCTTTTAAATAATTTAATAATCTCCTTCTTTTAGCAATCATACCTAAAAGACCTCTTCGAGAATGAAGATCTTTTGGATGCTTTTTTAAATGTTTAGCCAAAAGATCAATTGCTTTGGTTAATAAAGCAATCTGAACCTCTGGAGAGCCTGTATCTTCTTTATGAAGAGCAAATTCTTTTATTATTTTCTCTTTTTGCTTAGAGCTCAGCATAATTTTTTATATCTTATCATAAACTCCATTTTTCTGCAACTTTAAAAAATACTTAATTTTCTTTTTAACAATTTCTCAAAATTTGCTCTAACAAAGTCCAAGAGTACCCCCACTCGTTATCATACCAAACTAAAACTTTCACCAAATCTTTATCGACTACTCTCGTAAAAGTTAAATCAACAATCGCTGGTTTTTCCGTCTTGATAATATCAGAAGAAACCAATGGTTCCTCTGAAAACCCAATTATTGATTTCCATCTTTTTTCCTGAGAGGCTTTTCTTAAAATTTCATTAACCTCCTCTTTAGTGGTTTCTTTTCCAGAAAGAAAAGTAATATCAGCAATAGAACCACAAATAGTTGGCACTCGAAGAGCTAATCCATCAAATTTATTTTCTAAATTCTTTAAAATTTTTGAAACTGATTTTGCTGCCCCTGTTGAAGAAGGAACAATGTTTAAAGCTCCTGCCCTTCCTCTTAAAAAATCATTTTTGTTAAATCCATCAACTAAAGATTGAGTTGCGGTATAAGCATGAATAGTGTTTAATATTGCTTTTTTAATTTTTAATTTTTCATCAAGAACTTTCATTACTGGCGCAACCGCATTAGTTGTACAAGAACCATTAGAAATAATATCAAATTCTTTAGCTTCCTCATCATTTAAACCAATTAAAACCATTCTTCCATCTTTGCCTTCTTCTCCTTTGGCGGGGGCGCTAATTATTACTTTTTTAGCTCCTGCCAAAAGATGGTCTCTTGCTTTTAAATAATCTTCAAAAACTCCTGTGCTCTCTATAACTATTTCAACATTTAAATCTTTCCAGGGTAAATTTTTGGGATCTTTTTCATTAAAAACATAAATTTTTTGATTATTAACTATTAAATAACCAATGGCTTCTATTTTTCCTATCTTTTCTTTTTTTTCTAAAATTTCCACATTTTTCTCGTAGGTACCATAAATAGTATCTCGCCTTAAAAGATAAGAGATGTTTTTAATATCAGCTAAATCATTAAGAGCCACTATTTCAATTTCTTTTTGACCAAAAGCTAAACGGAAAAAAGCTCGACCTATTCGGCCAAAACCATTAATAGCAATTCTTTTTTTCATAATTTTATTTAAATTAATTTTTTATGTTTTGACCTCTTCTTTTATCTCTGCCCCTATATTTTGAAGTCTTTCTTTTATATTTTCATATCCTCTTTCTATTTTTTCTATCCCTAGAATAGTGGATTCTCCTTCTGCAATTAAGGAAGCAATTAAATAAGAAAAACCAGCCCTTAAATCAGGTACCTCTAATTCCTTACCTTTTAAAGTTGTCGGACCAACTATAATTGCGCTATGAGGAAAATCATGATAGCAAAAACGGCACGGTTTAGAACCTAAACAGTTGGTAAAAAGATAAATTTTAGCCCCCATTTCATTTAGAGCAGAAACATAGCCAAATCGATTTTCATAAACTGTTTCATGAATAATAGAAACCCCTTCTGCTTGAGTTAAAACTATTGAAAAAGGCGGTTGCCAATCAGTCATAAAGCCTGGATGAACATCTGTTTCTAAAGCTATCCCTTTTAAAGGAAAAGAATTATAAAATCTAATACCATTTTTAAAAAGCTCAAAATCTGCTCCAATTTTTCTGACATAATTTAAAAAAGTAGAAATTCCTCTGGGGTCAATGCCTTTGATAAAAATATTACCTTGATTAGCAATCGCTAACGAAGCGAAAGAAACGGCTTCAATTCGATCATTCATTATTCTAAAAGTGGTGCCTTTTAATTTTTTCCTTCCTTCTACTATCCAAGTTCGATTAACATCTTGATAAATAATTGCTCCCATTGATTGCAAAAATAAAACTAAATCTTCTATTTCTGGTTCAATAGCAGCATTCCGAATAACCGTTGTCCCTTCTGCCAAAACTGCACCTAATAGCAAATTTTCTGTAGCTCCAACACTAGGATATTGAAGCTCTATCGTTATTCCTTTCAGCTTATCACAGGAAGCAATATAAACATTATCTTGATAAATAATTTTAGCTCCTAAAAGTTGATAACCATTAATATGAAAATCAACAGGCCTTTGGCCAATTTGACACCCTCCAACAATAGGAATCTCTGCCTTTTTAAAACGATGAAGAAGTGGACCAAAAAATAAAATTGGAACACGATTTTTCCCACTGTATTCAAGAGGAACTCTATAATCTTTTAAAGATGGCTCGATTTCTAAAACATTTTTATCAAGCCATTTATATTTCACCCCTAAACTCTCACACATTTTAAGGGTAATCTCAACATCTCCGATTTCTGGAATATTTTCTAAAATTGATTTTTCCTCAGATAAAAGAGAGGCAATAATAACTTTTGTGGCTACATTTTTAGCTCCAGCTAATTCTATTTCTCCTTCTAATTTTTTCCCTCCCTTTATTTTATATATTTTCTCCACCATAAAACCCGAACTTTTTTCTTAATAAACTTTATTAATGTAGTTGATTATTGCCTCTCCAAAAGCCTGAGCATATTGGGGACCGGAAGAAGTAATAATATTTCCATCTTGAACTACAGGAGCTTCTTCATAAATAGCTCCATTTTCTCTTAAAATTTGAATAGCGCTTTGATCCATTGAAGAAGACCAAACGGTTGCTTTTTTCTCTTTTAAAATCCCAGCTTTCGCTAATAAAGCTGGAGCAATACAAATAGCTGCTACCAGTTTATTTCGGCTATTAAAATCTTTAGCTAATTTTTGAAAAGAGGGATTATCTAATTCTTTTATCATTCCTGGGCCCCCAACAAAAACTACGCCTAAATATTGATCAGGATCAATATCAGGGGGTGTTTTTAAAATCTCAATTGTTTTTTGATCAGTGCTTACTGCTCGACCTGCCCTACTGCTTATTGTTTCTACGATTAATCCATTATTTTCAAAAATTTCTTTTGGCCCAAAATATTCCTCATCTCGAAAATTAGCATAAGCAACAACCATTAAAATTTTTTTATAATCAACCATGTTATTTAAATTATTTTTTGTATTTAAAATTTGATTTTGATCAGAATTTAAAGAGCTCTTCGACCCTTCCTTAAAAAACAATCTTAAAAAAACTAAAGGCGAACTCCAAAAAATAAGAGCTAGTAAAATAATCCCTACCACTAAAATAACTGATATTTTTTTAGCCATAACATTAATATTATATCACAATTCTTTTAGAAGTTTTCTGATTTGATACACAGCTATTCCAAAAGCCACTGCTACATTTAGGGATTCTTTTCGACCAAACATAGGGATTTCTAAAATTAAATCTAAATCTTTTAGGATCTTTAAAGATAAACCCTTTATTTCTTGCCCTAACAAGAGAGCTATTTTCTTTGTCCTCTTTTTCTTTAGTTTTTCTAAAAGATTAACCTGAAAAATATCTTTGCTATAGCGAGTTTGCTCTAAGCCAATTAAAAAATATTTTTCTTTTTTTATTTTTTTTAAAAGTGGCTTTAAATATTTAACTTTTTCCCAAAAAACATAATTTTCTGCCCCCAAAGCAACTTTTTTGATTTTTGGATTATTAATTGGATCCGGTGTAATCCCTACCAAATAAATTTTTTGAACTTTTATTGCCTCGGCAGTTCGAAAGACAGAGCCAACATTATAAGCACTTCGTAAATTATCTAAAATTACTATAATTTCAAATTGAAAAGAAAGGTCTTTATTTATTTTCTTTCTCTTCATCTTTCTGATTTAGGTCTAATAATTCCTCTAAAAGAGGACGGTTAAAGCCAACAACAATTTTATCATCAATTTCTATTACCGGCACGCCATATTGGCCGCTTTTTTCTACCATTTCTTTAGCCTTTTCTAAATCTTGACTAACATCGATTTCTTCAAATTCTATTTGATTAGCTTTTAAAAAATCTTTTGTTACTTGACACCAAGGGCACAAAGGAGTTGTATAAATTTTTACTTTTTTCATATTTTTTTAATTATTTTTTTATTATTCCCATAAAACAAAAAAATAATGTTTTTTGCCTCTTTTTATAAGAAAATATTGATTATAAATTCCCTTTTCTTTGCTTATTGTCTCTCCTGACTCAAACTGCTCTTCATTAATAAGTAAACTTTTTTCTTTAAGTATTCTCCGAGCCTCACTTTTTGAAAGACAAATTTTAGTCTGGATTAAAAAATCAATGATATCTAATTCTTTCTTTCCTTTTATTTTTATCACAGGCATTGTTTTAAATAATTCCTCTAGTTCTTCTTTTTTTAGATTATTAATTCCTTTATTAAATAAAGTCTCGGATATTTTCCGAGCTCTTTCTGCCTCTTTTTTCCCATGAATAAAAGATACTATTTCAAAAGCCAACGTTTTTTGAGCCACTCTTTCTTCTGGTTTCTCTTTAAGATTTTTCTCTAAATTTTTTATTTCTTCCAAAGACAAAAAAGTAAAGTATTTTAAAAATTTTATGACATCCTTATCATCAATATTAAACAAAAATTGATAAAGTTCATAAGGAGAAGTTAATGCTTTATCTAGCCAAATATTACCTTTTTCAGTTTTGCCAAATTTCTGGCCATCAGATTTAGTCACTAAAGGCAAAGTTAAACCATAAGCTTCTTTATTCATTTTTTTTCTTATTAAATCAACTCCACAAGTAATATTTCCCCACTGATCACTCCCTCCGATTTGTAATAAACAATTATAATTTTTAGCTAAATATAAAAAATCGTAAGCCTGTAAAATCATATAAGCAAATTCCGTAAAAGAAAGACCGATTTTTAATCTTGCTTTGACTGATTCTTTTGAAAGCATATAAGAAACTGTAAAATCCTTTCCTATTTCTCTTAAAAATTTAATTAAGTCAATTTCTTTTAGCCATTGATAATTATCAACAAATATTAAATTTTCTGGACCCTTAAAAATATTCTTAATTTGAGTCGCAATTTTTTCTTTGTATTCTTTAATCTCTTGAAAAGGTAAAAGCTTTCTTTCCTTTTTCTTCCCACTCGGATCACCAATTAAAGCTGTCCCTCCTCCAATTAAAATTATAACCTTAAAGGAATTATCTAAAAACCTTTTTAAAGTCACAAGGGGTAACAAATGACCAAGATGGAGGCTAGAGGCAGTTGGATCAAAACCACAATAAAGAGAAATCTCTTTTTTAGATAATTCTTTTTTTAGTCCCTCTAAATTTGTCGATTGATAAATTACTTCTCTTTTTTGTAATTCTTCTAATAAATCCATAAACCCTTTAAAAAGGATATCATAAACTTTTAAAAAAATAAACTAAACGGTGTTTAATATGATTAAAAATTTAAACGAATGGTTTCCGGTTGATTAAAGCTAGAAGAATTATAGAAAAACCATTTAGAATAATTTTGATCCGCTGCCCCAAAAGCCAAAATAAGATAAATATCTTCTAAGTTTTTATTTAATTTTTGAAACTCTTCTTTTAAAACTCTTCTAGTAAAATTATTAACCGGCGAACCATTATTGATATTCAAATGATAAAAATTATTAACTACAATCTGATAATGACCTAAAGAAGGAGGGTAATTACTAATAAAAAGTTTATCAGAATTATTTTGAAATCTCCCTCCCGGCCTGTTTTTTTCAATATTCCATGGGCTACCATCTCCTGATAAAAAAATTAATCCTGGCTCGTAATCCCAACCAGCTTTAATAACAAACCATTGATAATTCTTTAAACATTCGTTTCTTTTTATAAGATCAAACTCAATAACCATTTTATCTCCCTCATTAAAATACCATTTTAGATTTTCTATAAAATCAGAAAGACTATTAAAGTTCTGAGAAGAAGGAAATAAAGTAATTTCTTGAATATCAGAAATTTCCGAATAAAAACCATATTTATCTTTAGCTCTTATACCAAAATATAAAGTAGTTGGTTCGCAGACAACCGGGTTAAAATTGGCTAATTCTTTTAAAGGTAAATCCAAAAAATATCGATTAACTTCTTGGTCGAAAGAATAATTTAAAGAAGAAAAACTGATAGGATTAGTTTGAGACCACAACAGTCTAGTCAAATTATTATTCAAAAGATTATCTCCCTCTTGTTTCAAGGCATAATGAATTTCATAAGTTAAGTAATCATTGTTATCTTTATCTTCTCCCTTTTCCCAAGAAAAATTAAAAACAGAACCATTAAAATTAACTAAAAAATTTTTCACTTTTAAAGGAGGATGGTAATAAAAATCTGGCTGAAAATAATATTTTTGAGGATAATAAGAAATTAGTTTTAAGGTTGAATCAGAATAAGGCAAAAAACCATAAAGGCCGATGGCTATAAAATCCTTTTTTTGAAAATTTCTATTTTGATTAAAATTTGTTCCTTTAATTTCAATTAAAAAGTGATTATCTTTTGGTAAAGAATTAAAAGCAAAAGCATAACCTCGCGGAAGACCAACACTAAAACAATTGCCAGAATCTGAGGTAAAATAAATTCCTCCGATAGGAGTTTGAACATTCTGACAATTAGGATAATTAAAACTTAAAACTTCTTTTTCTTGTATTTGCCAAAAATCCTTTTGATAAAGATATAAAGGAATTGTTTCTGGATTATCTTCATTTAGAAAAAAGAGCACGCCAAAATAAAAATTATTTGTCTCATTGGTATTAGAAATAAAAGGATAATCTAAAATATCAAATTCTAAAACTATTTTTGAATTGCTTTCATCCAGAGGATGCCAGCTTAAATTTTTTAAAGGAAAACTATCTAAAGAATCTTTTAGCTGATTGTTATTGTCATTACTATCTTCTGAGCTCTGGATCTTTAAATTATCAGAATTTAAAGATTCTTCTTGATTTTCATTAAAACAATTATCATCTTGGTTTAAAGGAGTCGGACAGTTCAAAACCTCAAAATCATTAAAGTTATTATCTGTATCAAGAGCCAAGCCACCTATCATTTTTCTTTGAATACTTTTACCAGGCTCAATATTTAAAGCGCACTGAGTTTCACAATCAGGGGCATTACCATAACCAACTTTATCAATCACATTTTTATTTGGCCCCTTTAAAATAACTGTATTGTTTTCTGTTAAAGAATAAGAAGTTAAAACATTCGCTAATCCTTCATAAGAGCTTGAACTATGGGCGATCAAGAAAAAACCAAAAGGAGGAATTGTTTTCCCTTCTAAAAGGCTGGAGGGTACTAAAGAATAGGTTGAACCAGAAGAAGTTTTTCTTTGCAAATAATAACCAGTTAAATCAACAGAAAAAGAATTGGGATTAAAAAGCTCAATAAATTCATCATAAGCATTAATAGTTCCGTCTTCTTTTCTTCCTGAAATTTTTATTTCGTTGATTAAAATTTTAACTGGTTTAGTTGTCGTGGTGGTTGTTGAAGTAGTTGTCGTAGTAGTAGTGGTTTTGACTTTGCTTTCAGCGGTCGGTTGAGATTGAAAAGAATTAACCACTGAAGACAAAGTTGTGGTTGCCATTAAACTTTCTTTTGATGCTTTTATAAAATCGGATTGATTTTCATTATTTTCTTGGATTAGTTGGCTGTTTTCTTTACCAGGGGTTCCATAGACTCCATTAACCATCTCCCCAAAATAAGTTTGCCAGGAAAAATCACTTTTTCTTTCCATTGATCTTTTAGAAACATTATCTCCTGCTGGCCATTTTGGATTCGCTAAAACTTCGTCTTCTAAAAGACATAGTTTATTAAACAATCTTAAGCCTTCATTTTCGTTATTTAAAGCTCCTTTATAAAAATAATCTGCCTTAATAAATGGTAAAACATCATCGCTATTTCTTTCTAAAACCATTATTTGATTAGGCAAAATTTTAGTGCCGAAAGGGAAAACAAAATTAATTTGATTATCTTTATCAATTATCTGCCAATAAGAAAGATCGACAACATTTTTTGAAATGTTTTTAATTTCTATCCATTCATCATTTGAACTATTAAAAGAACCCATCCAATTTATTTCATTAAAAATAACTGAATCTCTTAAAGCTTTTTGATTATTACCATCTTTATATTGGCAAGCTAAAAAAGAAGAATTATTAGAACTATTAGAATTCGTCTTTAAACTTGGCTCATTTAAGCTGGAAGAATCTTTTAAAGAAATATTTTTTAAAGATGAATCATCAAGCCTGTTTCCCTCAAGAGTCGCAGGAGTTTCTTTTGAAGCTAAATCATTTGTTGAATGATTATTGAAATTTGAAGAAGGTTCAACCAAAATATAGTCTTGGTTGTTAGAAAAATTTTTCAAAACATTCCGAATTCCTCCCCAAAAAGCTAAGAGCAAACTTTTTTCATTTTGGCTTAGAAAATTAGGATTTAATTTTGCCCTTTCTACCTCTTTAAAAAATAAATTTATTACTCCGGAGCTAGTTATCACTGATTGATAAGACAATCTTTGCCAATAATCCTCTAAAACTTTCTCGTTAGCCAAAGTATAATTAGTAAAACCACTTTGCCATCGCCAACTCAAAGCTTTCTTTTGGGCCAAATGGTAAAGCTGTTTATTTTCATCAGTCCCCATCAAAAAATATTCAATAACATTTGTCTTTTTATTTATCTCCGGAACATCATAAAAACTAACTTCTGGCAATTTATATTTTAAATTATCAATGGTATCCGGACTATAAAAATTGTTATTAGAATAATTAGCCAAATAATCAAAATAGTCATTTAAACTATTTTTCAAAACAATTTCATTTCTGTTCTTTAACAATTCTCTCAAGTTTTCATAAAAAGAAGCCTCTTTTCTTGCAGTATAAAGTTCATAATGACTTTCCGTATTTTTTAAAAAATAAATATGAATATTAGCTCGGGTATGTTCAGGAACTGACATATCTTGAATTAAATGGAGAATATGACCTAAAGAAACAAAGGCCTCTTTATAATTTCCTTTTATATATTCATAAATTGCCCTCTGAAAGGTTCGATTAGCCGAAGAAAAAATCGGACTTTTAGTTATTACCCCCAAACTTCCTAAATAATTTGGGTCATATAAAGCTTGGGCTAATTGATTTTGCGCCCATTCTTTAGCAGTGAGAGCCGGCAATAAATTTTCTATTCCAAAAATTTTATAAGTGGTGTTATAAATTGGATCATAAAAATGATTAATACTTCTTATTCCATCGTCTTCTTTTATTGAACCGTCTTTGAGCCATTCTTTTTCTTTTTCTGAAATTTTTCTAGAAGAAATTTTATTAAAGTAATCAACGGTAATCTCCGTTAAATTAGGATGAGTAGAATTGGCATCATAAGCAAAAATAAATTTAAAAAAGAAACCTAAGAAAAAAGTGAAATAAAATAGAAAAAACAGCGGGGATTTTTTCATATTTTTTATTTTACCCGCTGTTTTTAGACCAATTTTAAATAATTTTTATTTTAACTATTTAAAACTCGGCAATCTTCCATAAAGGACTAATCTCCTGAAATTGGCTATTCTTTGGCTTTATTAAAGAAATAACTGTCACCACTTCTCTCTTGTCATTTAACACTTCGATTTTATACCAATCATCAGTTAAATAAACCCCCTTTTGATTTTCTGGACGCAATAAGTCTTTTAACATCTCCTCCCAATTATTATTTTTTTTGATTGATTCTAAAAGCTTTCTATACTCTTCTTGCTTCTCAAAAATAAAATATTTAACGGCTAAATCAATATCTTCTTTCTTTAAAGCCTCTAAAAACATCTGATAAGTCTTTAAGGGATCTTTATCTCCATAGATATCTTCTTGATACCTTTTTTCTTGGGCTTTTAAAGAGGCCTCTATTAGTTTTTGATTTTTTTCAAAATCTCTAATGCTCTTAAATTTCCCATTTAAAAAATAAAAAAGAAGAAAGACGCCCAAAATTGAAATGGTAAAAAGAAAAATATTTCTTTTAAATGATTGTTTTTTGTTTTTCTTCATGATTTCATAATTTATTTTTAAATTTTTATTAATTATTTAATTAAAAACAGCAGGTTATCCCGCTGTTTTTAAATTTTATTTTTTTAATTTTTAGTTAAACCTGAGTTACTTCTGTTGAAACATTTTCTTCAGCGCTCTCCTTTTTTTCTTTCCCGTCTTCTTTTTTAATTTTAATTTTTATTGGCCTTTTCTTTCCTTCAATTACTTTACCTTTAATTAAAAGATTATAACAAGAATCTGAAATCTGAGCTCCTTGGTTTAACCAAGATTTAATTCTTTCTTTGTCTAAAAAAAATTTATCTTTTCTTGGATCCCACCAACCTAAAATTTCTTTAGCTTTTCCAGATTTAGCCGAAAAACGGCTATCAATGGCAATTACTCGATAAGTATAATCTTTTTTTCTTCCTACTTTTTGTAATCTTAAAATTATCATAATCCTTAAATTTTTTCAAGCTTAACAAAATTTTCAAGCTCTGTCAAATCAATTTCCTTTTTTAATCAAAGAGAGAAATGGTTGAATAATTGAAGAAAAGGGAGTTTCTTGGTAATAGAGAACTGGAAGGACAAAGACCTCTTGAGTATTTGAAGTCTGATAGCAACCATCAGAACAAGTTAAGGTATATTGGTATTTACCCCAGA
>Ga0209809_1002904_pt1 | contig 11434 bp, 14 predicted proteins | sample YNPMSTMetaG_FD_186172 | JGI IMG/M metagenome (GOLD analysis project Ga0209809, IMG submission 186172) | Anoxygenic and chlorotrophic microbial mat microbial communities from Yellowstone National Park, USA - YNP MS-T MetaG (SPAdes) (version 2) ... | reverse complement strand
CCTCATAGTAAAACGTCGAGAAGTAAGAGATTTTGCCGTCATACCATTTCCAGAAATGCACTTCTCGCGCGGGCCATTCTGGACCGCCAAGTTCTTCCCAGTGTTTGCACTTGGCACAGCAACAATCTGGCAGCATCCGCACTAGCAATGCGCAGTCATTTCCAGTCAGATATTGGCCGTCGAGTTCGAGAGTCGGCGCTTTGTGTTGTTCATTTTCTGTGCTCATCGTTAGCAACCTTTGCATCTCAGTGGTTAGTGGTGGTTTGTGCTCTACGTTTTTTAGCCTTTTCAGGTGCCATTCTGGCCCGCTCGCGCTCGCGTCGGGTGACAGCCCTGAGCAGGGTTCGCACCGCTTGTTGTTCCGCGGCAAGCTCTGCAAGCCGCCGCCGCAATTGCTCACTGTCCAGCTTTTCAAGAAGTCGCGTCGCGTCTATGCCGCCAGCATGGCACATTTCCTCCGGCGTTGCTGGCGGCGGGTGAAAGGTTGTGCTCCAGTCGATTTCCCCTGCCGCCTTTTCCCCGGCCCGCATTGCGACTTCAATCCAGTTTTTCAGGGATTCACCTACCTCCCGCACCTCGGCAGCCAATACGCACAACTTCTCCGCCGCCTGCTGTAGATGCGATGCAAGGGCGTCCAGCCCGTCGGCTATCCGCTCCGGCGTGCCAGGTTCGGGGGAAAAGCCCGAAATGGGCGTTGTCTCGCTCATTGATGTGTATCTCCGAACAGCCACAGCAGACGCCGCCGATACTCGACCGCCCGCCGCCAGGCTTCCCGCATCGCCCAACAGGCTGTTGTGGGAAAACGGGAGTTGGTTTCGACCGGCCCACCCTGTCGAGCCAATTGGTCGGCCTGCTCGTCGGCAGCGTCGGCCAGGGTCGGCAGCGTCGCATGACAGTATCTCACGATGTATGCAGTGTCTTCGCCGCCCATTTGCAACTGCCAGGCAATTTGATGAGCGAGCCTTGTTCGGGCCTCGCTGCTGGACACATCCAGCCGGTCGCGGAATATCTCGTGCTGACCATGATGAACAAGCACTAGTCTGGAATCGCAGCCGTCCCACGGCGCGACTGAGAAGGTGACCTTGGGTTGTTGTCCGCACTGGTCAAGCATTGCATGGCCTCCTCTAGCTCTCCCACAGGGGAACGGTCGTTGATTGCGTCTGCTGTTCCCGCACCATCTCAACGGCTTTCGGATTTGCTAATACCACCTCCGTCCGGGGCACCTTCTTCAACGCAGCACCCCGGCCTTGCACCCCGGAGCCACGCCAGCGACAGGCTGAATGGCAAGCGGTCTTATATTCGGTCTTCTTCCAGCCAGCTTCCAGCAGTGGTGCGTATACCGGATGGTTGTAGCAGGAAAGCACCACGGCCCCACGACAATCGAGCAGCGTGCGCACTAGCTGGACGTGGTGGTTGTGGTCAGTTTCGACGTCATACACGATTTGATGCTGCTTGCTGCGGGTTTCCTGGTGGTAGGGCGGGTCAACGTAGAAAACCGCCTCCGGGCTGTCCCAGTAGCGGATCACCTCGATAGCGTCGCGGTTGTCGATTTGGACTACCAGCAGTCGTTTGTGCCAGTCGTCCAACATCGTCAGCCGCATTATCCATCGATTTGTCGTGCCAGCTATGCCGCCAGATGATGTAAATACGCGGGACCAGTTGCCTGGTGTACGTACTTCTCCTGTAACGCCCTGGTTCCATTTGACGTAGAAGGCCCATGCGCGTAGCACAGGGTCGGTAATCGTATGGTCTTGCAGGATTTCCAGCGCGCGAGCAAACTCGGCCCTGGAATACAACGTGTGCAGCAGCCGACGTTTCAACGGACCAAACGTTTCCGGGTTCTGAAGACAGCGGAACAGGTTGACCAATTCGCCGTCCAGGTCATTCAACACCTCGACCGGGGCCGGTGGGCGAGCGAAAAACAGGGTGGCGGCCCCCATGTACGGCTCGCAATATGGACGCCCGCCCAGGGGCACATGTTGCATCAATTTGGCGACCATGTTGCCCTTGCCACCGTACCACTGTATCGGAGCACACAAACGGTCACGTAGCATGGTCTTTCTTTTCTCCGCGCGGGCGCAGGCGCGGATGTGTCGTTTCAACTCATAGTTCTGCTTTGCTAGCTCAATCGCCTGACACCGGTAGCATTGCCCACACTCGCCTGTCAGGCACACCACGGTTTCCATTCGGTCGTCAGGCGTTCTGGTACTCATGGCTCTGGTACCTGGCGTCTTCAGATGACAGTATGTTCATCAATGCCTGACGAAGTGGACTGATACGCTTGCGAGGGGCAAACTTGACGGCCAGCTTGTAGCTCTCAAGCTGCTGCCATGTCAGTTCACCCATCTTGACCATTCTCGACGCAACTTGATAGCATGACCTACAAAGTCCGCGAGAAACCGCCTCACGTTTGCAGTTTGGAACAACGCATTTCATGGAACGAATCCCCTGTGATAGAAAACAACAACGTTACGTTACAGTGCATTATACAGTTGTTTTCGGCGTTGTCAAGTAGGGGGAAAGAAAGATGCCAAAGAAAATTGGTGGTAAGAAGCTGACGCAAAAAGAGCATAGGATGTGGAAGCACATATATGAGTCGCAACGTGAGAGGGGATTGTCAAAAGAACGTGCAGCCGCATCAGCCACTGCACAAGTGAAAAAGCGTCGTAAATAATGCCAACTTGTGTTGTCGATAATCAATCGGTGGAGCAGACGGTTTACGCCGTCATCGGCGGCAGGCGTATCGATATGTGCCTGTGGCACTGGGCCGCCTGGGCCAGACGCGGCGAAACGGCGTATTCTGGTATTTTACGCTGGCTTAATTGGCAAAAACCTGTCTGGAAGCACGGCGACGCGAATTATCAGCTTGTCTGGGAGGGGGGGCAGGTTGTCGGAAAGCACTGGCCAAGCGGGCAACTCATCAGGGCCAGCAACAATGCCAGTGAAGTGCTTGCGCACATATTTGCCTTGTCGCCAGGAACTATCCGGGTCGAACCGATAGGCAATAATCCGCCTTATCCTTTGTATGGAACGGTTACGTATGGCAACGGCTTCAAGATGCTGGGGTATGGACGGCAGTCGGCCTTCCAGGCTTCGCCGCAAGGCAATTTTTCCGACGGGCTGTTCTTCTTCGGGGAATCGACGGAAACTGGCGACGCTCTCATAGCGGATATCCGCATCATCGGGGCACGCGGCAAGTTCGATAGTTGGGCTTTTCATGGACGCCCAGCCCGCAATGTTCACTTGAAGAACCTGGAAATCTACAACTTCGGCTGGCAACCGAGAAGCGCATATGATCCTCCTGCTCCGGTTCACAGTTCGGATTTGACAGGAAAAGGGCGCGGCTGGAAGTGTATCGACTGTTCCATCTATGACTGCGATTACGATGGAGTTATGGTTGCCGGAGCACATGACTTGGAGATACGTAATTGCGTGTTCGCCCATAATGCCCAGAAGCATGGCGAGGGGCTGCTGAATTACGAGAGCGGTGACGTGCGCACCTGGGTAGTGCATAACGTGCTGGCTGTCGGCTGTGTTAGTCGCTACTGTGGAGCGGGTGCCCCGGCTGAACGATACAACATCGCCGGACTGCTCCTGCGCGATGGCTCGGCCCCCCTGGTAGACGACTACCTGTCCGAAGGCGGTGGTTCCCAGGGTTTGCTGCTGTTCAACTCTCGCGGCGCGGTGACGAGGAACTCTATCATTCGCAACGTGGAGCGATATGTTGGTCTATGGTATGAGGGCTGCCCGGAAGGATTGATAGACAACGTGCTGGTTGAGAATATCAGCGGGGATGCCGGTATTGTCGTGGGTACGTGGGAGCAATACCGTTCTCATGGCACAGTAGTCCAGCGCTCGCGCGTTCGGAATACTGGGTCAACTGGAATAGTCACCGATTGCAGTCGCGTGACCATCGTCGAGTGCGAAGCAGACAGATGCGGCTTGGCGTCCGACGTGCCAGATTACGAAAAAGCTGGTTTTATGATTTGCGGCTGGCTGGATAGAGACTCCAAGTTGCTGCGCAGCCGTGCCCGCAATTGCAAGTATGGGTTTTCGGATACACGGCGTGGCTCACGTACAGGACGCAAGGCGATAGTTCTCGACTGCGATTTCAGGGGATGCCAGTCTGGAATGTATATCGGCCAGAACGATCCCCAGTGGGGACATATTTTGGGTCGTAATCTCTTACCATGATAAGCCGTGAAGCATTAGAATGGGTGTGGCGGGCGCTGGACGAAAACATCAAGACCGGCAAACCGATTGTCCTTGCCAGTGCGCCGCCGGGGGGAGCCGTCTTGTACCGGTGGGCGCAAAAAGATTACGACAAGTTTGTTGCTTTTTACGTGAAGATGGCAGAGAGGGATTTGGTGGCTGGCGAGAAAATGCAAGACGATGTTGGCACAAAGATGAGCTTGAAGGAAATAGAGGGGCTGTTGCAAGAGTATGTCGGTCGAGCTTTGGGCGAAAGTTCCTCAGAACCTGCGGGAGAATCTGCTGCTGCGCAGGGAAGTTCTTAAGGCAGCCAGCAAAAGCAATCGCACGCGGGTTGCCTTGCGGGAAGCTTGTCGCCACGACCCGATCCTGTTCTGCAATCTCTTGCTGTGGACGTATGACCCTCGGCGTCAGGGACGCAAAGTCATTCCTTTTGTGCTGTACGATTACCAGCGTCGTGGCTTGACTGAACTGATAGAGGCGATTCGCCTTGGCGAAGATGTCGGTATCGAAAAAAGCCGCGACATGGGGGCCACCTGGCTGTGTCTGGCAGCCATCTTCTGGTACTGGATGTTCGAGTCCAGGTGCAGCTTTCTGCTGGTCAGCCGCGTGGAAGGCCTGGTGGATGCACCCAATGACCCCGATACCCTGTTCTGGAAGCTGGATCACTTTCTTCAGATGCTTCCGGGATGGTTTGCACCCAAGACGAGAAGGCTGTCCCTGCATCTGGAAAACGAGTCCAACAAGTCGGTCATCGACGGGGCCAGTACCAGTTCTGACACCGGACGTGGTGGCCGACGCACCGCCATCATGCTGGATGAGTTGGCGGCAGTGAAGGCGGGCTTCGCTTTGCTGCGCGCCACGCGCGATAACTCTCCATGCCGTATCGTCAACAGCACTCCCCAGGGCGCAGGCGGTGCGTATTGGTCGTTCATGCAGGGAGTTGGTCGAAAGCTGTGCTTCCACTGGAGTCTGCACCCGTCGAAGGGCATCGGCTTGTACACCACCCGCAATGGAAAGCATATCGCCCTGGACGACCGCTTCTGGACGGCGTTCGGAGATGAAGAAGCTGCCGTCGCCGAGATGCAGCGTCTGGATCGCATCATTCTTTCCAGGGGGGTGAGCCTTTACGACGGCAAGCCGCGCAGCCCGTGGTATGCCCAGCAATGTGCCCGTGCGGCGGTGGCAGCCGAGATTGCCCAAGAGCTTGACATCGATTATCAGGCATCGCGGCAGCAATTCTTTTCGCCGATGTCCATTGAGGCTTACATCAACAAGCATTGTTTTCCGCCGCTGATGGTGGGGCTGCTTGAGCACACGGGGGACACTGCCGAACCGATAAGATTTGTGCCAGGGCAGCCCGGCCCGACGGCCCAGGCGCGGTTGGCGTTGTGGCATCAGTTCGGCCTGAACAATGCGCCGCCGCCCGGCGAGTACGTCATAGGGGCAGACGTGGCTGCGGGCACTGGGGCGAGCAATTCGGTGCTGGCGGTTTACGATGCCAGTACACGGGTCAAGGTGGCCGAATACGTCGATCCGTACATTCGCCCAGAAGCCTTTGCCCGCTTTGCGGTTGCGGTGGCCCGCTGGTACCATGATGCGGAGATAGCATGGGAGCAAATCGGTGCAGGGCGTCAATTCGGCGACGCTTTGCTGGAAACCGGGTATCGGAGAGTCTATCGAAGGCAATTGGAAGACCGTGCTGCGCGCTTCATCATTTCGCCACTGATAGGCTACGTGCCAACCAAAGAAGGCAAGCTCCGATTGCTGGGCGAGTACCGCGACGCATTGGAAGAGGAAAAAATCATCAATCGTTCGGCGGATGCGGTTCGTGAAACTCTGGAATATGTGTTCACTGAAGGTGGAGTCGAGCATTCTGCCGAATTAGCAGCGGTCGATCCCAGTGGTGCTCGACTGAATCACGGCGACCGCGTTATCGCTGATGCACTGGCCTGGCAGATGATGCTGCGCCGTGGAGCTTCGCAGCAATTGCTGGTCAGGGGCCGCCAGCCTGCCCAGCCGCCGGTGGGTAGTTTTGCATGGCGCAGACAGCAAAATCGGGAGAAAGACGGATGGCAAGTGTAGACTATCCAAAGTTGTTCAAGGCTGTGGAAGACAGCTATGCCAGACTGGAACCGTTTCGTCGTCAGCGCAACGAGGCCATCAAACAGTATGTGGGCTATCGTTATCAACAGGAAGGATGCGAACAGGAAAAACCGCTTGGCGGCCTTGAACAAGTTATCACTACTTATACGCAACAGCTTGTAGGCGGGCAGCCGCGCGCACTAGTCCGGGCCAATCGGCCAGAATTGAGTCCTACGGCTGCCGACCTGGAGGTGGCCTTGAACTGGCTGGTCAAGAAGCTCAATCTCTACGAAGCCTTGTGGGAGGTTGTGCTGAATGCACATTTCGGACTGGGGATTGCACAAGTCGGTATGGTGGAGGCCGAAGCGGCTGAAAGCTGGTGGCATGTACTAGGCCGTCCAGCGGTCAACGTGATTGACCAGGATGACTGGGTACACGACGTGCGGGCCAAGCGCTGGGAACACACCTATTTCATGGGACACTACTATCGCTGGCCCTTCGATGTGGCAGAGAAGTTCGCCTTGTTCGATTCGGAGGCTCGCAGCCAATTGAAGCCTACTACGGGGTCATTTGTCGCCCGCCGCAGCGGAATACACACCCCTGAAACGCTGGTCGAGCCTGTGGAACCACAGGTGGAATTGCTTGACTTGTGGCTGCCCAAACATGGGCTGTTGTTGACTTTGTGCCCGGAACAGCGCCTGGTGTTGCGTGAAGCCCAGTGGGTCGGCGACAGACAGGGGCCTTACCACTTGCTGTATTTCAATCCGGTGCCCGGAAAGCTGATGCCGCTGACAACGGCCATGACGCTGGGGCCTCTTGACGAGTTGTGCGACCGTGTGTTTCGCAAACTTCACGAGCAAGCTGTTGCGCAAAAATCGGTATTGCCTTTCCGCGGCGGGAGCGATGATGACATCAGGCGGCTGAAGGAAGCGGCCAATGGCGATGCTTTCCGTTGCGACGGCGACTTGCCGCAGGAGGTCAGATACGGCGGCCCGGATAAGGTGAACCTGGATTTTCTGATGGCTTGCGTACAACTGCTGTCCAGGCGGGCTGGCAATCTGGAACAGTTGGCTGGGCTGGGGATACAGGCTACGACTCTTGGTCAAGAGCAGATATTGCAGTTCAATGCTTCATTGCGAATCAGCTTTATGCGACAGCGCGTCTACGATTTCGTGGCACGCATATTCCGGGCACTGGCCTTCTACTTGCTGACCGACAGGCTGGTGCAATTGCATTTGATACGTCCGTTGCCCGATATTGGTATGGAGTTGCCACTGGTTTGGGATGCTGAGCGGCAGCAGGGCGACATAGAGGACTACCTTATCGAGGTTGACGTTTACAGTTTGCATCACCGTAGTGCCCAGGCACAACTTGAAAGTATTTTGAGTTTGCTCAATAATTTTGTTGGACCATTGGTTCCCACGCTTGCGCAGCAGGGATACCAGTTCCGGCCAGAGCGGGTGTTGGAATTGATTTCCCGTTATCTGGGCATCCCGGAGTTGCATTACCTGTTCGAGCCTGGCGAACCGATGCCGGCGCAGTTGCCGGTGGCGGGCGCTGCCCAACAAGCTTCCGAGATGCTTGGGACAGAAGCCAGCCAGTACAGACAGACTGTCCCACGAGTTGACGTACAAGATTTGGTGGCTCGATGACTACGCTGCGGATCGTGTACGACAAGTGTGGAAGGCCCTTGAAATACTATCTTGACGGTAGGCGCATCAGTGCTGCCAAGGCGCGGCGTCTGGGACGCCGCAAACCGGTCTTCCCCGCCTTTTGTCGTTCGCGTTATCCGTTTTCCAGCGTGTCTGCCGGGGTGCATCCCGAACAAGTTCCGGCGCTTCGAGAAGCGTTGCGAAAAGCGGGCATTCCGACAGAGTTTACGCCAGATGGCGACCCGATTTATTCGGGGCCGAGACACCGAGCCAGGTACCTCAAGTTCATGGGATTTATCGAAACGAAGTAGGAGGTGGCAATGTCGAGCGCACCGGAGCCACAATTGGCACAAGCTCAGACGGCGACGGCTGACCAGCAGCAAGCTGGCACGCTGCCACAGCCGGAACCGCAACCGGACAGCCGTTTTGCGGCCTACGGGTGGACGCCTGAGCAGGTAGAAGCATTGCGAGAAGCAGGCGTGCTGGATGCAGCCGTTGCGGCTGCGGAACGCGCTATGCTTGTCGCTGCCGAGCGGATGCTTGGAAGTCAATCCTCGACGGCTTCTACTCCGCCGCCGACTGCGCAACAGCCAGTCCAGCAGCAACAGCAGCAGCAGGACGACTTCTCATTGCCAAGGCTGACAAAATCGGAGCTGCGCAAGCAATTGCAGCGGCTCAATCAGGAATTGGCGTATGTGAAGTCCCAGGTGGCTTATGAGCAGAGTCGGCGTTTATCGGAGCAGATCGACGAGTACTTTTCCAGGCTGGGCGACGAGTGGAGCGATGTTTACGGCAAAGGGAGATATGACAGGCTCCCGCCTGAACACAAGCAGGCTCGCGACGAGGTGGTTCGGGCAGCCTCAGTGCTGTTGAGGCTTTATCCCGATTCGCCAATCGAGGACTTGCTGGAACGGGCGCGCTATGCCCAACACGGGCACATGCTCTACCGGAAAGCTGCCAAGGCTGCTGCTGCCGACATTGCCAAGGCCAGGGAAGGACAGTATTTGAGTGCAGTGTCGGATCGCCGTAAATCGCCTTCCCAAGTCGATAAGGCGATCCAGATAGCAGACCAGTTGATTAAGAAACTAAAAACCGAGTAACAATCGCGCGCAGCAATGGCGTGCGCTCCGATTGTGGCTCGGTGGAGGTGAACTAACATGGCCATTGTCAGAGCGCAAGACATTGCTGATCTTGTCAATGCTACTTTGCGCGAGCTTGGCCCGCCGACCTTCCAGCAAATTGCCCAGCGACTCCAGGACTACCCGATTATGGGGCGCTGGCTCAAAGAAGACAAAATCATGTTGTCTGGCGGGTACGGTATTCAGCGCGTGTTGATGATTAACATCAGCGCCCAGGCTCGCCACGTTTCTCTGTTCCAGGTTGACAACGTTGACGTTCCTGACCTGCTGGCGACTATTTCGGTGCCGTGGTGCCATGCAGAAACCAAGTATGCATTCGAGCGGCGCGAAGTGTTGATGAACAACAGCGGTCGGGAAATGATTGTCAACATCTTGCAGCCGCGTCGTCTGGACGCACTGATAAGCCTCGCGGAAGAACTGGAAGTTCGGGCATGGTCTCTTCCGGCGGCTGGCACCGACGAACAAAAACTGCTGCCGTTGGGGATTCCGTACTGGGTTGTTCCGAACGCCAGCGAGGGATTCAACGGCGGTGCGCCGAGCGGTTACACCGACGTGGGTGGCATCAACCCTGCCACGCAAGCCGAAGGGCGCTGGCGGAATTACACGTTCACCTACGCTGCGGCCACCAAGGGCGACCTGGTACGCAAATGGCGAACGGCATTCCGGCGTTGCCAGTGGCGCAGTCCGGTTCCGCATACTGGATTGACTGGCAGCGAAGAGAACCGCTATGGCTGGTACGTCAACGACGTGACCTACGAACAGTTGGTCGATATTGCCGAGTCTCAGTTGGAGAACATCGGCAGGGACATCAACGCTGTCCAGGGCAGTGTTACGTTCAAAGGGATTCCGATCACGTGGATTCCGCAATTGGACAGTTGGACGACTACCAGCGGTTTCCGTCGGCCCTTCCCGGTGTTCGGAATTGACCACAATAGCTTCTTCGCCTACGTGTTGGAGGGCGACTATCTCCAGGAGCGTGGCGTGCAGCCGAGTCCGAGGATGCACAACGCTTTCGAGAACTTTATCGACTTGACTTACCAGTATGTCTGTGTCGATCGCCGACGGCAGATTGTTGGGTATCAAGCCTAATAGGAGAGAAGAACATGTACGATCATCCGAAAGTTTTGGGCGTGCCGGGCCGGGGGCTGTCCGGCAATTTATGGCAGCCGTGTCCGATTAGTCGTTTGCGCGAAGACCCGGCAGCGGGGCTGTTTTACTTTGATGACTTTGTTGATGTGCCCATCGCCGATGGTGGCACCACCATTAGGTTTCAAGGGAAGTATCGCGTTGTCACAGGCACCGGTGTCACTATTACTGATGGCGCCTCGCCTACGGGGGTAATGCGGTTTAATCTGCCTGCTACGGACACAGTTGGCGCTGTAGTGGGCGCTGGCGGCGGCATGGCGCGTTTCAATCCAGCGCAGTTGGAAAGCGTCTTCTTTGAAGCCCGCTTTCAAGTAAGCACGGTTGCCGACGATCGCTCCAATGTGTTTCTGGGCCTCTGTGCTGGTCCGCTAGACACTGGCATTCCTTGGGCAACCGAAGACGGGCTGGTCAACAACAGGAATATGGTAGGAATTGCGCGTCGGACTGCTACTGGAAAAGGCAACAAGTTGGCGCTGGCCTACAAAACCGGAACTCAGGCAGGGCAATTTGTTGACCTCGAAAACTTCACACTGGCGGCAGATACCTGGGTTACTGCCGGTTTTGCTTTCATGCCGCGTCGCCAGCGGATGGATTTATTTGTCAACAACGTGCGAACGCAAAGCCTGCCGTGGGACTCTGTTTTGGCCAATACCTGGCCTAGCGATGATGTGGGGCTGTGCCCTGTGATTGCAGTGCGAAACGGAAGCGCGAACGCCAGTTCTGTTCTGGTGGATTGGATTGCAGCGGCTTACTCTCTGCTGTAGTAGGGAGTGGATGCCGTGGCAGAACAGATTTGGAACGTCGTCGTTCAAGGCGGTTTTGCCGGTTTTGCGGTCGCTCTGCTGTTTGTGGTTATCTGGCTGATCCGCAAACTGCTGGACGTGCTGCGCACGTTTCAGCGGGTAATTGAGGTCAACACCAGAACGATGTCGCAATTGACAGATACGTTGGAGCGGTTGCGCGAGAGGCTGATGGAACGGCCTTGTTTGCTGTACAAGCAAACCGACAAGGCCGAATAGGTTTTCGAGGAAACCGAGGAAACCGCTATGCCGAGGAACATACGCGCCGAGGCTGCCAGTTGCTATTTTTCCAGCGGGCCAGAAAGCCAGCAATGGTGGGATATTGCGCTGTCCCAATGGACTCGTGGCCCAGAGCCTGGCGATACGGTCGATTTCAACAGCCAGGATATTTACGTCGATG
>Ga0209809_1002902_pt1 | contig 11440 bp, 9 predicted proteins | sample YNPMSTMetaG_FD_186172 | JGI IMG/M metagenome (GOLD analysis project Ga0209809, IMG submission 186172) | Anoxygenic and chlorotrophic microbial mat microbial communities from Yellowstone National Park, USA - YNP MS-T MetaG (SPAdes) (version 2) ... | reverse complement strand
GCGAATGCGGCGAGGACACCAGTTGCTACCAGTGCCTGCGCAACTACTACAACCAGTTCTGCCACGACGACCTCCGCCGCGGCCCGGCGCGGGACTTCCTGGCCCGCACGTTGACAGATGCGGGGCAGAGGGTATACTAAAGCAAATCACCATGTAGCGCCGGCCGCCAGGCCGGTATTTCCGCACAAGGAGCCAGCCATGCACCCATACCTGGAGCCCGAAGATGACGGCCTGACCATGCGCCCGGCAGGTTCCTGGGCCGCCGACAAACTGGACTACCTGGCCCGTTACATCAACGTGTTTGAGACATCTATGCGGAACAAGTGGACGGTGCGCTACTACATTGACCTGCTGAGCGGCCCCGGCAAAAATCGGGTACGGGAGAGCGGGGAGGTTCTGTTAGGCTCTCCCCTGATTGCTCTGACTACCCAGCATCCTTTCACCCACTATATCTTTGTGGACAACTCCCCAGAGAACACCGCGGCTCTCCGGGAACGGTGCTCTGTCTCTCCGTACTCGGACCGGGTGACCATCCTCACGGGAGATTGCAACACGCTGGTGGACCAGATTGTGGCCCAAATCCAGCCCGTCCAGTGGCAGTCTCTCAACCTTGCCTTTCTGGACCCGGAGGGAATGGAACTGCAGTGGAGCACGGTGGAAAAATTGGCCCGGCTGCCCCGAATGGACCTCATCATCAACTATCCTCAAGGAGGGCTAAACCGCTGCATCAAGCAGGTGTTTGAGACAAATCCCCCAACGGAGGTGGACCATTTCTTCGGAGGGGTGGAGTGGCGAGAGATATATGCAAAGTACCAGCGAAGACATCTCCCCGAAGGCCTGCACTTTCACCTGCTGGATCTATACAAAAGCAACCTGGAGAAACTGGGCTACCAGGTACACCGGGACGTGGATACCGGTGATAGCCCCCTGATCAGGAACGCTCAGCGACGGGCCCCTTTATATCGCCTGCTGTTTGCCAGCAAACACCCCCTGGGAAACGAATTCTGGGAAAAAATTACCCGTCGCGAGCCCTCGGGTCAGCGCCGCCTTCTGTAGCGCACTTGCAAATGTAGAACGTTTGTACTATACTGTGTCTGGAATCCCTTACCGTTGATCCGACCAGAAACTGCTATGGTCCACATCCACCGCATCCTGATTCACCAGCAGGCCGCCTCCGCCCCCATTGCGGAGAATTTCCGCCGCGCCTTCCCCGGCGCAGAGTTCTCCATCATCCCGGGAGAGCAGGAAATCCGCGCCTTACCGGCGGACCGGCACACCGTCTACATCGGCCCCCGCACCGCCCCCTTCGTCAGCCAGTTCCATCCCCCCCGGGGCATCCTCTGCGCGCCCTTCTGGAAATTCACCGCCGAGACCTTCTGCCCCCTGGCCTGCCATTACTGCTACCTCAGCCTGACCTTCCGCTTCCTCCCCTACGTCCGGATCGCCTCCAACATAGAGCGGGGCCTGGAGCAGGCGGAGCATCTCCTGCTACAGGAAGCGGCACGCGGCCGTCGGGTGATGTTCAACATCGGAGAACTGGCCGACGGGCGCCTGCTGGACCCCGTCACTGGCCTCAGCCGCCACCTGCTCCCTCTGCTGGACCGGCACCCCAACGGGATGCTCCACGTTCTGACAAAAGCCGGCCCCGAGACCATCGGAAACTACCTGGAACTGGCCCACCTGGCCCCGGGCCGGGTCATCCATGTGGCCAGCGTGAACCCCCAGATTGTGATCAACCTGACCGAGGAGGATACCTCACCCCTGGAAAGCCGTCTGGAGGCCCTCCGGCGTCTCCAGCAGGCCGGATACCGGATCCGCCTGCGGATTGACCCCATCTTTGACCTGCGGGACTTCGGCTACGACGAGGCCACCGCCCTGGGGGAATACGACCGGCTGGTGGAGGCCATCCAGGCTTATTGTACCCCCGAACTGGTCACCCTGGGCAGTTACCGCCCGGACCCCCGTCTCCCCCAGTTCCTGCGCCGGCGGTACCCCGACAGCCCGGTACTGAAAGTGCAGACTCTCCCGGACGGCCCGAAACGGCGCCTCCCGGCCCGGGCCCTCTTCTACCGGCACCTGGTGGACCGCCTGCGCGCGGCCTTCCCCGGCCTGCGCATCGCCCTCTGCAAAGAGACTCCCCAGATGTGGCGCGCTGCAGGACTCTGGCCCGCGCCCCTGGAATGCAGTTGCCTCCCTCTGGTGGAGGAGCGGAAAATCAGCCGTTAACCCCTGCACTTCCGGAGGCACCCATGCCTGACCAACCCCACCTCCCCACCCCACCCGCCGCCCCGGAGCCCGGGGCGCCCGAACCGACCGACCGGGAAGTCTACCGCCAGCGGCTGCGGGAGGCCCTGCGCGACCCCGCCTTCCGCGCCATTGAGGGCTTCCCCATCGGCTCCGACGAGGCCATCCTGGCCCTCTCCGACCCGCCCACCTACACCGCCTGCCCCAACCCCTTCCTCCCCGAAATCCTCCAGCGCTGGCGGGAGGAACGCCGTCAACTCCGCGCCCGCCTGGGCCTCCCCCCGGACGACCCGCCCCAGGAAGAACCGGGCCTGCGCCGCCGCTCTCCCTACCACCGGGAACCCTTCGCCGCCGACGTCTCCGAGGGCAAGAACGACCCCATCTACAACGCCCACTCCTACCACACCAAAGTGCCCCACCGGGCCATCATGCGCTACATCCTCCACTACACCGACCCCGGCGACATCGTCCTGGACGGCTTCTGCGGCACCGGCATGACCGGCGTGGCCGCCCAACTCTGCGGCGACCGCCGGGCCGTCCAGAGCCTGGGCTACCGGGTCCAGGACGACGGCACCGTCCTGGACGAGAAGGGCCGCCCCTTCTCCCGCCTGGGCTCCCGCCGGGCCGTCCTGATAGACCTCTGCCCCGCCGCCACCTTCATCGCCTACAACTACAACACCCCTGTGGACCCCGACGCCTTTGAGCGGGAAGCCCGCCGCATCCTCCGCGAAGTGGAAGAAGAGTGCGGCTGGATGTACGAGACCTGGCACCCCCACTGTGACGCCCCGGACCGGGTCCGGGCCCGCATCAACTACACCGTCTGGTCCGACCTCTTCCTCTGCCCCCACTGCGGCCAGGAGATCGTCTTCTGGGACGTGGCGGTGGACCGGACCTCCGGGCGGGTGCGGGAGGAATTCCCCTGCCCCCGCTGCGGCGCCCTCCACACCAAGCGCACCCTGGACCGGGCCTGGGAGACCGTCTACGACCGGGCCCTGAAGGCCCCTGTGCGCCGGGCCCGGCAGGTCCCCGTCCTCATCCACTACACCCTGGGCCGCCGCCGCTACGAGAAAACTCCCGACGCCGCCGACCTGGACCTCCTGCGCCGCATTGAGGAGAGCGACATCCCCTACCCGTTTCCCACCGACCCGTTGCCGGAAGGAGAGAAAACCCGCGACCCGATGAACGTGGGCATCACCCACGTCCACCACTTCTACACCCGGCGGAACCTGTGGACGCTGGCGGCGATGCTGAAACGAATTAAGGCACTCGGATACCCTCTCCAGGCTGTTCTACAATTCCTTTGGCATTCTCTATTGTTGGGCTATACGAAATTAAACCGATATGGGGCAACTCATTACTCGCAAGTCAATCGCTTTCTTAGCGGGACGCTTTACGTTTCGTCTCTGGTATCAGAAGTTTCCCTCCGTTACGCTTTTGAAGGAAAAATTGAGCGGCTCTCAAGCGTGTTTTCCTCTCTTCGGTTGAGAACGGGAACAACGATTATAAGCACTCAATCCACTCACAGATTGCAAGGCATACCGGATAGCAGTGTAGACTATGTTTTCGTTGACCCTCCCTTTGGCTCTAACCTGATGTACTCCGAACTGAACTTCCTCTGGGAGGCCTGGCTGGGCGTGTTCACCCATAACAGGCCGGAGGCGGTGGTCAACAAAACCCAGGGCAAGGGCCTCCCCGAGTACCAGGCCCTTATGGAGGCCTGCTTCCGGGAGTTCTACCGCGTCCTCAAACCGGGCCGCTGGATGACCGTGGAATTCCACAACTCCCAGAACCGCGTCTGGAACGCCATCCAGGAGGCCCTCCAGCGGGCCGGCTTCGTTGTCGCCGACGTGCGCACATTTGACAAACAGCAGGGCACCTTCAACCAGGTCACCGCCACCGGCGCCGTCAAACAGGACCTCATCATCTCCGCCTACAAGCCCAACGAGCGGCTGGAGGAGCGGGTGCGGGCACTGAGCCGTCCGGGGCTGGCCTCCAGCGAGTCCGTCTGGGCCTTCGTGGACTATCACCTGGGCCAACTCCCCGTCCCCGAACTGATAGACGGCAAACTGGAGGTCCTGGCGGAGCGGCAGGACTACCTCCTCTACGACCGCATGGTCGCCTTCCACGTCCAGCGGGGGATTCCGGTGCCCATCGGCGCGGCGGAGTTCTACGCCGGCCTGCGGGAGCGCTACTCGGAGCGGGACGGGATGTTCTTCCTCCCCCTGCAGGCGGCGGAGTACGACCGGCGGCGGCTGCGGGCCGAGGCGGTGGTCCAACTCCCCCTCATCGTCACCGACGAGCGGAGCGCCATCCGCTGGCTGCGGGCGCAACTGCAGGAACAGCCCCGCACCCTGGGCGAACTCCAGCCTCTCTTCATGCGGGAGGCCCAGCGGGCCTGGGCGGAGAACGAGACCCCGCTGGAACTCCGCCAACTCCTGGAGGAGAACTTCCTGGAGGACGAGGAGGGGCGCTGGTACGTCCCCGACCCCAACCGGGCCCGGGACCTGGAGGAGATGCGGGAGAAACTTCTGCTGCGGGAGTTTCGCCGCTACGCGAGTGAACGGGGGCCCCTGAAGGTCTTCCGCAAGGAGGCGGTCATGGCGGGATTCCGCCGCGCCTGGCGGGAGAAGGACTACGAGACCATCGTCCGCGTCGCCGACCGCCTCCCCCTGCGGGTTCTGGAGGAAGACCCGGCGCTGCTGATGTACTACGACAACGCGCGGGGCAAACTGGAGAAGTAACGCAGGCCGCCAGGCCTGTCTGTAGCGCAGGCCGCCAGGCCTGCAGACTCAGACGCCCGCAGGCTTGACAGCCTGCGCCACGGCCTGTAACGCAGGCCGCCAGGCCTGTCTGCAGCGCAGGCCGCCGGGTCTGCAGACTCAGACGCCGGGTGTGTCCCAGAATCGTTGGGGCCCAGCGGGCCAGGCCGTAAACGGCCTGGCTGAGGAAGTACCGGGCGCTGAAAGCGCCCTCTCCCTGTTGTAGGACAACTGCTTGCAGTTGTCCTACAAACGGAACACGAGTTGCCCAGGTGGAGAGGGGCGCTTTAGCGCCTCATCTTTGCCTGAGCCTGGCCGTTTACGGCCAGGCGAAAAGGCCGACGGCCCAGCCCGACAAAACTGGGACACACCCCAGACGCTCGCAGGCTTGACAGCCTGCGCCACGGCCTGTAACGCAGGCCGCCGGGCCTGTCTGTAGCGCAGGCCGCCAGGCCTGTCTGTAGCGCAGGCCGCCGGGCCTGTACGCAGGTGAACAGTAGAAGGCTACTCGCCGGTATCACACACCAGAGGGCGTTTGGGCACCGGCGATCTCCCTGCGCAGGTCATCTCCGCTGATCTGGGACACGGGGATGCCGTACTCGGCACACAAATCCAGGAACATCACGCGCGGGATGCCGGCCATCTCCGCAGCGGCCCCGGAAGAGAGCTTGCCCAGCCGGAACAGCATCAGAGCCGCGTACAATCGCACATCGCGGGCCATCTCTTCCCTCGTGCGATTGAGCATCCGCCGGATCTCACCGGGAATCGGAACCGTCAGCACCTCTTGCATATCTGCCGACCCTCCTGGAAGTTATTATAACACAAAACACCACGCATACCAGCGCAAATGCAGGACAACTGCTTGCAGTGGCCCTGCATCCAGTTGCCCGAAAGAGCGCCCGATGTATAATAGGGTCCATCTGCAAAAACTCACCGCAGAGACACCGGGAGCGCAGAGTTCCCATAACCTCTGCGTCTCGGCGGTGAAATGACCTTTCTGCAGGGGACTCAGGGGTAAAATCCGTGTTTATCCGTACCCATCCGTGTTCATCCGCGTCCGATTTCCTCCGTTTGGTCCTCTCCGATTGGCTGGGAGAAACAACCGATGCCGGCTGAGGATTGGTTCCGCGCCATCGTAGACGCGCTGGCCCTGTCGCCCGACCGTCTCCTCACCCTGGCCCTGGACCCCGACGGCCTCTTGGCGGAGCCGGAGAGCCGGGCCGCGCTGGACGCCCACGACCCGCCCGTCCACCTCCTGACCCTGGACCCGGCGGACCCCATCGCCTTCCGCCACGCCTACGAGTCCGAATACCGCTCCCGCTGGGACGACGGCGAGCCGGTGCGCCTGCTGGTCCGCCTCCCCGGCGACGACCCCAAAGCGTTCCCCTACGACCTCCTGGCCCGGGCCGGGGGGATGCGGCAGGTGCGGAATCTGGCCCTCTACACCTTCTTCCCCCACCTGGCCTATCCGGTCCTGCAGGAACTGGCCCGCCACGACCGGGCCGCTCTGGCCGCCCTCTACGACGTCTACCAGGCCCACCCTCCCCCGCAGCGGCTGGGCCCCCGGCGGAGTCGCCGCTACCTGCTGGAGCACCTCTACGGCGTGGACCCCGAGGCCATCCGCACCCCCGCCGACCTGGTCCGCTACCTCCTCCAGCGGCACGACCGGAAACGCTACCCGCCGCCCTCCCTGGACCAGGAACTGCTGGCGGCATGGCAACCGGTGCCGGTCCTGGCCTCCCTTCCCCTGGAGGAGTGGCTGCGGGACGAGGCCGCTTTCTGCCGGTACCTGGAGGCGGTCTGGCCCGGATACCTGGCCCGGCAGGGGCTCCCCGTCGCCTCCGCCCCTCCGCCGGAGGACGCCGCCCCTCTCCTCCCCGCCCTGGACGACCGGGAGGTCCAGGTCCGCCTGGACACCATGTTTCTGGAAGGACGGTTGCGCCCGGTGCGGCTTGCCGAGCCCCACCCCGTGTACGGGTGGATGCAGGCAGGCGTCTACTTTGACCCGGAGGCCTACGCGACCGAACGGCTCCGGCGCCTGCTGGCCCTCCTGGACTCCACCGTTCCGGGGCCCGAGAGTCCCCACCGGGACTGGCTGGACTTCGCCCGTTCCTGGGCCGAGGGGGTCCGGCTGCGCTTCCAGGTGACGCTGGACGAGGAGACGGCCCGGCACCTGGAGCACCTCCACGACCGGATAGAGAACGCCTTCGCCCGCTGGCTCCGGTCCCACTACGCCCGACTGGCCTCCTGGCCCCCCGTCCCGGCCCCCCTCGTCGGCGACCGGGTGGCGGAATTCCTGGCCTACCGACTGCGGCAGGGGACGGAGCATCTGGCCCTGCTGGTGGTGGACGGCCTGGCCTGGGACCAGTGGCTGGTCCTGCGGGACGAAGCAGGGCTGGAGCCGCTGGAGGAAGGGGCCCTCTTCGCCTGCCTGCCCACCCTGACGCCCGTGGCCCGTCAGGCCCTGCTGGCGGGCCGGCGCCCCGCCCGGTTCCCCGAGACCTGGAACCGGACCGATGCGGAGGAGCGGCGCTGGCGGGAATTCTGGGACGGGGAGAGCCTCCCCCCGTCCGCCGTTCTCTACCTGCGGGACCCCGACCCCCCGGCCCTGGAGGACGCCCTGGCCGACCGGCGGGTGCGCGCCCTGGCCGTCGTCCTGACCGTCGTGGACCGGATGATGCACGGGATGCAGTTGGGGACGGCGGGGCTTCACCAGCAGGTCCGGCAGTGGGCCGGGCAGGGGATGCTCGCCCAGACAGTCCGGCGGCTCCGGGAAGCGGGCTTCGCCTGCTGGCTCACCGCCGACCACGGGAACATTGAGGGGACCGGCATCGGGGTGCCCCGGGAGGGGGTCCTGGTGGAGAAGCCGGGTCAGCGGGTGCGGATATACACCGACCCGCGCTTCCGCCAACAGGCCCACGAACAGTTCCCCCAGGCCCTGGCCTGGACGCCGGAGGGGTTGCCGGAGGGCGTCCACCTCCTTCTGGCGCCGGGGCGGACGGCCTTCCTGCGGCCGGGCCGGAGGGCCGTCTGTCACGGCGGCCTGGCGCTGGAGGAAGTGGTCGTGCCCTGGATCCGGCTGGGGTGAAAACATGAGGCGGGAAGACCTCAACCCCTCTATTGGCTTTGACCGGCGGATCCGCCTGGCCTGGCTGGACCGGACGGCGGAGATCGTTGGGGAAGCCCTGCGTGCAACCCGCCCGGGAGAGAGCCCGGACCCCGCCGCCCTGGCGGCCGTCCGGGCCGCCCTGCATCGGGCCCTGGCGGGCGAAATCCAGGGGACCGATGCCCGGCGCAAGACGGTCAACATCCTGACCCGCATCTGGTTGCGGGTCCCGAAGGCGCACCGCGCGCTGCGGGACGAGGCCCTTTCCCTGTGGCCCCGGGTGCCCGACGCCGGGCGGCTGTGGCTGCATTGGGGGCTGGCACTCCTGGCCTACCCCTTCTTCCGGGACGTGGCGACAACCGTGGGGCGCCTCCTGCGGGCCCAGGACCGCTTCACCCTGGCGCAGGTGCAACGGGAACTGGTGGCCCGCTGGGGCGAACGGACGACGCTGGACTACGCGGCCCCCCGGGCCATCTCCTCCCTGGCCGACTGGGGGGTACTGGCACCCTCTGAGGACGGGCGGGGCATCTACCGGGGGACGCCCGCGCGGGTCTCCCCGCGCCCCGAACTCCCGGTCTGGCTGATAGAGGCGGCGCTGCGGTCCTCCCCTGGCACCACCCTTCCCCTCTACGACCTGCTCCATCTTCCGGCCCTCTTCCCCTTCCGGCTGGACATCGGCCTGAACCAACTCTACGCCTCCCCCCGCTTCCTCATACTCCACAACGGAGATAACGAGCCCCTGGTGGCGCTCCGGACGATGTAGAACTGAAAGTAACTACCTACCACGGAGCCCCCGGGCAAGCGCTATCAAAGACGCGGCGAAGGCATGCCCCTGTAGCGCAGGCCGCTCCCTGCTCCCCCACTCCTCTGCCCCTCCGCTCCTCCGCTCCCCTGCTCCTCTGCCCCTCCGCTCCTCCGCTCCCCTGCTCCCCTGCCCCTCCGCCCCCCTGCTCCTCCGCGCCCTGCGCCTTGCTCCCTGCGCCCTGCGCCTTGCGACCTGCGACCTGTCATAGTTCCTCCACCATCTCCTGCACCCGCCCCGCATCCGGATGCAGATAGCGGGCCGTAGTGGAGAGACTGGCGTGCCCCAGCACCGTCTGCAGCGTCGCCAGGTCGCCCCACGCCTGCAGAAAGCGCGTGGCAAACGTGTGCCGCAGCGTGTGCGGCGTCACCCGCTTCCCCAGCCCCGCCCGCCGCGCCGCCTCCGCCACCACCCGCTGCACGTCCCGCCCCGTCAGCGGCTGGTACGTGCGGGAAAAGAACAGCGGCCCCGACCGCTGCGGCCGCACCTCCAGATACTCCCGCAGTTCCCGCCGCGCCTCCGCCGAAAGCGGCACCTGCCGCTCTTTCATCCCCTTCCCCTTCCGCACCAGCACCCAGCCACTCCGTGCGTTCAGTTCCACGTCCTCCGGCTTCAGCGCCAGCACCTCGCCGACCCGCAAACCGGCCCGCGCCATCAGCGCCACCATCGCCCGATTGCGGCGGGAAATCCAGTCCTCCCCCTCCAGCGCGGCCAGCAGCCGCCCCAACTCCCGCCCGTCCAGCGCCTCCACCGGGGGCCGCTCCTGGCGCACCCCCCGCACCCGCAACTCCCGCTCGTGGAAGCGGGCCAGGGAGCGGATCGCCGCCAGGCGCACGTTCACCGATGCGGCCTTCAGGCGGCGGACGGTGGTCAGGTAGGAGACGTACTCCCGGACCTCCTGGGGGGTGAGCAGGCGGATGTCGGGGGATTCGCCATAGGTGGTGCGGTACCATTCGGCGAATTCCCGCAGGGCGTCGCCGTAGCGCCGCCGGGTGATGCCGGAGTGCTGTTCCAGGAACGGCTGGACCTGTTCATCCCACATTGGACGCCTCCTGACCCTCACACAAAGGCACAAAGACACAAAGAAAATCTCTGTGCCTCTGTGTCTTTGTGTGAGAGAAAAATCTTGTACGACGTGGTTTCAGGGCCGTTAGACCCCCGTTTTTCGCACATTGTACGACACCCAGAGGGGGGTTCTGGAAATACAATTGTCCTTGTATGGCCATTTTACCAGATGTTATCGGGGATGTCAAATTCGCCGGAGAAGGGGGAGACAAGGACATAGAGAAAGAGCAAGCACCAAAGGGGACAGCCAGCAAAAGGGCAGGCCCACCGCCTACTTCCGCTCCAAAAGGGCCCGAAACCAGGCAATCAAATCCCCGGGAGTCCCAATGCGCAGCCCCGAACGCCGGGCAACCTCCGGGTCGTCCAGAAAATGGCAGCGGTCCAGCGTGACCAGGTCATCCACCCCCGCCCTCATCGCCGCCGCCAGAATCGCCGCATCCTTGGGATGAATCATCCGCGCCGCCTGCAGAACCTCTTCCCGAGTCGGCGAGGGTACCCGCTCCACAGGACAGGCCGCCAGCCACTCCCGGTAGTAGGGAATGGCCGCCGGAAGTTTGCGCTGAAGGTTGCGCTCCGCCTCTATCAGAACCTCTTCCGACAGGACCACCGTGAGCAGTTCTGCCTCCGCCAGGGTGAGAATCAGGTTTGCCGCTCCCCGGGGCGAAGCCAGCCCCGCCAGAAGCACACTCGTATCTACGAAGACCCTAACCCAGGCCATACTGCTCCCGGACGTAGGCCTCCCGCTCCTGCTCCAGCCCCTCCAACAGGTCTTCCAGCGTGACCCCCTCCCGTTGCATCAGCGCCTCCACCGCACGGGCAATCTCCGGGGCAACCAGCCGCTTACGGGTGGCGATCAGCGTCTCTCCCACCCAGAGAAGCGAGAACAGGTCGCCGTCCTGGATGCCCATCTCCCGGCGCACCTCGGCGGGTATCGTGAACTGTCCGCGCTCCCGAACCTGCACCACCGTGGGTCCACCTGTCCGCATATTCCCTCCAGTCATCAGAATTTCTGAGACCATTATACCCCGGAGGAAACCAGACGTCAAATAGAAACCACAGCCGACCGCGCAACATGACGCAGGGCTTGTCCATGCTCTATGAGAGTGTTCGTAGTGAGCCGCTAAGCGTAGCGGAGTGGCGTCCAAAAGGCCCAGAACGGCACCCCGCTGGCGGGTCATTCCTGACTACGAACGAACAAGATTAGAACGTTGATAAGCCCTGGCGCCTCGCAGGGCTTATCAATGCTCTAACAAATGCCCAGCCAGGCCAGGCCTCGGTCTGGGCGTGCGGAGGCTGCCCTGTGTCCATCAGGAACATAACGGAAGCCTTGCTGACGGATGACGTTGAGCGCCACACAGCGGATGGCATGGAGAGGCCGGCCAACCTTTCGGGCATGATTCCGGTCTTCCTGATACGTCACGTCTAACACCCAAAACACCCCGTTTTCAATTTCCCAATGACCTC
>Ga0209809_1002901_pt1 | contig 11445 bp, 12 predicted proteins | sample YNPMSTMetaG_FD_186172 | JGI IMG/M metagenome (GOLD analysis project Ga0209809, IMG submission 186172) | Anoxygenic and chlorotrophic microbial mat microbial communities from Yellowstone National Park, USA - YNP MS-T MetaG (SPAdes) (version 2) ... | reverse complement strand
ACAATGAGAAGTACAGCTAGAAGGGTGAGAACTAGAGTTTTGAGGATAATAAGATTGGTTATTTGTTGGGCTATAAATTGGATAAGAAGTAGGATGAGGAGTACAGTTCCCTGTTGGACAAGTAATAGCTAAGGCTTTAGAAAAATAATTTCCGCTCAAGTTAAAAAAGCTAAAACTTAAAAGAAGAGTAAAAAGAAAATATTTTTTATTCATAAATTTTTAAATTATTTTTGTAAACATTATTATATTTATCATATTTTTAACAAAATGTCAAGATAAGAGACTTTCTTTACTTTTTTTCAAAAAAAATGTAAAATTTTTTTTGAAAAAACAAATTAAAATAAATAAACGCCCTTAGATATTCTTTTGGAAGGGCTCTTTATTCTTTGAGGGATTTTAATTATATAAGTTATGGGAATTTTTAAACTTCATTCACCATTTTCGCCGAGGGGAGATCAGGGAAAAGCTATAGAAAAGCTCATAGAGGGAATTAAAAAGGGTTATCGTTTTCAAACTCTTTTAGGAGTGACTGGTTCGGGGAAGACATTTACGATGGCTAATGTGATTGCTTATTTTGATAAGCCTGTTTTAGTCATCGCTCCTAATAAAGCTTTGGCGGCCCAACTTTACCGAGAATATAGAAATTTTTTTCCTGAAAATTCAGTTAATTATTTTGTTTCTTATTACGATTATTACCAGCCAGAAGCCTATTTACCAACAACTGATACTTATATAGGAAAAGAGGCTCTAATTAATGAAGAGATTGATCGTTTACGTCATCAAGCTACTTCGGCTTTGCTTTCAAGAAGAGATGTTATTATTGTTGCTTCTGTTTCCTGTATTTACAATTTGGGAGTTCCTTTAAATTATCTTGAAAGCGCTATTTATCTAGAAAAGGAAAAACCTATTACCCGGGGAGATCTTTTAAGACAATTAATAAAAATTCAATTTTCAAGAACTAATTCTTCTTTAAAAAGAGGAACTTTTAGATTAATTGGAGATAAATTTGAGATTTATCCTGCCTCTGGAGAAGTGATTTATTCAATCAAAATCGAAGACCAAAAAGTGAAAGAAATTTTATTATTAGAACCAGTTTCTCATAAAAAAATAGAAGAACTCGAAGAAATTATTATTTTTCCGCCAAAGCATTTTATTAGCACCCAGCCTCAAAGAGAACAAGCCATAAAAGAAATAGAAAAAGAATTAAAAGAAAGAGTTGATTATTTTAAAAAAATAGGTAAGGAGCTAGAAGCAGAGAGGCTTTTAAGGAGAACTAAATATGATTTAGAAATGTTAAAAACGATTGGTTATTGTCATGGGATTGAGAATTATTCTCGTCATTTAACTGGAAAATTAGCCGGAGAACCACCTGATACCTTGCTTTCGTACTTTCCAAATAATGATTTTTTAACAATTATTGATGAGTCTCACATTGCTATTCCTCAATTAAAAGGAATGTATGAAGGTGATCGTTCACGAAAGCTTACTTTAGTAGAATATGGCTGGCGATTGCCTTCTGCTTTGGATAATCGGCCTTTAACTTTCGATGAGTTTTTAGAAAGAGTAGATCAAGTTATTTTTACTTCAGCTACTCCTTCAGAATACGAAAGAAGTGTTTCTTTTCAAATAGTAGAGCAGGTTATTCGACCAACAGGGATTGTTGATCCAGAAATTGAAATTAGGCCGGTATTTGATGAAAAGAAAAAGAGAAGTCAGGTTGAGGATTTAATTGATGAATTAAAGAAAATAGTTAAAAGAAAAGAAAGAGCAATAGTTAATGTTTTGACTAAAAAAATGGCCGAAGACTTATCTGATTATTTAACTAAAAAAGGATTTAAAGTAAATTATATGCATTCAGAAACAAAAACATTAGAGAGGGCAAAAATATTAAAAGAATTTCGGGAAGGGCAATTTGATGTTTTAATCGGTGTTAATCTTTTAAGAGAGGGTTTAGATTTGCCAGAGGTGACTTTAGTTGCTATTTTAGATGCTGATCGAGAGGGCTTCTTAAGAAGCGAGACTTCTTTGATTCAAACGATGGGGAGATGCGCTCGCAATGTTTTTGGAAAAGTTATTTTATATGCCAATGAGTGGACTCTTTCTATTAAAAAGGCGGTTGAAGAAGTTAATCGAAGAAGAAAAATTCAATTAGAATACAATAAAAAACACAATATTACTCCTCAAACTGTTAAAAAACAAATTGAAGATTTTATTGATCTTGATTAATTTAATGTTAATTGTTTAAAAGTATGGAAGAGAAAATAATTATTAAAGGAGCGAGAGTTCATAATCTAAAAAATATAAATTTAGAAATACCAAAAAATAAGTTGGTTGTTTTTACCGGTGTTTCTGGCTCAGGAAAGTCTTCTTTGGCTTTTGATACTATTTTTGCTGAAGGACAAAGAAGATATATAGAATCTCTTTCTCCTTATATAAGACAATTTTTAGGGTTAAAAGATAGACCAGATGTTGATGAAATTATTGGTTTATCTCCGGCAATCGCTATCGATCAGAAGGCTTTATCTCATAACCCTCGCTCCACTGTTGGAACTTTAACAGAGATTTATGATTATTTAAGAGTGCTTTTTGCTCGCTTAGGAGAGATTCGTTGTCCATTGTGCCATAGCAAAATCCAGAAATTAACTATTGATGAAATGACAGAAATTATTTTGGAAAAAGCGAATGATTTAAAAAAGAAAAAAATCCTTATTTATTCGCCAGTGATTAGAGGAAGAAAAGGAGAATATTATCAACTTTTATATGATTTTTTAATTAAAGGATATGAATATGCTCGAATTGATAACAAATTATATTCTCTTCATGAGCCTATTGAGCTTTCTCGATATAAAAATCATACTATTGAGATATTAATCGATGATTTAGAAATAAATGACCGTTTAAGATTAGTTGAGGCTTTAGAAAGCGCTTTAAATTACTCTGAGGGTTTAGTCGTCGTTTATTTTGATAAGAAAAATGAGCTTCTTTTAAACAGCCGATGGTCTTGTCCAAAAGACAATTTTTCTTTTCCCGAAATAGAGCCCCGACTTTTTTCTTTTAACAGTCCTTATGGAGCTTGCCCAACATGTCATGGCCTTGGAAAAATTGACCCCTTCTTAAAGACTCTTTGTCCTGATTGTCAAGGCAAAAGATTAAGAAAAGAAGCTCTTTCTATTTTTCTAAGGGGGAAAAATATTGATGATATTGCTCAAATGAGTATAGAAAAAGCTTATGAATTTTTCGGAGATTATGAGAAGGGTCTTAATGAGAGAGAAAAATTGATTGCGGGAAATATTTTGAAAGAAATAATTAATCGTTTAACCTTCTTATTAGAAGTAGGTTTAGAATATTTAACTTTATCAAGAGAAGCCGAAACTTTGTCAGGCGGAGAAGCTCAAAGAATAAGATTGGCTAGTCAGATAGGTTCTCAGCTCTCTTCTACTTTATATGTCTTAGATGAGCCAACTATTGGTCTTCATGAGAGAGATACCGAGAGATTATTAAAAACTTTAAATGAATTAAAAAATAGAAAAAATACCGTCATTGTGGTGGAACACGATGAAAGAACAATTCGGGCCTCAGATTTTTTAGTTGATTTAGGACCTTTGTCAGGAAAAAATGGAGGAGAGATTGTCGCTATTGGGGAAACCAAAGAATTATTAAGAAAAGATCCTAAAAATTCTTTAACGTTGCAGTATTTACAAGGCAAAAGAGAAATTCCTCTTCCTGAAAAAAGAAGAACTTCTTTTACTGAGTCCTTAAAAATATTTGGGGCGTGCGCTAATAATTTAAAAAATATTAATTTAGAAATTCCTTTAAGAAAATTTATTTGTTTAACTGGTGTCTCTGGTTCGGGCAAATCTACTCTTTTAAATGATGTTTTATATTATAATATTTTAAAAATAAAAAATCATTTTTCTGGTCCTTTAAAAGGTGTTTCTAAAATTTTAGGAACGGAGCATATCGATAAGGTAGTTTTAGTTGATCAATCACCAATAGGTCGAACCCCCAGATCAAACCCTGCTACTTATACTGGTGTTTTTACTCCAATTAGAGAATTCTTTGCCCAATTAGAAGAGTCAAGAATTCGGGGTTATTCTTCTTCTCGGTTTTCCTTTAATGTTGAGGGAGGACGATGCGAGGCTTGCCAGGGAGCGGGTTATAATTTGATTGAAATGCACTTTCTTCCTCCAGTTTTGGTTGAATGCGAAGTTTGCCATGGAAAAAGATATAATAAAGAAACATTGGAAGTAAAATATAAAGGAAAAAATATTAGTGATATTTTAAATATGACCGTTGATGAAGCTTTAGAGTTCTTTGAGGATATTTATACTATTAGAGAACCATTAGAATTATTACATGAAGTTGGTTTAGGTTATATCCAATTAGGCCAGAGTGCTACCACTTTATCAGGCGGAGAAGCTCAGCGAGTTAAATTAGCAAGACATCTTTTAAAGCCTTTAGGCAAAAGAGTTTTATATTTAATGGATGAACCCACTACTGGTTTGCATTTTTATGACATAGAATTATTATTGAAAGTAATAAATAAATTAGTCGATCAAGGCAATACTGTCATTGTGATTGAACATAATATGCATGTGATTAAATCTTGTGATTATATTATTGATTTAGGCCCAGAGGGAGGAGAGAAAGGAGGAAAAGTTGTTTTTGCCGGTTTGGTCGAAGATATTATAAAGGAAGAAAAATCTTATACTGGTTATTATTTAAGAGAATACTTAAAGAAGAAATAATTTTTAAACAATGTCTTCTAGAATTATTTTAATCGATAAAGAAAAAAATTTTTTTAAAAAAATCCCCCAAAAGCCAGGAGTTTATCTTTTTTTGGATAAAAATAAAAAAGTTTTATATGTTGGTCGAGCAACCTCTTTAGAAAAAAGAGTTAAAGGTTATTTTCAAAAATTATTAGATGATCGGCTAGCAGAAATGGTCAATAATTCGGTTTATTTAAAGATTATTCCTACCTCTAATGTTTTAGAAGCTATTATTTTAGAGGCAAACTTAATTAAAAAATTCTGGCCAAAATATAACATCAGAGAAAGAGATGATCGTTCTTTTATTTATATAGTTATTCCCCAAAAAGACTTTTCTTTCCCTATTATAGTAAGAAAAAAGGAATTAGAAAAAATGCCTCTTTTAAAAGCAGAAATTTTTGGTCCTTATAAAAGCTATTCTTTGGTTAAAACTGCTTTAAGAATTATTAGAAGAGTTTTTCCTTATAGCACTTGTAAAGTCAATTCTGGAAAACCTTGTTTTGATTATCAAATTGGTTTGTGCCCAGGAGCTTGTTTAGGAATTATTCCCAAAGAAGAATATCAAAAAAATATTGACAACATTGTTCTTCTTTTGAAAGGCCAAAAAAAGAAGTTAATTAAAAAATTAAAAAAAGAAAATCCTGACAAAATTTTTGCTTTAAAACATTTGGAGGATGTAGCTTTAATTAAAAAAGAGGATATTATGGAAAAAAATTTCTTTAGAATTGAGGGATATGATATTTCTCATTTTTCTGGGCAAGAAACAGTTGGGGCAATGGTAAGTTTTAAAAATGGAGAACCAGATAAAAATTTTTATCGATTATTTAAAATTAAATTTTCAAAAGAAAAAGACGACCTTTCAGCTTTAGAAGAGGTTTTAAGAAGAAGATTTAAACACAAAGAATGGCCTTTTCCAGATTTAATTGTTGTTGATGGAGGATTGCCTCAAATAAATAGAGTTCAAAAAGTTTTCGAGTCTATGAAATTAAGTTTTCCTTTTGTTGGTATTTCAAAATATCAAAGTGATAAATTAGTTTTTCCTAAAAAAACAAAAAAATCTTTAAAAAAGATAATTGAAGCCACGAAAGATTTGTTAATAAAAGTGAGAGATGAAGCTCACCGTTTTGCCAATAGTTATCGAAAAAGGGTTTTTTCTAAGAAGATTTTTAATTGACATTTTTTAAAAAATTTGTTTTATTTGCCATAGTTCTTTTAAAAGGAGGCGAGAAAATAAAATGAAGATAAAAAAAGAAAAAGTAGAAATAGTTGATCGGATTAATGGTCAAAAAATTTTGGAAAAATTAGAAAGAATTGGTCGAATCAGCCATAAAAGCGAAGAGAAAATCTCAAAAGGTTCGGCTGAAAAGTTTATTAAAAAATTACTTCAATTAAAACATGAATCTGTTTTAGAACATGAAAAGATAACAGTAAAAATAGTTTGTGATCGAGGAATTTCTCATGAAATAGTTCGTCATCGAATAGCCAGTTACACCCAAGAATCCACTCGTTACTGCGCTTATAAAGAGTTAGAAATTATTCTTCCTCAGGAAATTAAAGATAATAAGGAGGCAAAAAAATTATTTTTGGAAAGCATCAAACAAATAGAGAAGAACTATCTTGAATTGTTAAGTTTAGGGATTAAACCAGAAATTGCCAGAAACATTCTTCCTCATGCCTTGAAGACAGAATTGTATTGTACTTTCAACTTAAGAGAATGGCGACACATTTTTGAGCTTCGATGCTCCGAAAATGCCCATCCTCAGATTAGGAGAATTTTTTTGAAAATTTTAAAAATTTTTCAAAAGAAAATTCCTGTGATCTTTGATGATTTTATAATAGATGAATCAAAAAAAGTGGCAAAAAAGCAAAATTTCTGACAGGGGCCTTCTGGCTCCTGTTTTTATTGAGAGGATAAAAAGTTTTTGTTAAGATAAAGAAAAATGAAAAATCCTTTAAAAGTTTTAGTTCAAGAATTAATCCAAGAAGGAGTTTTAAATTCTAAAAAACTAATAGAGGCATTTTTAAAAATCGATAGAAAAGATTTTGTTTTAGATGATTTAAAAGAATATGCCTATTTAAACCAGCCTCTTTCTATTGGTTTTGGTCAAACTATTTCTCAACCACTAGTTGTTGCTTTTATGATTGAATTATTAGAGGCAAAAGAAGGAGAAAAAATTTTAGATATCGGGGCTGGTTCTGGCTGGACAACTGCTTTGTTGGCTTATCTTGTTGGAGAAAAAGGAAAGGTATTGGCTATTGAAAGAATACCTGAATTAAAAGAATTCGGAGAGAAAAATGTCAGTAAATATAATTTTGTTAAAAAAGGGATAGTTAAATTCTATTTAAAGGATGGTTCTTATGGTTTGCCAGAAGAAGCTCCTTTTGATAAAATATTATGTTCTGCTTCCTTGAATTCAAAGGAGATAATTAAAAGATGGATTAGTCAGTTAAAGGAAAAAGGGAAAATTGTCACTCCTTATAAAGAGGAAATATTATTGATAGAAAAAGATAATGATAAAATCAAAGAAGAAAGTTTTTATGGTTTTTCTTTTGTCCCTTTAATAGAAGATTAATTTTCTTTTAATTTAAAATTTAATCTGATAAAATAATGGAAAACAATCTTTTAGAATTTGACAAAAGAGGAGTAACTTTAACTATTATTCCTGGAGCTGGTGGAAAAGATGCTGAAGATTTTGCGAGGATGCTGTTAAATATGTATCAGAGATATGCCCTAAAAAAGGGTTGGGAGGTAAAAATTTTAGAAATAAAAAATAATGATTATGGCGGAATTAGAAATGCCACTTTAGAAATAGAAGGAGAAAATGTTTATCAAAAATTAAAACAAGAAAATGGCGTTCATCGATTAGTCCGAATTTCTCCTTTTTCTCCTAATAAGCTTCGCCATACCTCTTTTGTTTTGGTTGAAGTTTTACCAATTATTAAAGAACAAGAAATTCCTTTAAAAGAAGAAGATTTAGCAATCGAAACTTTTAGGGCATCTGGCCCAGGAGGGCAGAATGTCCAAAAAGTAGAAACTGCTGTAAGACTTACTCATAAACCAACAGGAATTACTGTTAGTTGCCAAAGTGAAAGATCTCAGTTTAGAAACAAAGAGAAAGCTCTTTTAATTTTAAGAGGCAAGCTTCACCAGCTTGCTTTACAAGAAAAAGCAAAAACTATTGAGGAATTAAAAGGAAAAAAACTTAAAATTGAATGGGGAAATCAAATCAGGAGTTATGTTTTGGATCCTTATAAAATGATTAGAGATGAAAAAACTGGCAAAAAATATCCTTTTGTAGAAGAAGTTTTAGAAGGAGACCTGGATAAAATTTTAAATAATTAAATATGTCTTTGGTTTATTTTAAAAATATTTCTAAATCTTATAATGGTAATTTAATTTTAGATAATATTTCTTTTGTGATTGAGCCAGGAGAATTTGTTTCTTTAGTTGGTCGATCAGGAGTAGGGAAAACAACAATTTTAAGGTTATTGATTCGAGAAGAAAAACCCACTAAAGGCAGAATTTTTTTTGAAGATAAAGATATTAGTAAATTTAGCCCACGAGAGGTTTTTATTTTAAGAAGGAAAATCGGGATGATTTTTCAAGATTTTAAATTATTAGAGAATAAAGACGCTTTTGAAAACATTGCTTTTGCGATGGAAGTTTCTGGTTATTCAGAAGAAAGCATTTACCGAGATGTTCCGGAGCTTTTGAAATTAGTCGGTTTAGAGAAAAGAGCCAATAATTTTCCTTACCAACTTTCTGCTGGCGAAAAACAAAGATTAGTAATTGCTCGCGTTTTGGCCCAAAGGCCAGAATTAATTTTAGCTGATGAACCAACGGGCAATTTGGACCCAATTAATAAATGGGAAATTATCAAATTATTAAGTAAAATTAACGAATTAGGAACAGCGATTATTTTAGCCACTCACGATAAAGAAATAGTGAATACTTTAAATAAAAGAGTTATTAGCTTAGAAAATGGTAAAATAGTCAGGGACGAGAAAGAGGGAAAATATATAATTTAAAAATTAAAATTATGTTTATTTCTTTAAAAAGAGTTTTAAAAACTTTTTGGCAGGGGATCTTAAGAAACAAGAGTTTATTTTTTGCTTGTGTTTTAATGATGACTTTGAGCTTATTAATTTTTACCGCGACTTTAATTTTTCGAGGAGTTTCTTTTAAGTTAATAGAGGCTTTGAAATCTAAAATGGATTTGATTTTGTATTTTGAAAAAGATATGCCCGAAGAAGATATTTTAAAAATTAGAGAAGAGTTATTAGCTAATCCTTTAATTTCAGAAATAAATTATATTTCTCAAGAAGAAGCTTTGGCAATTTTTAAAGAAAGAAATAAAACTAATCCTACTTTACAAAAGGTTTTAGAGGAATTAGGAGAAAATCCTTTATCAGCCTCTTTAACCATTAGGGCCAAAGATTCAAAAAATTATCAAGAAATTGTCAATTATATTGAAAATAGCTCTTTTAAAGATAAATTAATTAACATCAATTTGGCCGAGAATCAAAAAATTATAGAAAGGATTAATAAGTTTACTAAAGCCTTTCAATTAATTTCTTTTTCAGTAATTATTATTCTTGTAATTATTAGTATTATCATTACTTTCAATACTATTCGAATGGCAATTCACTCTTTGCGTCAAGAAATCGAAATAATGCAATTAGTGGGAGCATCCTTTTGGTTTATTAGAGGTCCATTTTTAATTCAAGGAGCATTTCAGGGTTTAATCTCTTCTGTTTTGGCTTTATTAATATTAGTCCCGACAATTTTATGGCTAGGACCAAAAATTGAAAATTTTGCTCCAGAAATTGCTTTGAGCTTGTATTTTTGGTCAAATTTTGGTTATATTGTAATTATTCAAACTTGTTTTGGCTTATTTTTAGGTTTAATATCTAGTTTTTGGGCTATAAATAAATATCTAAAAATTTAAAATTGCGGGGTCGTCTAATGGTAGGACATCAGCCTTTGGAGCTGAGAATGATGGTTCGAATCCATCCCCCGCAGCCAATTTGTAAAGTTTGCGTTTCCCGCCCCGCCCTCGCTTCTACTTCCGCCCGCTTTGCGGGCGCGCCGTCGCTTTTATGCTTTACTCTTTTATAAATTTTTGTTATCATTGTAATAGATTAAGAAATCTTTATATCTATTACTTTGATTATAGTAATATATTACAATGAAGTCAAACAACAAATCTATAATTGCTGAAAATATAAAGAAATACCGCAATAAATTAGGTATTTCCCAAGATCGATTATCAAAGTTAGCGGATGTTACCTATAACACAATTATTAAAATTGAGGCGGGAACGAATAAAAATCCAACCATTGAGACATTGTCAAAAATCGCCAAAGCATTAGGCGTAACAGTTGATGATTTAATAAAATAAAACTATGCCAAGAATAAACGATTTAAATTTAAATAATTGGAAAGAAAAACTTCTTATAATTTTTGGTGATAAATACAAAATAAAGAAAACTTATGATATTGATGAACTGGGCTTTGGTATTTATGGATTTGAAATTTATAATGAAGATGGTAAATTTCTAAAATATTTTGGTTCCATAGAAAACATAAAATTATTAAAAATTTATCTAAAACAGGCTTTCTATAAAAATTTATATGCCAAAACCATATTACGAAAAACAACAATTTAAACTTTATCATGCAAATTGTCTAGACGTTCTCCCCGAATTACCCGAAAATTCTATTGATATGGTCTTTGCCGATCCTCCATATTTACTATCCAACGGCGGTTTTACGGTTCATGCCGGAAGACGTGTTAGTGTTAATAAAGGTGAATGGGATAAAAGTAATGGCTTAGAAAAAGATTTTGAATTCCATCTTCGATGGATTAAAGCCGTAAAACGCGTTTTGAAACCTCATGGAACCATCTGGGTTAGTGGAACATATCATTCTATTTATCAATGCGGTTTTGCCCTACAACTTGCCGGTTATCATATTCTTAATGATATTGTATGGTTTAAACCAAATGCATCGCCTAATCTAAGTTGTCGTTATTTTACAGCAAGCCACGAAACGCTTATTTGGGCAAAAAAAGATAAAAAAGCCAAACATATATTCAATTATGAATTAATGAAAAACGGGAAGTGGCCGGAAGATTTTCTTAAAAAACCAAATTCACAAATGAGGTCTGTTTGGGCGATTAGTACACCTAAATCAATAGAAAAAAAATTCGGTAAACATCCTACGCAAAAACCAATAGAATTATTAAAAAGAATTGTGCTTGCGTCTACTAAAAAGGGCGATTTAATTTTAGATCCGTTTACCGGCAGTTCAACCACTGGAATTGCTGCTTATCTTTTAGGGAGAAAATTTATAGGAATTGACACAGAAAAGAAATATTTAGATTTATCTATCAAGCGTTTTGAGGAATTAGAGCGAAATTTGACAAATAAATTAAAATATAAAAATTTATGAAGAAAAAAGGATTTGGCGGAGGAAATACAATTACCGGTTTAAGATTTGAAAGGGGTAGGGATATCCTGTCCATTCTTAGTAATACTAAAGGATATTCTGTAAAAGGCAATGTTATCTATTATCTCGGTAAAGAAGTTGCAAGAAGTTATCGTAAATATGGTCTTTATAAATTTTTAGAATCCCAAGGCGTTGATTATAAAAAAATAATTTCAAAAAAATTAC
>Ga0209809_1002899_pt1 | contig 11445 bp, 7 predicted proteins | sample YNPMSTMetaG_FD_186172 | JGI IMG/M metagenome (GOLD analysis project Ga0209809, IMG submission 186172) | Anoxygenic and chlorotrophic microbial mat microbial communities from Yellowstone National Park, USA - YNP MS-T MetaG (SPAdes) (version 2) ... | reverse complement strand
GCCGTGGATGCCCGCGTGGCCAACCTCGATGCCCCCGACGATCCCGACCAGGCGCTCGATCTTCTCTTGATCGCCCGCAACCGCAACGGTTATCGGCAGCTTTGCGAGCTGCTTTCGCGGGCCTGGCTCACCAATCAGATCCGCGGTCGGGCTTTGCTGCGCAAAGAGTGGCTGACCCCTGAAGTTTGCCGCGACCTCATCGCCTTTTCGGGTGGACCACGGGGGATCCTGGGGCCGGCGGTGCGCGCCGACGATGACCAGGCGGCCCGGCAGGTACTGACCGACTGGGCGGCACGCTTTCCCGAAGATTCCTTCTTTGTTGAGGTGCACCGCGCCGGGCTTCCCGATGAGGAGCGCTATCTGGCCGCGGCCGTTCCTCTTGCTGCTGAGTTGGGGCTACCGGTGGTGGCGACCCACCCGATCCAGTTTCTGCGCCGGGAGGATTTCACCGCCCACGAGGTACGTTTCTGCATCGCCGAAGGGTACGTGCTTCATGATGAACGGCGGCCGCGCCCCTTTTCTGAGGAGCAGTACTTTACCAGCCCTCTTGAGATGGCCGAGCGCTTTGCCGACCTTCCCGAGGCGCTGGCCAACACGGCGTGGGTAGCTCAGAAGGCCAACGTCACGATGACGCTGGGCAAGAATTTCCTGCCTGCCTTTCCGACTCCGGAAGGGATGCGCCTGGAGGACTATTTCGTTGCCCAGGCCAAGGCTGGGCTGGCGGAACGGTTGGCCGAACGCTTTCCCGATCCTGAGACGCGCGCGCGCGAACAGCCCCGCTATGAGGCACGGCTGGCGTTTGAGTGTGAAACGATCGTCCAGATGGGGTTTTCGGGCTACTTTCTGATCGTTGCCGACTTCATCAACTGGGCCAAGGCGCACGACGTGCCGGTTGGGCCGGGGCGTGGTTCAGGGGCAGGGTCGCTCGTTGCCTATGCGCTGAGGATCACCGACCTCGACCCCTTGAACTATGCGCTTCTTTTTGAACGGTTCCTGAACCCCGAGCGGGTCTCGATGCCCGACTTTGACGTTGACTTCTGCCAGGAAAAACGCTACCAGGTGATCGATTATGTCCGCCAGCGCTATGGCAGCGAGGCGGTGAGCCAGATTGCTACCTTTGGGACGATGGCCTCTAAGGCGGTGGTGCGCGACGTCGGCCGAGTGTTGGGGCTTGCTTACGGGCTGTGCGACCGCATCGCCAAGCTGATTCCCACCGAAGGGGTGAAGCCCGTCTCGTTGGACAAAGCGGTGGAGCTGGAGCCGCAGCTTGCCGAGCTCATGAACGACCCCCACGATGGGGAGGCGATTCGTACCCTCTTTGCCTTAGCTAAGCCGCTCGAAGGCCTCACCCGCAATGTCGGAATGCACGCTGGCGGTGTGCTGATTGCTCCCGGACGGATCACCGACTTCTGTCCCCTCTTTGTGCAGGAGGGGGATGACCCCAGCCCGGTGTCGCAGTTTGACAAGGATGATGTCGAAGCGGTAGGGTTGGTCAAGTTCGACTTTCTAGGGCTGCGCAACCTGACGATCATCCGCGAGGCGCTCGATCAGATCGAGCGGCTTACCGGTTCGCGCCCCGACCTTACTCGGCTCACTTTCGACGATCCGGCCACCTACCAGCTTTTGAAAGAGGCCAATACCACGGCGGTCTTCCAGTTGGAATCGGAGGGAATGAAGAAGCTTTTGAAAAAGCTCGCCCCCGATCGCTTCGAAGACATTATCGCCGTGCTCGCCCTCTACCGCCCTGGTCCGCTTGGGTCGGGGATGGTCGACGATTTCATCCTGCGCAAACAGGGCAAACAGGCGATCGATTACTTCCACCCCGACCTGCAGGGGTGCCTGGAGCCGACCTACGGAGTAATCGTCTATCAAGAGCAGGTGATGCAGATCGCTCAGATCATCGGGGGATATACCCTAGGGGCAGCCGACCTGTTGCGCCGCGCTATGGGTAAGAAAAAACCCGAGGAGATGGCCAAACATCGGGAGATCTTTCGCGCCGGAGCGGTCTCGCGGGGGTACGACGAGGCGCTGGCGATGCGTCTCTTTGACCTGATGGAGAAGTTTGCCGAATATGGGTTCAACAAGTCGCACACCGCGGCCTATGCAGTAGTGACCTATCAGACCGCTTGGCTCAAGCGCCACTATCCGGCTGCCTTCTTTGCCGCGACGCTCTCCAGCGACATGGACGACACCGATTCGGTGAAGGCCCTCTACGACGATGCGCTGGAAAATGGCCTGCAGGTATTGCCTCCTGATGTCAATAGTTCAGAATACCGTTTCGTGGCCATCGATTCCCGGACGATCCGCTATGGGTTAGGAGGAGTTAAGGGGGTGGGCGCCCCAGCGGCTCATACGATCCTAGCAGCCCGACAGGCAAGCGGCTCGTTTCACGACCTCTTCGATCTGGTAGCCCGCGTCGACCGGCGAGCGGTCAATCGCCGGGTGGTCGAGCAGCTGATCCGTGCCGGCGCGCTCGATTCCCTTCCCGGTCACGCGTCGTTGCGCGACCCTTCCGGGCGCTGCGATCGGGCGCGGTTGTTGGCGGCGGTTGGGGTAGCGTTCGAAGCAGCTGAACAGCAGGCGCAGGCGGCAGGTCAGCAGGGGCTCTTTGACGAGGGGGGGACAGCGCTCACCCCTGCGGTTTGGCCCACCGTTCGCCCGTGGCGCGAAGAGGAGCGGCTTAAAGAGGAGAAGGTTGCGCTGGGCTTTTACCTCTCCGGTCACCCCTTCTCGGCCTACGCCCAGGAGTTGCGCGCCACGATCCCGACAAAACTGCGCGATTTAACCAATAGCCGCGACAACCTCTGGGTGTGCGGGGTCATTACCGAGCTGCGCACCAAAATGGGGGCGCGCGGCAAAATGGCCTTTGTCACGATAGACGATGGTAGTGCGGCGCTTGAGCTGATCTTCTACCGCGAATCGTGGGAGGTCTACCGCTCGATCTTGGTCGTCGATGCCCCGCTGGTCGCTCGCGTGCGTGTCTCGTCCGACGAGTACACGGGCGGGGTCCGGGTGGTGGCCGAAGAGGCGATGACCCTTGCCGACTGGCGCGCGCGCCACCTGCAGGGGATCGATGTGACGGTAGCGGCTGAAGCGATCGAGTCAGCAGTGGCAGCCGAACAGCTGGCCGAGCGGCTGGCAGCTTACATCGTTTCTGACGGGACAGGTGTCCCCCTGCGCCTGACGGTGGCGTTTCCTTCTGGGACTGTTGCGTTAGCTCGGCCATCGGCTCCGCTCCTTCTGAGGCCTGAAGAGGAGCTTCTGGTTCAGTTGCAGGCGTTACCAGGGGTGCACGCCGAGTGGCGCTACCGGGCTACTTAACCCGCATCCCCACCTCGGCGCCGCTATCGGGGGCAATCAAGAAGAGCCCAGGGGTGGTGCCGTGCTCGTCGCTTGCGGCCAGTACCATCCCTTCAGAGAGACCAAAGCGCATCTGGCGCGGCGCCAGATTGGCCACGATCACCGTGAGCCGCCCAACCAGTGCCTCCGGGGGATAGGCGGCTTTAATTCCTGCAAAGATGGTGCGGTGCCGCGGCGAGCCGTCGGGATGGCGTTCGCCAACATCGACTGTGAGTTTGACCAGTTTGTGCGCCTCCGGGATCGCTTCGGCAGCTACGATGCGCGCCACCCGCAGGTCGATAGCAGAAAATTGCTCTATGGTGATGGGGGTGGCGGCCGGAGTGGTCGTCTTGGGTGGGTCTCCGGGCAAGAGAGCGGTTTGCGGCAAAGCGGCCCTTTTTTGGCGTTCTCCTACAGCGTTGCTCGTGTTGCCTGCCGCACCATTCTCCTGCAAAGTAGCTCGATTGGCATCAAGCAAACGGTCGATCTGTGCCCTTTCTAGGCGCGTCATCAGGGGTTGGAACTCGCTAATGCGGTGGCCTGGTGGAAGCGGTGCCCATGGCTGTTGCCAGTTAAGCGGCGGGATGGCCAAAAACGACTCGATACGGGAAACGGTGCGGGGCAGGATCGGTTTAAGAAGCCAAGCGATGTCGCGAAACATCGTCAAACCGGTTGAACAGACTTGGTGGAGCCGGGCGCTCTCCCCTTTTTTGGCCAACTCCCACGGCTTTTCTTCGTTGATGTAGCGGTTGGCCAATTCGGCAAGCTGCATGGCTTCGCGCGTCAGCACAGCAAAGTTGCCCGCTTCGATGGCCTGGTGCAGGGCAGGGTCAGTGAGCCGCTCTGCAAAGGGGGCTAGTTCTGCGGTGTGGCTCTCCCCCAGTGCTCCCGCAAACTGACGGGTCAGAAATCCAGCCAGCCGAGAACCGATGTTGATAAATTTGCCCACCAAGTCGCTGTTGACCTTGGCAATGAGGTCATCGAAGGCAAGGTCGACATCTTCCATGGTGCCGTTGGATTTGGTGGCAAAGTAGTAGCGAAGCCACTCTGGGTTAAGACCAAGGTCAAGCCACGAGCGCGCCGTGATAAAAGTGCCGCGGCTCTTGCTCATCTTGGCGCCGTCAACGGTGAGAAAGCCGTTGACATATTCGCGCGTTGGGGTGCGAAAGCCCGAGAAGTGGAGCATCGCTGGCCAGAAGAGGGCGTGAAAGTAGAGGATATCTTTGCCGATGAAGTGGACCATCTCGGTGCCGTGGCGGGTGGCCGCTTCGGCATCAAGGAAGGGAGTGGGGTCGATGCCGATCTTGGCAGCAAGCGCGGTGAAGCTGGCCAGATACCCGATCGGGGCATCGAGCCAGACGTAGAAGTATTTTCCTGGGGCTCCGGGAATTTCAAAGCCAAAATAGGGGGCATCGCGCGAAATGTCCCAATCGGCCAGGCGCACCGCATCCCCTTCGCCCAACCACTCGGTGAGCTTATTGGCAGCCTGGGGCGGCAAGCGCGGTTCGCCACGGGCGTTGGTGCCGCGCGTCCAGTCGCGCAAAAAAGCGATGCAGCGGGGGTCGGAGAGTTTGAAGAAGTAGTGGGTCGAACGTTTGACGACCGGTTTCGCGCCTGAGAGGGCCGAATAGGGGTCGATCAGCTCGCTGGGGGCGTAGGCGGCGCCGCATACTTCGCAGTTATCACCATACTGATCTTTGGCGCCGCAACGAGGGCAGGTCCCTTTAACGAAACGGTCGGGAAGGAACATCGCTTTGACCGGATCATAGAGCTGGTCGATCTCGCGCGTCTCAATGAGCCCGGCCTCCTGAAGCCGCTGGTAGATCGTCTCGGCAAAGTGGCGGTTTTCCTCGCTGTGGGTTGAGTGGTAATGGTCGAAGGCCACGAGAAAATCGGTGAAGTCGGCCAGATGGGCTTCGCGCATCCGGGCGATCAACGCTTCAGGGCTAACCCCCTCCTTTTCGGCGCGGAGCATCACCGGCGTGCCGTGGGTGTCGTCGGCGCAGACGTAATGGACGGTGTGGCCGCGCATCCGTTGGTAGCGCACCCAGATGTCGGCCTGAATGTAGCCAACAAGGTGTCCAAGGTGGATGTCACCGTTGGCGTAGGGTAGGGCGTTGGTAACCAGAATCTTGCGGGGCGTTTCCGTCATGGTTAGTGATCATCTCAATCGGAAGGTTGCGAGTATAATCGGAAAATGCGTTAGAATAGCAGCTAGGCCCAGGTGGCGGAATTGGTAGACGCACTGGATTTAGGTTCCAGCGCCGCAAGGCGTGGAGGTTCGAGTCCTCTCCTGGGCACCAATTTCTGCTCGTACCGCTGGCCAGAACCAAGCCAGCGCCTTCTGTAGCGCCTCTTCCCCCTGCGGTGACAGGGAGGCTCCCAGCCTAAAATGATTGCCTGTGAGTGCCAAGAGCCAGATCGCTGGTGGTAGCGGTACGGCAAGGAGCAGGGCGGCGGCCAAGAGCGCTTGCGGTGTGACCTGATGGGTACCGACAGAGGTAAGAAGCGCTAAGGGGTCGTTGGCCGGTGGGGTCAGCCGGGTGATGGTAAGTGGTGAGGCGCGCTCCCGCGTGGGGGGGAAGCTGTCGGCGTCGCCTGAAGAGGTGCAGCTGCCTGCTCGGTCAGGCGCGATGGCAGCGTCGACGAGGACGACAAGCTGCCGCTTAGCTAAGAGCAGCGCTGTCTCCGGCCACCACTGGAGCTGCCAGTGGGTGGCGATTGCCGACTGCCATGGGGCGGGCAGGTGACGCTTTTTCTCTTCGATCGCAGCGACAAAGCGCGCCCCCAAAGCATCGTCGCCGCGCAGGTCGTTGCCGCAGGCAAGAACCAGGATCGCCCCTGGGGGTGGGGGCGGGAGCGTGGCCAAATCAGTTAGATGCGGCATCTCTTGTGCGTACCGATTGGGGCGGCTTCTCCTGATCTGATCGCGTGGCTCGGCTTCTTGCTCTCTATCGGTCATGGGCAAATGGCGCAGCTGCCACCCACGGGGGGCTCTCCCCGCACCTCTTCGCCTGCCCCTAACCGGTGCACCGTGCCGTCGCTATCCCGAATCAGCCGGTCGATCGGCCCAGCGCTTCCTGGGGCGTAGAGGGAAACCTCAAGAGGCATCTGCCCCAGCGCATGGGTGGCGCAGGAGAGGCAGGGGTCAAAAGCGCGTACCGCCACTTCAACATGGTTTAAAAGCCCTTCGGTGATCGTGGTGCCAGAAAGGAAGGTTTTGGCTACCGCAGTAACTGCCCGGTTCATCGCTTCGTTGTTGTGCGTGGTGGAAACGATCAAATTGCAGTAGGTGATCAGGTCATCTTCGCCCACTTCGTAGTGGTGGATGAGCGTGCCGCGCGGCGCTTCGATCACGCCCACCCCGCGCAGCTGCCGCTTCCCCTCTGCGCGCAGTAGTCCCCCTTCCAGATCGGGGTCTGCCAAAAGCCGTTCGATCAGCTCGGCGCAGTAGAGCATTTCGATCAGTCGCGCCCAGTGGTAACCGAGTGTGCTGTGTGCCGCAGCACCGCCATCGAAGGCAAGGAAAGATTGTCGGGCTACTTCAGCCTTCGGGGTGGTAAGGCGGTCGCAGTTAAGAAGCCGCGCCGATGGGCCAACGCGGTAGTAGCCATCGGGTTCACCAAAAGCGCGCAGGTAGGGGAATTTCATGTAGCTCCACGGGCGCACCGCTTCGATAAGGAGTTCGTCGTAGCGGGCCGGGTCAAAGCCGTCGATGAGGATTTCGTCATTTTCGCTTTTGACGCGCACCACGCCGTCGTAAAGATCGAGCGCACCGTCGCGGGCAACCAGCGAGAGGGTCTTGGCGCGAAAGACGCCAAACTGCTCATAGAAGGGGGCCTGTTGCTCAAAGAGCTGCGCAATCAAAGCGACTGCCTCCTCACACCAGGCGCGGATCTGGGGGGCGCGGGCCAGAAGCGCCATCCGTTCGCGTCGGGTAAGATTTTTATGAATCCCCCCAGGGACGGCGCTGGTGCCGTGGATCCGTTTGCCGGCGGTCGCTTCGATGAGCTCCTGGCCAAACTGGCGCACCAAAATCCCCTTTTTGGCCAGCTCGGCATTGGCTGCAGCCAGCCCAACCACGTTGCGCTGGCGGGGATCAGCGGCAAAGCCCAACAGGAGGTCAGGGGCAGCCAGGTAGAAGAAGTGCAGGGCGTGGGATTGCAGCACCTGGCCGTAATGCATCAATCGGCGCATCTTCTCGGCGGTGGGAGGGAGTTGGTCGACGCCAACCAGGGCATCGAGCGCTTTGGCCGCAGCCAAGTGGTGCGATACTGGGCAGATGCCACAGAGCCGCTGCACGACCACCGGCGCCTCCCAGTATGGGCGGCCAACGATAAAGGCCTCGAACCCCCGGAACTCGACGATGTGCAGGCGCGCTTCCACCACATCACCCGCTTCGTTCAGCCAGATGGTCACTTTGCCGTGCCCTTCGACGCGCGACAGGGGATCGATTGCCACGCGCCGGGTGGCGCCAGCCGGGCGACTTGGGTGGGGAGAGACCGGTTCGGCGGCAATGGGGGTTGTGGCAGTCAAGTTGCAGCTCCTTAGTCGTAGCGAATTATCGGGTAGGGCAGAGAGGGGAGTTCGCCGGCCAGTAGTTCAGTTAGCGCTTTCCAGATCACTTCGGCTGTGGGCGGACAGCCAGGCAGGAAATAGTCGACGCGCACGATCTCGTGGATCGGGTGGACATGGGCTAACAGCAGCGGCAACTCTGGGTCGTTGGGAACGTGGCTTCCATGAGCTAGGTTGCGGTCGCGTTCAAAGACGTGTGTTAAGAGCTTCGCTACGTCGTGGCTGTTGCGCTGTGCGGGCAGCCCCCCGTTGATCGCGCAAGCGCCCACGGCAACCAGAATGGTGGCCGCCCGCCGGAATGCGCGCAGCACTTCGACGTTTTCAGCGTTGCACACGCCCCCCTCGATCAACGCGATGTCACATGGATGGACGGTTTTAAGGTCGGTGAGCGGACTGCGGTCGAATTCTACCCATTGAGCAAGCTGCAGCAGACGCAGGTCAATGTCGGCAAAGGACATGTGGCAACCAAAGCAGCCGGCCAGCGAAGCAGTGGCGATGCGCACCTTGCGCTTGGCAGGCGGCAGGCGGGTCTCGGGTGGGGAAGGGGCAAGAGCGGCGTTCATCTCGATTTGCTCCAGTTAGGATTAGGTATAGCGTTCCTTGTCGCTTGTTACCGCAGGGGGTCGGTGGTCGAAACGGCGCATACCAATCGGGGTGGCAAAACCGACCCTTTTGAAGTTAAGCGCCCCTACTGGACAGATACGGGCTGCACGGTCGGTTGCTTCTAAAGCCGTATCCCCAAGTCTGCCTGAGGAACTGGTGGCGCGCAGTTGCGAGGCGATGCCGCGGCCGCTGATCACCAGCGCCTCTTTCCCTTCGGCAAGGCTAGCCCGGACGCAGAGGCCGCAGAGCACGCAGCGGTTCGGGTCAAGCCACAGATCGGGGTGGCTGGCATCTACTGACCGTTGTGGGTAGAAGGGGTCGAAATGCGAGGCGGTCATTCCGTGCGCGTAGGCAAGCGCTTGCAGCAGGCAGTCGCCGCTCTTTTCGCAGCCGGGGCAGAAGTGGTTTCCTTCTGCAAAGAGCATCTCCAAAAGGGTGCGGCGCACTCGGGTGAGCGTTTCGCTTTGGCTGACAACCGTTAGCCCCTCTTCTGCCGGCAGCGCACAACTGGCTTGCAACCGGTTGCCGATTTCCACAATGCACAGACGACAGGAGCCGTGGTTGCCAAACTCCGGGTGCCAGCAAAGGTGGGGAATGTAGTGGCCAGCAGCTAGTGCCGCTTCCAGCACAGTCTGGCCAGGTGTAAAGGGGATTGCGCTCCCATCTAGCGTAAAAGTAGGCCTGACAAGGATGGGTTCGACTGGGCTTGTCATCATGCCTCCGGTTGTTCGAATTGAGCCAGGTGGGCGTGGGGGTCGTCGCGCTGGGTGAGCGCCCGGGTTGCAGCCAATTCGGCGTCCAGGGAAAAGGCCGGCACAAAGTCGTGCGGCTGTAAGCGTTCTTCAAGCGATGCGCGAAAGTGGGCCACCAGGTCGCGCACTGGGTTGCCAGCCGAAAGGCCAAAGCCGCAGTTGCTGGCTAGGCGCATCGCCTCAAGCGCCGGGGCAAGCCGTTCAAGGTCGAAACGGGTGGCTAACCCCTCTTCGATCTTTCGGAAGGTGCGGGCAATCAGTTGGGTGCCAACACGGCACGGTGTGCAGAAACCGCAACTTTCGTGGGCAAAAAAGCGCGCAAAATGGGCAACGATTGCGACTGGATCGCGCGTTTCGTTAAAGAGCATGATGGTTCCGTTGCACGGCAGGTCTTCGAAGGCGAGCAGCCGGGCAGAAGTGGCATCGTTTACGGGCAGTAGGGTCCCAGAGGGGCCGGAGACCTGCACCGCCAGCGGCGCGCCAACTGGCTGCGCGGCAGCGATCACTGTGCCAAGCGGGGTCCCAGAGGGGAATTCGTAGATGCCGGGACGGGCAACGTCGCCGCTGATACAAAAGAGCTTGGGGCCAGAGGTGCGGGCACTACCCTGGCTTCGCCACCAGGAGGCGCCATTGGCAATGATGGCAGCAACGGCCACAAGCGTTTCGACATTATTCACCACCGTTGGTTTTCCTAGGTAACCATGGGTGACAGGAAACGGTGGCCGCACACGCGGACGACCCGGTTTCCCCTCCAGCGACTCGATCAGCGCCGACTCTTCACCGCAAACGTAGGCCCCAGCCCCAAGAGAGAGGGTGATCTTGACCGGCCAACGCTCGCTCTCCAATAGTCCGGCAGCGCGCCGTTCGGCCAGAATCTGCTCAAGCTTGGGCTTGAGGTAGCCATACTCAGCGCGCAGGTAGAGGATCGCTTCGTGCGCGCCAATTGCCAGAGCAGCAAGCGTCATCCCGTCAAAGAGACGGTCCGGGTGGCGGGTGAGCAGATAGCGATCCTTGAAGGTTCCTGGTTCCCCTTCGTCGGCGTTAGCAATGAGGTAGCGGCGCTCACCGGGGGCATTTCGGCAGTAACGCCATTTGGTTGCAGTCGGAAACCCGGCGCCACCGCGGCCGCGCAAACCGGCCGCTTCAACCTCAGCAAGGATCGACTCTGGGGTTGCTGCTCGGGGGTGGGAAAGAACAGCGGTCGAGGTGGCGCTATCTGCCCACTCAAGGAGCGGTCCGCGAACATAAACGTCGTTGGCAACGGCAAACCACTCCTGTGGCCAATTCTCAGGTGGAATCCCCGCACGCACCCATTGGGCAATCTGGTCGATTTTGGTTTCGGTTAAGTGCGGCAAAGGTCGCCCGTCGACAAGGGCTGCCGGGGCTTGGTCGGAGAGTCCGGCACAAGAGGTCCAACCGACTGCATAGGTGCCGTCGGCGCTGGTCATGCCAGGGGAGAGGCCGCACTGGCGGGCAAAGCGGGCAACCAACGCCGCGATGCCGGCATGGTGGTCGGTGACATGGTCGATGAAGTAGAGGTGGTGGCGAGCTGCCGGCGCTTGGAAAAAGTGGTAAAACGAGGCTGTGGCAGCAATTTCGCCAACAGGTAACCCCCATTCTTTGTGCAACGCTTCCAGTGCAGCAGGGCTTAACGGGGAACCAAAGTGTTGCTGAGCGCGATGAAGGGCTTGAAGCAGTCCCGGTACGGTCCGTTGGCGTTCGTTGGCCATGGTCGATTTCACAAAAGGCTACCAGTAGAAAGCATAGCAGAAAACGATGACCGGGAGATGACAACCTGGCCAAACGCTGCGATCATTCGATCCCCAGACGGCGCATTCGCCGCCATAAGGTTGTGCGGTCAATGCCAAGGAGTTTGGCGGCAGCGGCTTTGTTGCCGTTGGTGCGTTTAAGAGCAAACAGAATCTGCCCGCGCAGCTTACTTTCGTTGTCGCCGGCGGCAGCCGTAGGCATGGGAACGCTGGTGCGGTTTTCGGCAAAATCGAGCTGTGTATCGTTCTTTCTGTAAATTCCGTTTTGGCCGCTGGCAGGAAGCGGCGCGGCGGCGGCATGATGCCATGACTTCGAGAAAGGAGAATCTTGCATGGCGATGCGTGTCGAAACCAACCCCCTGGAAACGGCTTATGCCGTCTTGCTTGAGCATGGACTGGATGGCGCA
>Ga0209809_1002896_pt1 | contig 11457 bp, 8 predicted proteins | sample YNPMSTMetaG_FD_186172 | JGI IMG/M metagenome (GOLD analysis project Ga0209809, IMG submission 186172) | Anoxygenic and chlorotrophic microbial mat microbial communities from Yellowstone National Park, USA - YNP MS-T MetaG (SPAdes) (version 2) ... | reverse complement strand
TCAAAATGGCTTGGGCAGATACCCGGCGCAGCAGCCTCACTCGTCGGTTGCCCTGGTGGACCGGACCATGCCCACGCCACCTGATGAGCCAGGCTCCGCCGCACCGCGTTACGCATCTGCCACTTTGCCGGCCGATGTCGGGCAGCAGGGGCAGTATGACGTCCGAGTAACAACCGCTGCCGGTGATGCACGTCTGGGAACGAATGCCTCGTCAATTCCTGCGAGAGCCAACTATGAGCGCGCTGGATCAGGCACTTATTAGAGTTTACACGCAGCAACCGCCACCGACGGCTGCCGCGCCGCACGAAGGCTTGCGCGCGGTGCCATTGGCCGAAGCGTTGGCTGATCCGCCCCGACCAGAAGACCAGCGCGCTGCGTTGACGCCCGAGACCGTCATGGACGTGCTGGCGCAGCCTGCTCCAAAATTGCCCGAAGTGCCACCGGCAACCAGCGAAATCGCCTTGCCGCCCGGCAGCAACGAACTGACCGAACCGCAGCCCCCGGTGCCGCATTTCGTCAAGCCCAAGCCGGCAAAGCGAAAATCGTCCAAGGCTGCCCCAACGCTGGAGGACCTGCAAATGCCGGACTTGATATATCGCGTGGACGCTGCGGCTGTGGCCGCGCAAGGGTCGTCCGGCGGTGCTGGTACTTCGCCGGTACCGCACTTGCACATTGCCAGCAGTGGTTTGGCTGCGATGGGCAGCGCCCCGGCCGGCACGGTCACCGCCGACACCGCGACAAGTACTCCCGCGTCTAATCCCGGACCGGCTGCGGCGTGGCCCTCTGAGCAGCGCGGCCCAAAACCACCCCCGCCAGAAAAACCAACTCCTGCGGCCGAACAGCGATCCGGCGCAGTCGCCTCTGCCAGTGCGGTGGTAACAGCTACTGCCGGTGCTGCTTCGGCGCCGCAAGCGCCCTTTGCCGTGCAAGCTCCAACGGCCGCACAACAGCCTGCCGTACAACAATCCGCGGCTGCCGCCGTACCAGATGTTGCCGGTGCCCCAGTTGCTTCGGTAGCCGAACCGCAGGTGCCCTCGCCACATTACGCGATTCCTCGGGTGTCTGATGGGCAGGCCACTGTTGCCAGCCTGCACAGTGCCGCTGCGGAGCCTTCCTGGGCGGCAGAGGCAGCCTCGGTCCCGAGCGGCGGATTCGCCTTGCCCGAAATCTGCAACCGGCTGCTTGTCAATGCAAGCGAGCAGGTGGATCGGCTGTGCGACGCGCTGGCATCAGCCCGGCTGCAAGGTCGGCAGGTGATAGCTTTGGCGGCCTATCGACGCAACGAAGGAACTACCACGGTGGTACTTTGTGCAGCCCAACGGCTGGCAGAACGTGGGCTGCGCATCGCGGTGGTCGAGGCCGACCCGACGCACGGCCAGCTTGCCAAAACACTCGGGCTGGAGGCTCGGTACGGCTGGAATGCCGCTCTGGCAGGCCGCCTTCCGCTGGAATCGGTGCTGATCCAATCGCCCGGGGGCCGGCTGAGCGTGCTGCCGTGGACTGGCTCGGAAGCCGTAACTCTGGACGGCATGCCTGATGCGGCCGTGGTGGGCGAACATCTGAGCCGTCTGGCCGCCGGACATCACATCGTGCTGCTGGATTGCGCCGCCCTGGAAGAGCAAGGAACCACCAACGGATTGTTGGTCCGCTGCGTCGGCAAACGCCTGGACGGCCTGGTGATGATTCACAACCCCAATTTCACCAGTCGAGAGAGAATTGCCGAGGTGCAGCGCCGGCTGGCTGCCGCCGGGCTGTTTGCGATCGGAATCGTGCAGAATTTGGCCCGAAAACGGTAACCGCCATGTACGAGCAGTACTGGCAACTCAGCGAAAAGCCATTCGACGGCGCAAGCTGCGCCCGCTTCTACTATCCGGGCCAGTCGCACCAGGCCGCTTTGCTGAAGCTGCGCTACGCGGTCGAAAACCATCGCGGCGGAGCGTTGCTGAGCGGGCCTGCCGGTTCGGGCAAAACGCTGGCCGCGCGGATGCTACGCAGCGTGCTGGACGAAGGTTTCTCGCCCTGGGTGCATCTGGTCTTCCCGCAGATGACCACCAGCGAGCTGCTGGCCTATCTGGCCGATGAGCTGTGCGGTACGGTTGCCGAGGACGGCCACGACTGCGACGGCCCCGAGCGGAGCGTCCGCCGCATGGAACGCTTCCTGGCCGAGAACTGCCGCCGCGGCCAGCACGCCGTGGTCATCATCGACGAAGCACATCTGATCCACTCGCCGCACACGCTGGAAGCGATACGGCTGTTGTTGAACTTCGAATTCGAAGGCCGACCGGCCATGACGCTGCTGCTTTGCGCGCAGCCGGCCATTTTGCCGATACTGCAACGCACTCCGCAGTTGGAAGAGCGGCTGGCAGTGAAGTGTCTCTTGCGGGCGTTCAGCCAACAAGAGACGGCCGAGTACATCGAGCACCGGCTGAGGGCGGCCGGGGCCAAAAGGATGCTATTCGAGCCAGAGGCCGTAAACACCATCCACGCGCTGGCAAATGGCATCGCCAGGCGCATCAACCGGCTTTGCGACCTGGCGCTACTGATCGGCTTTGCCGAGCAGCAGCAGACCATCTCGGCTGAACTGGTCGAGGCCGTGCATCAGGAGCTGGTCAGCGTAGTGCCCGAGTAACAAGCCGCCACAGCCTACGGCCTTTGGTGCTTATTTGGCAGCCCGCTCTACACCAGTTCCTCTAAAGCGGCTATGGCCGCAACCAAATGGCGGTATTGGAGGGACGCGCTGCGGTCGCGTCCGCTGGCATTGAGCCACGGCCACGACGGAGCGTGGCCCTCCAGATCCTTTGGAAACATGCGCGCAAAAGGCACACAATCTCCGCTGTAAGGCGCCAATGCCATGTTCACAATGTTTCTGTTTGTGTCTTGGTGTCTTGGTGGTATCCCAACGGTCTGGTGTGCGGTTTGAAGTGGAACTGCCGACGCCAATGGCGGACAGGCCAGCAGCGGCACACTGCGCTTCACTGGGTTGTGACAATTTGCACATCTAGTTGGCAGCGCGACGCACAACTGCGGAATTGACGCACTGGGGTGGCCAATGAATTGACCCGCTGGGGTTTCAGTACGCTTTGGTCACACCGGGCATGGCGATGGGGTAGCGGCCTTGGGCGTCGGGCATGACCGGCGGGTTGGAATCCATGGTGTAGTTGTCCAAGCCCGGCGCAAGCTCCAGGTTCGAGTTCAGCGCCTCCTCCCAAGTAACCGTTTGGCCCGACTCCACGGCCATGCGCCCCAATATCCCTACCAGGGCCGCATAAGCGCAGCGCTCGGTCTCGTTGTGCCGCTTGTCTTCGCGAATGGCAGCGAACAGTACGTCATGTTCCACCTGATACTGGTTCGGCGCCGCCCCTTTGTGTTCCCACAGTACGCTGTCGGCCGACGCCCTGTAGCCCTTGTACAGACGCGGTTGCCCAATCCCTTCCCCCAACACCGCAGAACCCTTTGAACCGTGGATGATGCAGCCGAAGAACCCCCAGCAGCGGTTCATGTGGCGCCCTTGGGCAAACAGTCGGGTGCCGTCGGCGAAGGTGTATTCGGCCGCGTAGTGATCGAAAAGCTGGTCCGGCTCGGTGCGCACCTGCCGGCCGCCCTGTCCCTGGCACGACACGGGCCAGGCGTTCTTCACCCAGCAGCATACGTCCAGATTATGGATCAGCCAATCCAGCAAGAAGCTCCCGTTAAGCCACGTGAAATTGCTGTAGTTGCGGATTTGATGAGCAAGCTCGCTGGCGCCGGCCGGCTTGGGGGCAAAGCCCACTGGACCGTGCATCCGATACGCCCAGCAGGTTATCACTTCGCCGATGGCCCCTTGGTGGATTTGGGCGATGGCCTGTTGCAGCGGGATGGAGTGCCGCGACATCAGGCCGCCGACGATCTTCAGGTTCTTCTTTTCCGCTTCCTGACCTGCGCGCAGCACGCGGCGGACTCCGGGGCCATCGACAGCGAACGATTTCTCCATGAACACGTGGCAACCCTTCTGGACCGCATATTCCAGATGAATGGGCCGGAAGGCCGGCGGCGTGGCCAGCAGCGCCACTCCGCCGGGAGCGATGGCGTCGATGGCCTTCTTGTAGGCGTCCAGACCCACGAAGCGGCGCTCGGGCGGAACGTCTAGCTTGTCGGCGTGGCGGCCGCTGAGGCTCTTCAAGCTCGATTCCAGCCGGCCCTGGAAGAAATCGGCCATCGCTACCAGTTTGGTCGGCCCTTTGGTACTCAGGGCGTTGTCGGCCGCCCCGGTGCCCCGCCCGCCGCAGCCGATCAGTGCCACTTTGATGGTGTTATCTTCGGCGGCGTAGCTTCGGGCCGCGATTGCCGCCGCCAGACTCCCGGCCGCAAAAAACCTTCCCCCGCGCGCCAGAAACTCGCGCCGTGAAGCCAACCCCGAAGTCCGCTGTTTGCCCTGTGCTGTGTTCATCGGTCGATCCTTGTTCGTGTTTGGTTTGGTATGTGAACCACTCTCACTCCGGTAAAAACATGCTCGTTCCGGTTGCAGGCACTATCTCGTTTACTCACTTACGGCGTAGCTTGTGCGCGCCACGCGCGCATGTTTTCGGGTGATTTGGAGGGCCACGCTCCGTCGTGGCCGTCAGCAGGAGGGCATATTCGGACGCGACCGCAGCGCGTCCCTCCATAATAACTTCCACTAAATTGCGGCGGCAGGCCGCCTTAGGATCCCGGCATTATTGCCAGCGTCGATGACCGGACGAAACGCACACGTTCGCCCTGTGCGTCTGTGCAATTGCCGTGCACGCAGTGCGTTACCGGCACGCTGCTGGCAGTATGCAAGCAGCCGAGTTGCAAGTCAAGCTTCTGCCCGGTAGCGGGTTTCGCGAAACGCTCCCAGCACAGACCGAGCGACCAAAGCCGATCCGGGAAATCGTCACAACAGGCCGAACAGCTTGAAAACCGCCCGGCCCTCGGCGATGATAACCGGTGTCCGATCAGCCGGCGCGTGTGTGTTTTGCCTGCCAGACAGGTTTTGCAGGCACTTCGGAGCGTATGATCTGCGCGGGCAGCAGTGGAACGTTTTCGCGGTAAGAACGTGTCGCTTCAGCCCGCGCAAATAATCATTGCCCTTGTGGAGCGTCGGTCACGCAACATGTCAGGGTGTATCAAACCGTTTCAGTCAGCAGAGGGTTCAGTCATGCGAAGCTTTGCGGTAATCGCTATGTTGAGCTTGTGTGCTTTGGGGTTGCTTGGGGATGTCGGCATGGCGGCGGAAAAAATCCCGGTAATCTTCGACACCGACATCGGCGACGACATCGACGATACCTGGGCCTTGGTCATGTTGCTGAAAAGCCCACAACTGGACGTGAAGTTGATAACCACCACCTGCGGCAAGGCCGAATACCGGGCCAAGCTCATCGCCAAGATGCTGACCGTGGCCAAGCGGACTGACATTCCCATCGGTTTGGGGGCAGGGGGAACGAGCGGCCACGGCGGCCAGCAGGAGTGGGTAGCCGACTACAAGCTGGCCGACTACCCGGGCAAGGTTCACCAGGATGGCGTCGCCGCTGTCATCGAAACCATCGAGAAGTCGTCGCAGCCGATCACGGTAATATCGGTCGGGCCGCTGCATACCATGGGCGAAGTGCTCCAGCGCCGGCCGGATATCGCCGGCAAGGCGCAGTTCGTGGGAATGCACGGCAGCGTGCGCATCGGCTACGGCGGCAAAAAGACCCCCGACGCCGAATACAACGTCCGTGCCAACGTGCAGGCATGCCGCCGGGTGCTTTCGGCCCCGTGGAAAAAGACCACCATCACCCCGTTGGATACCTGTGGCCTGGTGAATCTTTCTGGCGAGAGATTCCTCAAGTTGCGCCAGAGCAAAGACCCGCTGGTCCAGGCTTTGATGGAAAACTATCGAATCTGGGCCAAGAAGACGCAATTGGAGGAATTGACTGCCAGTTCCACGCTTTTCGACACGGTGGCCATCTATCTGGCGTATCCCGGCGAGCGGCCGCTGGTGGAGTTCGAGCAATTGAAGATCGTCGTTACCGACGACGGCCACACGCGCATCGACGACAGCGGCACGCCAATGCTGGTAGCTTCTCGCTGGAAAGACCTGGATGGTTTCCGCGACTTGCTGGTAAACGTGCTGATCGGGCAATGAGCGACTGTGCCGGCCCCGGGATTTCGCGGACCGACTTTATAGCAGTCGCCCGTTGGCTTCATAGGAATTGGGCCGTTGCCCAGGCGGTAATTGTCGCATTGCCTTTCGGGCGGATTCAGGCCCCGAAAGGATTGCCTCCAATAGGCATTTCCGGTATCTTGATATTGGTGGAGTGTGCGACGGCCATGTCGGCGCGGCAATTTCTGGGGATGTGGTGCACTCGTTTGGCGGCACTATGGCGACGCAGTGGTAGAAGTGCCGTCGGGCAGTAGGCAGCTCTAGTCAGTATTGCAAGACGTCGTTTGCCCCGGCCTATTGCCATGGTGCGGCTGGCTGTGTGATTTCTCGTGCCTCGCAGTCCGGCAACGGTCGCCAGCGGCAGCAAAACACTGCTTGCCAGTTTTGATACAAGCATTGCTCAGGACGTTATCTCGCAGCAGCCAAGACCGTTGGTGCAATATTATGAGTTTCAGGACGTCGTTACTGTTAGTAGCGGTGGTGCTTCTGGGCGCGTTTGCGGCGGTTTACGGGTGGAAGATACTATTTTCTGGGCCGCGCAAGCTGCCGCCGGAAAAACTCGCTCAACTAGCAGTTTCTGCGCCCACCCCGGAAGAGAAGGTCAAGGCCGCCGGCGAGCTGGTGCGTTCCTCCGACGCCGCCGTGGAGCACATGCGCGAGGTATTGCGGCAGTATCACAGACCGGCGACGCCCGGCCACAATTCTCCCACCGCCGACCCGGCCGCCGGCAGCCAGTCGCCAGCAACCTCCACCGGCCAGCAAAGCGGGGCAGAGGCAGCGGAAGTCAAAGCCATGATGATCACCGGTCTGGCGCAAGAGTGGGATTTCGACAGCATGCCAATGTTTTTGGAGGCGCTGGACGACGAATCGTATCTGGTTCGTGCTCGTGCGCATCTGGCGGTGCAGCGGCTGTTACAGGTGGACGTGGGCTACCGGCCCGAAGACCCGCCGGAAATCCGCCGCCCGTACATCCAGAAGTTCCGCGAAGAATGGCAGAAAATGGGGGTGCTGATACACAAGTTCAAGGATAGGCAGAAGTCCGGCCAGCAGTAGTCCGTCCCCGGTACATTGAAAGGGGATTTGCGCAGTCGGATTCCATCGTAATGACAGCGGTCAAGCCAAAGAGCTGGCCCAGCCAAGGTACATAAGGGGGTGTGCCATGCGCCGTCAATCACGTTGTGCGTTTACGCTGGTCGAGTTGTTGATTGTGGTGACCATCATCGCCCTGCTGATCAGCTTGTTGATGCCGGCGGTACAGGGCGTCCGCGAGGCCGCCCGACGCGCCCAATGCGCCAACAACCTCTATCAAATCGGACGTGCATACCAGCGCTTCTGTAGCACGATGGAGGGAAGCAGCAAACGGGTGATCAAGCCGCGGCAATGGACGGCCGCCTTGCTGCCATATTTGGAGAACCAGTCGTCATTCTACATCTGCCCTAACGACGATAACGAAGAACTTACCGTCGGCGCTGGCCGCGGGGCTACCGGCGGCGGCAGCGGCTCTGGCGGCATCGAGAACTACTGCGTCTATGTGTATAACACCAACTACAAGATTTTTCTGCGCGAAGACGGCGCGCGGGTCCGCTGGCACCGCGACCTGCGCAAACCAGTGGATTGGATCACCATTTCCGGCGGCAGGGTCAAACCGGCCAATAGCGACAGCTTCGCCATCGTGGCTGAAGACCTGATGAACCCGGCACAATGGGACGGCCTGATGGCCGACATCTTCATCCTGGTCGATCCTGACGTGGACGGGGAGATGCAAGGCTCTTATCCCTGGAGCGATGGACACGGATACACTTACAAGCTTCTGGACCCCGACGGCCGGGTAGTGGTGGACAAGAACGGCCGCCCATGCGACCCGTTCCACGAGAACAACGGTCATAAGTGGAGCTTTGAAAAAGCCGAAGTGGTCAGCTACGGCATAAACTCGAAAGTCCACCGCTTTGTCCAGGACGGCCAGAAGATTCTGTTGGTCGAATACTGCCGCCTGGTGGCCGACGTGGTGGGCAATTCGGCCTGGGACCTGGTCAGCGTGACGCCGAAGATGCGCAACTCGCCGCATTGGACCGGCTGGGGCGGCGGCCGGGCACGTCACGGCGGCGCTATGAACGTGCTGTTCGGCGACGGCCGGGTGGAAAGCATGAACCCCGTGGCCATCAACCCCGCGGTACCCAGAATCCACGACGAATACTGGCGGCCGCTGGCCGACCCTCCATTGGTGCAGTAACCGGTCCTCCTCCAACAGGTCGGCCCTGGTGCGATCTTTCACGTGTGGTGACCAACGACGGACCGGTCGCGCCTCGGCTACCAGCGCCCATTGCTTGACAACTCAGCAGCAGCATCCGCCGGGCACAAGTGCAACTCTTGGTGCACAGCTTCCACCAGTTGCTCGTCGATGTGCCTGGTTTTTTGGCCCGCGCCGGCCAGCAGGGCAAGATCGGCCAGTTTGGCCAGCCGACGAGGGTTGCCCTGGGAAAGCTCGTGCAGTCGGGCAATGGCTCGATTGTCGAACACGGGCGAGGCGCACCCGGCCGCCTGTAACGAGCGGCGGATGAATTGTGCCGAATCGTTTTCTTCCCACGCCGGCAGGTCAATCCTCAAATCGACCAATTGCAGCAGTCGCTGCCCGACAGCCCCGATGCGATCCTCTCGGCCGGCCAAGACCATCGTCAGGTTAAGCTGGGGGGATAAGTCAAGCTGGGCAAGCCGGGAAATCTGGAAGGTAGTCGGGACCGACACTTCGTCGGCGTCGTCGAGCAATACTACCACCTGTAGCTGCTGATAGGCGTACTCCAGCAGGCGGTCGGTCAGTTTGCGCCACAGCAGCGCCATGCTTGCCGACGGATCGAGATTCAACCCAAACTGCGCCGCAAGCATACACAGTAGCTCGCCAGGCTGTACGGCTGCCAGGCTTGCCGTAGCAAGCTGTTTTCCCTCCCTTGCCAATTGCCCGGCAAATAGCCCAAGCAGCAGCGATTTACCGCTTCCAGCCGGGCCGGTAAGCAGGCCCAGTCGGCGGCGCAGCTCGACAAGATAGCGGAGCCTTGCCAGCGCTTCGCGGAATGCATCGTTGTAGTAAAGGTTTTCTGCGTGCGCGCCATTGGAAAACGGCGCAAACTTCAAGCCCCAGTAACTTTGGTACATCGGTGGACCCCTGGGCGCGGTCGGTCACGTGTCTTTTTTGTCTTCGGTATAATCGGTACAACATGTTGAGCGCAAGCCGGGTGGTGTGCAGATGTGCTCTGGGACAGGCCAACCCCTCAGCATCTACTGGCGCGGCACCGATTTGGCAGCATCGCAACGCCACGGCTAGCAACGGGTGAGTTTGTGCGGCTGGGCGGTCTGGGCAATCGCAGCAGTATTGAAAGGCCGGTCAGTGTCCGAGCGGTTTTTTGTCCAGTGTCCCGTCGACGGCCAGCACGTGGTGCTGACCGGCCCGGAAGCTCACCATCTGGCCCATGTGATGCGCGCCCGGCCCGGCGATCGCGTGATCCTCTTCGACGGCACTGGAGTAGAGTATGTCGCCGTAGTTGCTGTCGTGCGCCGCGATCAGGTGGAACTGCGGGTGCTCGAGGGCCGCCACGTAGACCGCGAAGTGGGCTTTCCGCTGACGCTGGCCGTGGCGCTGCCCAAGGGACAGCGTCAGCACTGGCTGGTGGAAAAGGCCGTGGAACTTGGTGTGACGCAGTTTGTACCACTGTTATGCGACCGCAGCGTCGCCAAGCCCACCCAGCATTCGCTGGACCGGCTGCGACGAGTGGTTATCGAGGCCAGCAAGCAATGCGGCCGAAACCGGCTGATGGAGATCACCCCGCCGCAGCAATGCACCCAGTTCTGCCGGTCGGCCGATAGTGCGGCGCTTCGGATGATGGCCCATCCACAACCCCATCCAGAGCAACCGCGGCCCGCCAGGCCGGGTACGCCGCAAGCAACCGCCGATCGGAGTGCATCGTTTCCCCACGTCGGACCTGTTGACAGTCGCAGCGCAGAGCAGACCGAACTGGCAACACCATCAAGCCGCGGTGCAGGTTGCCCACCGGCCGATCAGCCTGAGACATCCCTGGTGCACGGGTTTATTCTGGCCGTCGGCCCCGAGGGGGGATTCACCGATGACGAAGTCGCCGTTGCCCGACAGAACGGTTGGCAAATCGTGGAACTGGGCAGCCGCACCTTGCGCGTCGAGACGGCGTGTGTCATGCTGGTCTGCTGGGCGCTGACAACGGCTGGAGCAGCATTGAGTTTTCATTATTGATTTTTGCGACACGTAGTGACCGCCTCAAATGAGTCTTTTTCCAGTCTCCCGTGTTACTACGTATTGCAAATAGCAATAAAGTGCTACCCGAAAACCAGCCAGTCTTTTGACATTCGCAAAACGCGGCGACACCGACCACCAGATAAACGTAATACCAGCCGGTCACTACCTTCGCAAAGATCGACAGGCCTTCTTTTCATCGGGGACCGCGCAGGCCAGGGAATATCAGGGCGTAGTCCCTTAAGCAGGCATCCAGCGGCAACCAAATGGAACGACGCGCTGCGGTAGCGTCCGCTAGCACCGGGCGCCTTGCCACAACAGAGCGTGGCCGTTCATATCACTTGAAAACAAGCACCCATGACGCGCGCGTCTTCCGCCATGAGAGATTAAAGCGTCACTGGTGCGCAACGGTGCACGGTGCCGATCGGTGCACAGCCCAGCCTTCTGGCTGCGACAGCCGTGGCCGAACACAGCACAGTCGCAACTTGCGAGTCGACAGCCAGCGGAGCATAATAAAACCTCGAACGGTTTGTCCCGCCTTAAGTTGCATTCCGAAGCCTTAACAGGGTGTTTGCCATGTCCGGCAAGTGGCGATTCGACCGGCTGCGGATGTTGCGCGTCTGGCTGCTGGGGGTGGTGCTGGTAGTATTCGGTGGACTGTTGCCGGCGGCAGACCAGCCGCAGGCCGTGCCCCAGCCGCCGCAAGCGGCCCCAAGTCCGCAAGCTGAGCCGGCGCCGAAACCAGAGACCGCTCCACAATCTGCGCCGGCTCCCCAAGGCCAAGCCGCGCCGCAGACTCAACCGGCGCCGCAGCAGCAACCGGCGCCTCAAGCCCAGCCGGCGCCGCAAACCCCACCAACCCAGCAACCACCGTCTCAACAACCACCGGCTCAACAACCGCCGGCTCAACAACCGCCGGCGGCGCAATCGCCTGCGCCAGCCCAGCAGCCGGCGCCGAAGGCCGAAGCTGCCCCGAAGCCCCAGCAGCCTGCACCGCAGCAGCCTGCGCCGCAGCAGCCGCTCGAACAGCGCGCCCCTCGCTCGCTGGAGGACGTCAAAG
>Ga0209809_1002889_pt1 | contig 11486 bp, 9 predicted proteins | sample YNPMSTMetaG_FD_186172 | JGI IMG/M metagenome (GOLD analysis project Ga0209809, IMG submission 186172) | Anoxygenic and chlorotrophic microbial mat microbial communities from Yellowstone National Park, USA - YNP MS-T MetaG (SPAdes) (version 2) ... | reverse complement strand
ACTGCCAGCGTTGCGCTCTCCCAACTGAGCTACTGCCCCGTGCTCTGGTGGAGGTGAGGGGGCTCGAACCCCTGACCTCGACAGTGCGATTGTCGCGCTCTCCCAGCTGAGCTACACCCCCACAGCATTTGTTAGTATAGCACGCGGGAGAATGCATGTCAAACCGGTTGACGCTATTGTACTATGGAACCCTGGTTGTATTCATAGTACAATCCACGCAGAGTCGTCGACGTTTGTGCCACGAGGTCGATCATGTGTCATGTGGGAGCCATGCGCCTGTGCGCGCTTTTGGTGCTGGTGCTAACAGGTATATTCGGTGCGACTGCACCAATCACTGCTGCGCCGCAGACATTTACCGTTACCAAGACGGTCGATACTGCCGATGGCGTCTGCGGCACCGATTGTTCGCTCCGTGAGGCGATCAGCGCTGCCAATGCCAATCCAGGCGCGGATACAATCATTGTGCCTTCCGGTACGTATATGCTAACAATCACTACGACGCTGGAAGACGATAACGCTGATGGTGATCTCGATATCCGCGACAGTCTGACATTGATTGGTGCTGGCGCTGCTGCCACGACTATCTTTGCTGCTGAGGGTGATCGGGTCTTTCATCTCCTTGCCACTGCAGTAGTGACAATCACCGGAGTAACGTTGCGCGGTAAGGGTGAGACGCCTGACAGCGGCGGCGTTCTTCTGGTGATGCCCGGCACAAACCTTATCCTGCGTGATAGTGTGGTGCGCGATGGACGGGCGGCGCGAGGCGGCGGCATTGAGGTGCTCGGCGACGGGGTCAGTCCAGCCAGCGCCAGTGCAATGATCGAGCGGGTGACCTTTACCGCGAACCGTGCTGCAAGTCTGGGGGGCGCGCTCAGTGTTTTCAACGGCGGCAGTGCGTTTCTGACAAATGTGACGATCACCGGCAACAGTGCTGGCAACAGTGGCGGCGGCATCAGTGTGTCGCTCGACCAGGCGATCATCAGTCCGCCAAAAAGCGCCGCGACTCTCAATAATGTCACTATTGTGCGCAACACTGCCGATGATGATCGCAACGACATTGGCGAAGGGGGCGGCGTTTCAGTGCGCGTCGATGAGCAGGTGATCAATCAACTCCGCCTGCGCAATACGATCATCTCCGATAACGCCGATCTCAGTCCAACGCCAGCGCGGGTGAATCCCGACTGCTTCAACGTGCTCGAATCGCAGGGGTACAATCTGATCCATCGCAGTACAGGCTGCACGATTCTGGGCACGTTGACTGGTAATGTGATCGGTGTTAGCGCGCAGCCGGGTGCGCTGCTCGATAATGGCGGTCCGATGCCGACGGTTGCATTACTCAGCGGCAGCCCAGCGATTGATGCTGGCGACCCGGCGGTTGGGAGCTCGTGTGCTGGAACTGATCAGCGTGGCGTTACACGCCCTATTGATGGTGATGGCAATGGTCTGGCAGTCTGCGATATAGGCGCTTACGAAGCGCCGGTACCTGGCGATGCCGATCTCTCGGTCATACTGACGGCTCAGCCAGACCTGGCGGCGCCTGGTGGTACGCTGACATACTCGGTTGTTGTTCTCAATGCTGGACCGGCAGCAGCCGGGAGTGTGCAGGTGGAGTTTACGCTGCTACCTGGTTCGACCAGCATTCAGACCAGCGGATCGGGGTGGGTCTGTTCTTCCAGCAGCACGATCACATGCGTGCGTGGTGCGCTGGCAGCAGGCAGTGTTGCACCGGCGCTGACGGTCACGCTGACAGTTCCTCCTGGCGGCGGATGGATCACTGCCACTGCGGTTGTTTCCTCACCGCAGCGTGATCCGGTGATGACGAACAACACTGGCGTCCTCAGCGTGTTTCGCGGCAGACCGTCTGTCTGGATTCCCCTGCTGATGCGATAGTGCAATGGTATAATACCGCCGCTGATGAACCTTTGAGCGCGGCATATGGTAAAAACCTGGCGCGATTACAATTTTACGCTTTTGCTCTGCGTGTTGATACTGCTCGGCTTTGGTGCAGCAATGGTATATAGCGCCACGCTGCGCGGTCCGCTGACCCAGGGTTATTTTTCGCGCCATCTGGTCAATCTCCTGGTCGGTTGCGCGGTGATGGCATTGCTTACCACCATTGACTACCATGCCTTCGAAGCCTGGATCGTGCCTGTCTATCTTAGCGCTGTGGCACTGCTGGGGCTGGTGTTGGTTGTCGGCCAGGTCAGTTCTGGCGCCCAAAGCTGGATCGACCTTGGCATTCGAACCTTCCAGCCTTCCGAACCGGCAAAATTGCTGGTCATTCTTGCACTGGCGGCGTACTGGTCGCACAATGAACGGCAACCACATGCCTGGCACGTCGTCATTGTCAGCCTGATCCTGGTCGGCATTCCGACATTGCTGATCTTTCTCCAGCCCGATTTTGGCACAGCAATGGTCTTTGTTGCGATCTGGACAGCGATGGCGCTGGTGGCTGGCGTGCGCCTGTGGCAGTTCGGCGTTCTGTTCATCGCTGCGGTTCCGGCTGCGATCTATGGTTGGACGCATATCTTGCAGCCGTACCAGCGCGCACGCCTGTTGATCTTTCTCGATCCGCTCAAATACGACCCGGAACTCAAGCATGGCGCCTGGAACATTATGCAGTCATTGACTGCCATTGGTTCTGGTGGATTGACCGGACGCGGATGGACGCACGGATTGCTCAGTCAGGGCAACTATCTGCCGGTGCAGTACTCAGATTTTATTTTCGCCATTACTGGCGAAGAGTTAGGCTTTCTTGGCGCTGCCCTATTGCTCGTGTTCCTGGGGATCACGATCTGGCAGACGCTGTCTATCTCGATCATTGCACGTGACACGTTTGGGCGCCTGATTGCAGTAGGGATCGCTGCAATGTTTTTGTGTCACGTGCTGGTCAATGTGGGCATGAATATGAGCATCATGCCAGTGACCGGCATCCCGCTGCCGTTCATCTCCTACGGAGGCAGTTTTACCATGACATCGCTGGCGGCAATAGGGCTGCTCCAGAGTATCGCACTTCGCCGACGACGGATCACGTTCTAGCACAGTGTGATATGTAGAAAGGTGACCCGTTCCCAGAACCTTCAGTCTGCGATCCTGCAACAATCTATTAATTTTTTGCGTCTCACTTCCAGAAAGCAGATACTCCGGTCGCGTGGCGACTCAGAAAGGTTCGGAAGAGCGATGAAATCTCGTCTGATGCGCAGTCGCCGTGATGCAGTGATAGCCGGTGTGTGCGGCGGTTTAGGGGAGTATTTCAATATCGACCCGGTCATCGTTCGCCTGATTTTTGTCTTGGCGACGCTTACCAGCGGCATTGGGTTTGTGCTGTATCCCGTGCTGTGGCTCATTATGCCGAAGGCGCCACCGGACATACCCCCCTCTTTCCCTGACCCTGCTCAGCACGTAGGAGACTCCGGCACTGTATTCACTCGTCAGGTGTCTGAGGCGCAGTATGCCCGTCAGACGAGGTATGGCGAAACATCAGTATATTCCTCCCCACACAGAACGATGTCTGCCGATGCGCCTCCGGAACTGCCCAACACCGGGCAGACTATCGATCTGCGGCTGGACCCCTCAATGGCGCCGCTATCGCCGCAATCTGCACCGGCGCCCACACCCCGTCGCCGTCGTCTGAACTGGGCTGGCATTGTCCTGATCGGACTCGGACTGATCTTCCTGGCGGAGCAGTTGGGTATCGATACTGATATTGTCTTTCCGCTGCTGATGATTATCGTTGGGGGAGTATTGATCTTTCGGAACCGGTAGCGTGTGGCTATGATTCGGGTGTTGTAATACTGTCGGTTCGGGGATCACATTAGGGCTGCGCACGCCCGGAAGACTGATGCTAAAAGGCGGCACTTCGTTCAGGTATGCTTGATACATCGATTATTCTGCCATAATGTTTGATAATTGCGCAGCTGACACTCAAATCCAGACCGCTTCACTCTTCGCGGGTTGTCACGAATGGCTGGAAGATGGCGTACTGGTAAGCTGGCGCGATTCCAACCCCCGTATCGCTGATTTCAACAATAGCGCACTCCTTGACGCTGTAGGTGCGCACGGTTAGCGTACTACACCTTCCCCAGCATGTCATCAACTCAATTCAGAATGAGATTGACCAGCCAGCGGATGCGGTCGGCCGCTCTGCTACTTTGCCGGAGAGGATCAACCCGCCCGTTATTCCAGCAAGACGCTGCGCGTCGTCGCGATGGAAATGCAATACGTTATAATCGAATGTTGCAGCGCGCTGCTGTGCAACCATACGCACTGCGCCATGCAACGCTGGCAGAGTGTGCGACGCAAGCACCAGATGGCAGTGGGAGACATATATTGCTCTGCCAGCCTTTGCAGGGGCGCTTCGGCGAGCCGCGTTGCGATACCAGACGCTCCCGCGACGAAATCGGCAACGCTGCGAAGGAGGGAGCCGGGAAAGACCTGCGAATCATGATCAGCGCTATCGAGGGTATACCAGGGAACCAGCATAGTACACCGCGCAACCTCCTGCACCAGCACTGTCGTTTTTCCCTAGCCAGCAGGCACATCCAGCGCAATGATGTGCCTGCTCCGGATGGAACGATTGAGCTGTGCAAGAACATTCGGTCGCATAATCAGGGGTCGCGCTGGAGTTTATGAAGATTGAGAATATAAACCAGTATTCGCTTCTTGCCGCGGGGCTGATGGAGATTGAGCATTAAATCCGCTATACCGAACGAGCCGTGGGGCTAAAGCCCTCGACTACGGAATGCGAAGCCTGCATGCGCGGGCTGGAGCGGAATAATCGCTCAAAGACCAATAAGCCCTCGGCTACGGAATGCGAAGCCTGCATGCGCGGGCTATACCGGACTTAATTCTTGAAATTCATCGAACAGCGAGCTTCTGCTGAAATTGCGGATGGCTTTGCTTTCTCGTCAGAAATGACGATGTCCGCACATGGTGGTAGAAGGTCAAAGCAGAGTTGTCAATCTTTTCGACAAGACCTGCATTCTGTGACCAGGATGTCATTTTTGCCATCCTGTGTCCGCATCAAATCTCTATTCAGAGGCGAAAGATAGACGGATGAACCATTCTTTTCAGTCTTCTCTGTCACCGGCGTCACTTGATATCCGAAGCCGTTCCTTCGCCGTCTTTACTGGCGCAACTGGCGTTTTGCTAATCCATGGTTTTGGTGGTGATCCCGCTGAAGTCTTGCCACTGGCTGCCGCACTGATCCAGGATGGTTACAGCGTTTACGCACCACTGCTTCCCGGTCACGGAACGCTTCCTGATGCTATGGCTGGCGTTCAATGGCAGCAATGGGCAGAAGCAGCTGCACATGGGTTTGCAGCGCTGCGCCAGCGTTGTGACAATGTTGTTATTGTGGGATTTTCGATGGGTGGTCTGCTTGCGCTGATCTTGGCAGCGCATCTGCCGGTTGCACGCCTGGCAGTCCTGGCGCCAGCGCTCCGGTTGCGTGGTCAACTGCTGGTCAATCTGAGCAGTATCGCCAGACACGTCATTTCGTGGTACTATCCTCTTGCCAGCGCTGATTTCAGGGATCCAGAGCTGCGTGCTCTGCTGCGCAACCGCGTACCGGATGCCAACCTTGATGATCCGCTTGTCTGCGAACAGTTGCGTCGCGTGGTGCGGGTACCAATGGAGGCAGTGCATCAGTTGACTCTTGTGCAGCGCTCTGCGCGACGGCTTCTGCCTCGCGTCACTGCGCCAACGCTAATTGTCCAGGGGCGGAACGATCAGACTGTCGATCCGCGTTCGGCTGAACAGATTCTGCGACACATCGGATCTATTGACCGTCGATTGATCTGGATGGAAGGGTATGGGCATCAGTTGCTTGTTGGCGATGGCGGTGAACGCACGGTTCGTACTATCATGGCATGGATTCGAGATAATACTGGGAGGGACGCGTAAGTCTCCCGGAGATTGAGGGAAAATGTCCATGTTTGTCGATTACAGTCATCTCATTCGTCACAATCCGCCACGATTGCATTACGGCGTTGCCGTGGTCGATGTTGATAACGACGGCGCATGTGAATTGTTCGTCGCCGGATTTGATGGCGCCAACCGGGTGCTCCACTGGGATGGCGCTGGTTTCGTAGATATTGCCGATGACATCCTCGCCGATGCACAGCGTCAGGCCATCGGAGTTGCTGCTGGCGATATTGACGGCGACGGTCGGGAGGAGATTTATGTTCTCAATACCGATACATTTGCCGGGCGCAAGCGCTTCGGTGATCGTTTGTTCGACTATCAGGAAATCGGTTGGGTTGATCTGTTCGAGTTGCCGCAGAACCAGGAAGTGCTCAATCTGACCGCTGGTCGTTCAGTTGCAGTCGTGGATCGGCTTGGCACCGGGCGTTATGGCTTCTTTGTTGCAAATTATGGCGGTCCGTTTCGCCTGTATGAACTGGATCGCTTTGGTGAAGTCCAGGACATGGCGAGTGCGGCAGGCATCAGTTTCACGACTGGCGGGCGCGGCGTGATTACACTGCCGCTGGTGACGCCACGGATGGACATTTTCACGGTGAATGAGAACGGTCCCAACTTTCTCTTTGCCAACCGCGGCGATGGTACGTTCGAAGAGATTGCCCGCCGCGCCGGTCTGCCCGACCCGCATGAACACGGGCGTGGGGTCGCTACTGGCGACTTCGACGATGATGGTCGATTTGATCTGGTGTATGGCAACTGGGAGGGTCCGCATCGCCTGTTTCTGCAAAAGTGGGATGGCTTGTTCGTCGATGTCGCGCCGCCGGACATGGCTGAACCATCACGGATCCGAACAGTGATTGCCGCTGACTTCGATAACGATGGGGAGTTGGAGATCTTTTTCAACAATATCGGCGAGCCGAACCGCCTGTTTACTCGACGGAATGGGGAATGGATGAAGATCGACCCAGGTGACGCACTCGAACCGGGAGGTCTGGGCACCGGCGCCGCAGTTGGAGACTTCGATAGTGATGGTCGGCTCGAACTGCTGGTGAGTCACGGCGAAGCCGATCTCCAACCGCTCAGTCTGTACCGCACGATGCCAAACGATCATGCCTGGTTGCGGGTGCTGCCACTAACCCGCGCTGGTGCACCGGCGCGTGGTGCGGTCGTTGTTCTGGAATCTGGCGGCAGGCGGCAACTGCGTGTCATTGATGCCGGTAGCGGTTATCTCTGTCAGATGGAAGCGGTAGCGCATTTTGGACTGGGTCGTGTACGTACTGTCGAACGCATCGAGGTGCGCTGGCCCGACGGCGCCAACGTAACGATCCCATCGCCTGCGACAAACCAGGTGCTGCGTGTGCCGCATCCGTAGGATCAACAGATTGATCCAAAATTATCGGGTTGTATCGATGCTGCGCGCCAATCCGACGATCAGGCGCACGCTGTTGTCGAGGTGTGCTGCGTCGAGTCTGGAAATATCATCGTCTCGTTCGTTCCGGTATGGAATGCGTCCATACTGATCAAGGCTTGCGATCCCCAGGGTGCGCAGCCCTCGACGGCGCAGCATCCCGGCAAGGGTGATTCCACGATAGGCACGGGGGCGCGCAGCTGCCTGACCGCTATCGACCACATGCGCCGCCAGGTGCAGCAACAGTGGGTCTGCCTGTTGTGGACGCAACGCTCCTTCCGCTGCCAGATAGCATAGTTCACCGCTGCCAATGCCATCGAGACCAACAAACAGGGTCTGCTGCGGTTCAAATGGATAACGACGCAGGAGATCATCGATGCCACTGCTGCTGCTGGCTGCACCGACTCCGATCATCCACAACTCTGTCTGCCGGAGGTTGCGCAGGTGAGCTGCGGCGCATATCAGAGTCGCCAGCGCCCCGGCATAACTGATTGCACCCGGTGTCGCCGGAGCGCGTCGCACGACCAGTGCGGCAATCCCCTGAATCAGAAGGGCGACAGCTGGCGCTACCTGAACGTACCAGAGCCAGAGGCGCACCTCGAAGGAGAAGGGTGCAGCAGCGGCAATGCCGAGCAGCAGAAGCAGGGTCGCTGCAAGCGTGCGCGTGATGCGCCCGGTCAAACCGGCGCCGAGTGCCAGCACCCCACGCCCGACTGCCGGTGGTGAACAGAGTGGCGCCAGCACCACCAAACGCCAACGCATAACTCCCTCGGCAGCCCGTGTAGCAATGACGTTCTGGCTGAGTATACGCTGGTTTAAAAGCTCAGTACCGTACCACAACGTCAGGAATATCGCCCCACAACATGCGGCAAAGACAAGAATCGCGACCAGAGGCGTCCAGTAAAAACCGATAACCCCGGCGACTGCCAGCATCCCATAGACGATGCCATCGTAGCCTTGGGCGTGCAATGCGTGGTACGACTCGGCGGAGAGGCGTAATCCCGACTGGCGGAGCCGCGCATCGAGGAAGGCTGCTGTCTTCGCCTCGCTGATCGATCCCGAAGGGCGCGGACCGATCGTCTCCACAATCTGCGCAGCGATTGCAAGGGGCGAGTCGACGAGACGCTCTGTAGATTGACTCTCAATGACGCGGATCATGTCAGGTGCAGTCTCGTTCAGGTCTCATTTGATCGATAATGCCACAGAGTACGAGAGGTCCTAAAGAGTATAGGACTATCGGCTTATTGCAAAATCGTACCGTCTGTGCCATGATATGGATGAAACGAGTGAACCTCTGGCATTCCAGCATTCAACATGTAAGGGAGGTGCACCGAATGTTGCGCAGCTTCTTCTACAAAGACTGACATGGAGCTGACCTTTGAGGCATTGCCTCAAAGGTTTTTTCTTTATCTCAGGGAAGTTCTTCACCGTACCGCCAGCGGTAGTAGTGCCGTCCAACATTGCCCATTTCGACACGCCATCCGGCTGGATTGTCAGGCACATACGTAAGTGTTCTGCGCTCGAACAACTGGATCAGCACATCGCGTTCGATCCCGCCAATGCGCACTCGTGCCCAGAAGGGTTCACTGATCGGGTACCCCATAACAAACAACCATTCGAACAGGCGATCGTTGCGTAACCGTCCCTGTTCGTAGACCAACCCTCGTGCATTGAGGTAGTCCCAGAAGACTGCTGGAATGTTATGCCCCGCCTCTGCGATATAGCGAGCAAAGCGCGTCTCCCTGCGCACCGGTCCGGTATAGTCGCCCACCTGCCCCTGGCGATCGATGGTCTGGCGCGGTGTCTGACCTGTGCGATCCGGCGCTGCCTGCATAACGACGCGAGCAAAGCTGGCATATAGCGGTGCGTTGGGATCGTCGGCGTCGCCAGCAACTGGAATGCCCGCTGGTTCACGTTGTACGAACTCACTGGCTCCAATCTGCATCCGCCCCGTCACCAGTTCCATCACTAGCAGACCAGAGGTGACAAACCAGGGACTGGAACGATCTCCAAACGGATCATTCAGTTCCATGCGTCCCTTCTCGAAATACTGCACCTGCCGCAAGCCGCTTGCCGCCTGCTGATACTGCTCGGCGCGCGCCATCAAGCCGCGCGGTCCCCAGAGCCAGCTGCGTTGCACCATGCCGCTAGCAACGACCCGATCTGTGCGCTGCCAGAGTTGGTCAAATGCTACATCAGCAAAACCAACCAGCGGACCGTTGATCAACGCGCGCGCTGATCCGTCTTCAGCGCCACCGGACGCATCACCTTCAAAGGCGCCCAGTGCCGGGGTTAGGGTCGGGGTCGGTGTGCGATCAGTAAATGGAACAACGGTTGGGGTCGGCGATGCGGGAGTAGGCAGTACGGCAGGTTGTGGCGCGCGCCCGCACTCTTCATCTGGAATGCACAGTTGCAGGACCAGGTCGTAGCGGATGAACTGGTTGCCGAGATCGCCATTGTTCTTGATCTGAACATAGTAGAACCCGTCCACTCGCGGCACAAAGCGGATCTGCGAGTCAAGCGATCCAGGAATATCGTCGCTAAAGTCGAGAAGACGACTGCCATCACGATCAAACAGGTACATCACCGTATCGGCGCCTGCCTGGGTTTGATTGTTGAAATCCGGCGTGTTACGGTAGGGGCGTGTGTCGGTGTAGATGTAGTACACCTTGCCCGCTTTCCCGAAGAACCTGACCCAATCGGCGTCACCTGTTGGACAGAGCCGGCGCCCTGGCTGAATTTCGTTCGGCAGGATCAGTTTTGCCTGTTCCGGCAAGCCGTCGTCCTCGTATAGATCGCGGCACATTTCACTGACCATCGCAGGCGTTGGACCATAGCTTTCCGAACGGACAACAAAGACATATGTGCGATTGCCGCCGCCAATGCTCAGCGTATCACGCACACGAACATAGTAGACTCCATCGCGTGGTGCGCGCCACGACTGAATACGCGGTTTGATGTCCTTCGGGTCGGGGCGAGCCGGGTCGCGGTTAAAGAAGTCATCGTTGAACGCCAGGCGTTGACCGTTCTCGTCGTACAGTTCGAGCGACAGGTCAAGACCAGTGTCCATTCGCTCAATGTCAATCGTGTAAACCTTGCCGCCAACCCCGCCGAAGCGGAACCAGTCCTCATCGCCAATTTCACAGATGCCATGGGTAACCGGTGAGTCAATCAGCACCAGACGTGCGCCGCCAGGGTCGTTTCCCGGATCACGCGCACCTTCTGGACATACAGGTCCGGGCGTTGGCGTTGGTCCCGGTGTGCGAGTCGGTGTTGGAGACACTGTCGGCGACAGTGTGGGTGTGGCAGTTGCTCCGCCCACAGTAATGGTAAAGGCGCCAAAGGTGTTGGTGCTCACGCTGCGCACGCCGGACGTCGAATTGTACGAACCGGCGGCTGTCACCAGCAGGTTGTTGTAGGTTCCCGGTACGGCAGTGCTACCGATGCTCAATTGCAGGGAAAACGTTGTGCTCGCACCGCCGGGTACATTGTTTGGCAGTTGAATAGCGCCCGGTGAACTCACCGTCACGCCGGATGGAACATTCGCGGTTGTGATCGTGAACAACGTATTCGGACTGGCGGCGGTGGCGTCGTTGATATTGTTCGTAAGTTGGAACGTTAGGGTGATGATCGAACCAACATCACCCTGTGGTGGTGGTCCGACTTGGGCGAGTAGGATAACCTGTTGGGCGCGAACGATGGTGAGAGGAACACCAATCACAATCGCCAGAAGTGTTCCGAGCAGTGCCAGCGTCAGTGCTGGTTTGTGCCGGGGGATAGACTGATTGCTCACGAGAACGTATCTCCAACCAGATGGTCATAACCTTTGCCATTATACCACCTTCGCCTGCCTGCCGGAGAGGTGCAGCGCTGTGGCGCGCCTGATGAGTTCAAATCTATAGTCGCGAAGACGGGCTTTGCATTAGTAGTCTGCGGCTTGTGAGTTTCAAGAATCACATGCAGTTCTCAGATACGTTGACCATCGCCGTGTCTGCCTGCTGTTCGAGGCGCCTACTGCTGGCGAAGTGTTCAACCTTGAGAGGGCGATCAGAAAACCGGATTTGTGGTATCATGATGGCGACCATGCCGTTCTGATGAGGAGCAATCTCGTATGCCACGACGTGCACGTCGATCCTATCCAACCAAGTATGCGACC
>Ga0209809_1002880_pt1 | contig 11500 bp, 8 predicted proteins | sample YNPMSTMetaG_FD_186172 | JGI IMG/M metagenome (GOLD analysis project Ga0209809, IMG submission 186172) | Anoxygenic and chlorotrophic microbial mat microbial communities from Yellowstone National Park, USA - YNP MS-T MetaG (SPAdes) (version 2) ... | reverse complement strand
TTATATCTACTTTTTTATTTCTTTTTGCCAGCGAAAAATTAGAAATAAGTTCTGCCAGATGTTTATAATAAGATTCCTCTCTGGCATCTCCTTTCTGAAATGTTGCAAATATTTTAGATAAATAATCTGCCGTCATTAAAAGCAATATAATGAAGTGTAATTTTTAATAATAGATTTGAACCTAAAAAAATAGATGTAAAATGATTTGCAGCACAAACTCAAAAATTGTTTTCTTATTTTTGCATCAAATTTAGAAGTTAGTATGAACATCAAAAAGATTAACTTAAAAGGAAAGACTTTAGAAGAACTTCAGGAATTTTTTGAGGAATTTAATGAAGATAAATACAGAGCTAATCAAGTATTCCAATGGCTTTACCAGAAACGTGTCGAATCTTTTGATGAAATGACAAATCTCTCTAAATCCTTAAGGAATAGACTGAAGCAAATTGCGAGTATAGAACAATTAAAACTCCTCGAAACTAAAACATCACCAAAGACCTCAACTACAAAATTTGTCTTTCAATGTGATGATGGCTCTTTAATTGAATCAGTTTTAATTCCTGATCAAGATAGATTGACATTGTGCCTCTCAACTCAAGTTGGTTGTCCACTTGACTGTCAATTCTGTGCAACAGGTCAGATGGGATATAAAAGAAATTTGAGCGTGTTTGAAATCATTGACCAATTTATTCAGACAAGCAAATATTCAGATAGACCAATTACAAACATCGTTTATATGGGAATGGGAGAACCATTTCTGAATTACGAAAACACTCTTAAATCATTATCAATCTTTTCGTCTGAATTAGCATTTGATATTTCAGCAAAAAAAATTACTGTCTCAACTGCCGGAATTCCAGATAAAATTATTGACTTTGCTCATCAATCATTCAAAGGCAAACTCGCATTTTCACTCCACTCAACTGACGAAGAAATCCGTTCACTTATTATGCCCATCAACAAAAAGTATTCACTTAAGCAAAACATCGAAGCACTTGAATATTTTTACAAACAAACTAAAAGACGAATAACTTTTGAATATATATTGCTTAAGGAAATCAATGATACCAATAAAGATATTCAAGGTTTGACAAAACTTTGTAGAAGAATTCCGAGCAAAATTAATATCATTCCCTTCAACTCGATTGCTCACACAAATCCTAAAGGACTTGGAGCAACTTTACAACCAACTTCACAAGAAGAATTCGATGAGTTTGTGGAAAAATTGAGAAGAAATAATCTCACCGTATTTGTGCGAAACACAAAAGGCAGTGATATAGCTGGTGCCTGTGGACAGCTTGCAACAAAAATTATTCGAAAGTCTAATCTAAAAGAATTAACCTGATTTCAGGAGATTGAAATGGAAAAAAATAAAAACAGTACTCGCATTGCTTTAATTCAAATGTCAATGAATTCAGACACTTCAAAAAATTTAAGGAAAGCAAAGGAGTTCGTAATTCAAGCTGCAAAAAATGGTGCAAAGATTATTTGTTTACCAGAGATGTATAAGTCACTTTATTTCTGTCAGAAAGAAGAACATGAATTTTTCAAACTTGCAGAAAAACTTGAGGGCGAATCTTTTCAGGAATTTTCAAAACTTGCAAAGAAATTTAAATCTGTTATCATTGTTCCAATTTTCGAGAAACGAACGGATGGTTTATATCATAATAGTTTAATTGTGATTGATGATAAAGGAGAACTTTTAGGATTTTATAGAAAGATACACATACCAGACGACCCTCTCTATTACGAAAAATTTTATTTCACACCTGGCGATACCGGTTTCAAATCTTTCAAAACAAAGTATGGAAATATTGGAACTTTGATTTGCTGGGATCAATGGTTTCCTGAAGGTGCAAGAATTACTGCATTGAAAGGTGCTGAAATTTTATTTTATCCAACGGCAATTGGCTGGCATCCTTCTGAAAAAGAAAAATATGGTCAAGCTCAAAGAGAAAGTTGGATTACAATTCAAAGAAGTCATGCAATCGCAAATGGAGTTTTTGTTGCCGCAGTTAACAGAGTTGGATTTGAAAAAGTTGATGAGCAAAGTGAAGGAATAATTTTCTGGGGATCATCATTTATTTGCAATCCTCAAGGAATAATTATTGCTCAAGCATCCGAAGACAAAGAAGAAACTCTTTATACTGATATTGATCTTTCAAAAGTTGATGTGTATAGAACTCATTGGCCATTTTTAAGAGATCGAAGAATTGATATCTATGATGAAATTACTAAACGATTTATTGATTGAAAAGCAATTGATGAGAAGAAACTTGACTGTTACTTCGTCAGTCTTCGATTGAACTCAAATTGATACTAGTTTTTAAACTTTCTCTCACATTGTGCTTGTCGAAATGTGACAAGAATTTTTTAAAAATTTAAGAATTTTTTTGTCAGGCTTCGACTCTTCGATAAACTCAGGGCAAACTCGCTCAGCCTGACACTGGAGTTTAAACTCTTTGTCACATTGAGCGTCAGTCGAAATGTGATAAAAACGATTTCAAATTTAGAAGAAATTTTTTTCGTCAGGCTTCGACTCTTCGATGAACTCAGGGCAAACTCGCTCAGCCTGACACTGGATTTTAAACTCTTTGTCACATTGAGCGTCAGTCGAAATGTGACAAAAACGATTTCAAATTTAGAAGTATTTTTTTTGTCAGGCTTCGACTCTTCGATAAACTCAGGGCAAACTCGCTCAGCCTGACAAGAAGTATCAAATTCAATGTCATCCTAAGCCTGTCGAAGGATGATGAAAACATTTTAAGAATCATCAAAAACAATTTGGTTATGAAAATGAAATTCAGACTTCCAGCAGAATGGGAAACACACGAATCAACTTGGATTGGCTGGCCTTACAATAAAGAAGATTGGCCAGGCAAATTCCAACCAATCCCCTATGTCTTTGCTGAAATCGTAAGAAAATTAACGGAAGGTGAACAGGTTAATATTATGGTACAAAATGAATTGCATCAAAAATCAGCTGTAAACATTCTAAAAAAAGTTGGCGCTGATTTTTCTCAAATATCATTTGTCACTGCAAAGACTGATAGAAATTGGTTAAGAGATACAGCACCTTTTTTTGTAATAAACGAAATCGGTGAAGTTATTCCAGTGAGATTTAATTTTAATGCTTGGGCTAAATACAAGAATTTTAAACTCGATAGAAAAATTCCAGAAACCATTGCAAAAGTAATTTCCAAAAAATTAATTGAAGCAATCTACCAAGAGAAATTAGTCACACTCGAAGGTGGTGCAATTGATTCAAACGGAAAAGGAACTCTAATCACAACAGAAGAATGCCTATTAGATGAAAAAACTCAAACAAGAAATCCGGGTTTTTCAAAAAATGATTACCAAAAAGTTTTTGAACAATATCTTGGAATTGAAAATGTAATCTGGCTGAAAAAAGGTATTGTTGGAGATGATACACACGGTCATATTGATGATGTTTGTCGTTTTGTTAATGAAAGAACTCTCTTGCTCTGCATCGAGAAAAATCCTCAAGATGAAAATTATATAATTCTAAATGAGAACAGAGAAATTTTACAGGATGCTCGTCTTGAAGATGGAAGTAAAGTTGAAGTGATTGAACTCCCTATGCCAGAACCACTTTACTTTGAAGGTCAAAGACTTCCTGCGAGCTATGCAAATTTCTACATTTCAAATTCTTATGTCTTAGTTCCAACTTTTAATGATGTTAACGATAAAATTGCACTTGGAATTTTGAGCGAATTATTTCCTGAGCGGAAAGTTGTTGGAATTCACGCTGTCGACCTTGTTTGGGGACTTGGAACGATTCATTGTCTTACACACGAACAACCAACGGAACAAAAATGATGTGGATACCTTTAGCCTTTGGAGTTGCATTATTCGACTCACTCAAAAATGTCTTAGCTAAACACACATTAAAAGACATTGATGAATATTCTGTGGCTTGGGCAAATTCATTTTTCTCAGCGATTTTTTTAATACCAATTCTTTTCATAGACATACCTGAAATTAAACCGATGTTTTTCCTTGGACTTGGCGTTAGTGGAACATTGAATATACTTGCACTAATATTCTTTATGAAATCAATAAAAAGTGGTGACCTATCAAATACGGTTCCATTAACAACAATTTCTCCTCTTTTGCTTTTGATAACTTCACCAATCATTGTTGGAGAATTTCCTTCATTTCAAGGATTAGTAGGAATGATTGCAATTGTGACTGGAGCATATTTATTAAATTTTAAAAAAGACCAGAAGGATATTATGAGTCCATTTCGTTCTATTTTCAAAGAGAAAGGCCCTCGATTTATGTTGCTAGTTGTTTTAATTTGGGCAATCACTGCTAATTTCGATAAGATTGGAGTTGTTAATTCTTCCCCTCTTTTCTACTCATTTTCGGTTCAACTTTACATTGGCGTTTTGATGCTGTTCATTGTTATTCCACGATTTAAAAAAAATCCAGAAACATTAAATCAGAATTTCAAATCATTAATCGGAGTTGGATTTCTTTCAACTTTAACAATCATCTGCCACATGCTCGCAATAAGTATGACAATCGTTCCGTATGTCATTTCAATTAAACGAACTAATTCTATTCTGAGCGTAATCTTTGGAAAAATTTTCTTCAAAGAAGGTTATTTGAAAGAAAGGCTTTCAGCTGCAATCCTGATGTTTATTGGAGTTTTACTGATTACTTTTTCTTAAGGTGAGTCAATTTTTGTGATTTAATCATTGAATAAAAAATTAGTTAAGGATTTGATTTAGAAATTTGATTGATTATCAACTACTCGTTTAGTGAAAAATAAATTGAGCCATTTTCTTCTTGATGTAAGAATAAAACTCCAAGCCTTACAAGTTTCACTAAAATTCTCTGAGCTCTTCTCTCAGAAATATTTACGAGACGACAAAATTCTTTTGTGTTTATTCGTTCATTTTTTTCTAAATATTCAAACAAAGCTTTTTCTCTTTTACCTAAATAAAATTCTGATACAAGATTATCATTGTAACTTGTATGAAGAAGTTTAATCATCTCTCTTGATGCTTGAACAGATTTTGATTTTATTCTGATAAAAACTTTTGCTGTTTTATAATTCAGATTTGGCTGATAATCCTGAATTCGATGTGGTTTCTTTGAACTTTCTCTTATTTCACCGATGACCACATCTTTACCTTCGATTTCAAGAATATAAACTTTCAAATCAATTTCAGGCTCACAGTAATTCTTTGCCGTTTCCAAAAGTAACTCTTCTGTTTCTTTTTCACTCTTTACTCCAACAATTTCACCATTATCATCAACGCCAAAGAAAATCAATCCACCTTTTGAATTAGCAAAGGCAATTAGCTCACGAGCGATTTTTTCGAATGTGGTAAATTTTCTTTTGAACTCGACTCTTGAACTTTCACCTTCTGAAATTAATCGTAAAGCTTCCTGTTCGTTGAGTTCAATTTCCATAAATTAATCCGGCAAAATTGCTGATGACATTCGACTTAAAGCTAAGTTTTTCCTTCTTATAACAAAACGACTGTTTTCATTTGGTTTGTATTTTAATGGTGAAGGTAAAATTGCAATAATTCTTGCAACTTGTTCGCGACTCAACTCATTGATATTCCTTCTAAAAAATTTTTTACTTGCTGACTGAATACCAAAAATTCCTTCTCCGAGCTCAACAATATTTAAGTAATGCTCAAGTATTGTTTGTTTTGAAAGTTCTTTCTCCATTCGAATTGCTGTTATGATTTCTTTTGCTTTTCTAAAATAGCTTCTATGAGTCGTGAAATAAATATTTTTAGCTGTTTGCATTGTGATAGTGCTTCCACCTCGAACAATCTTTCCTCGTCTTAAATTAATTCGAGATGCCAGTTGTAGACTTTCCCAATCAATTCCTCGATGAAATGCAAAGCCATCATCCTCCATCACTAACGATGCCTGCTTGAATTGAATGGGAATTTCGTCATAGTTAATCCAATCCTGTTTAGGATAAAAGATGAAAAAATTTTCAATTGCCCTTTGCTCCATCACACCAGATATTTTAGTTCTAGTAAATTCAAGTGAAGGAATATTAAATGATGGAGTAGCTATGTAAAAAATTATAATGAGAGAAATAATGAAAAACTTCAAATGCGATTTTCGATATTGTTCTTTCAGAAATAAATAATAAAATTCAATCTCAAGTTTCTGATTGAAAAATCCATTCACCTTCTTCTTCTTTTATCTTGTTGTTTTTCCTGAATTTTTGAATCCTGAATTTTTGAATCTGGTTCAATCGGCTCTTCAATTTTTATCTCAATTGGTTCTTCTTTTTCATTTTCTATAATCTCATTTTCATCAGGTTTTTGTTCTGGGATTTGATTTTGTATATCAAGACTATCCAGACTCATTTTGAGTTCAAGTTCTTTTCTTTGAAGTTCAATTTCGTAAGCAATTAATTTCTGATTAATTCTCTGAGTAAACAATGAATGAGGAAACTTATCTTTCAAATATTTATAAACAGAATACGCTGAATCATATTGCATCAATTCATTTTCATATATGTGTCCAATTAATAGAAGTGATTTTGGAGCGTGATCGGTTTTTTCATATTTCTGAAAAATTTGATATAGCTTATCAATAGCTTCTATATATTTCTTTTGACCAATTAACTTCTCAGCTTCCCAGTATTCCAGTTCAGGTAAATCTTTTTTGAGAAATTTTGGAGGGAGATTCAACCTTCTCGCAACAATATTTGAAATTTCAGTATCAGTAAAATTATCATAGAGATGACGATATAGACTATCTGCTTTGTCTTTCTCACCTTTGGTCTCATAATAACTTGCAAGAGCATATATTACTCGTTCGCTGAAATCTTTATCAGGAAACTTGTCAATTATTTCAATTAAATGATTATAAGCAGAATCTGGTTTATTATAATCGACCATAAATAAGGTTGCCAAATCAAATTTTATTCTTGCAATATTAACTTCTAAAGAATCAGCAGTCTTTAAATTTGCAAGATATGTTAAAGAATCTCTTTTTAATTTTTCAAAGTACAAACTATCTTCTCTTCTCTTTTCTTCTAAGTATTCCTGCAAATCAGCAAGATAATTTGGGTCATTCAACATAGATGAATCAATTTCAATTTCTTGAGGTTTAGGATAAGTAGTATCTCCAGGAAATCTTCTAAGTGTCGAGATTTGTTTTGTTAGATTTTGTATTGAAGTCCAGAGATTTGTGTAACGACTCAAAAGATTTGATTTTAATTGAACACTTTTCTTCAAATCATCAGGGATTTGGGAACGCAGGCTTTTGTCATAATAATGTTTTGCTGAGTCTAAATTTCCTAAAACATTCTCTAAATAATTTGCAATTTCATACTGGGCAATGCCAGCAGTTTCTTTGGATTGATAAGTTGTATCGACTTTAATAAAATAATTTAATGCATTAACCGTATCTTTTTGATTCAAGTATAAGTAAGCATATTCAAGCTCAATATAATCTTTATAATCACTGAATAATGATTTGGAATAAAGGTCGTCTAAAATCTCTTTGGCTTCATCAAATTTTCCTTTCTCTCTTAAAATTTTTGTATACTCGATTTGAGATTTGAAAATGTAGTAGTAGTCTGATGTATATTTATTAACCTTTGAGAAATTTTCAAGAGCCTTATCAAGTTGACCAAGTTTAGCATAAGCATTCCCGATTTGCATATAAACTTGAGCGATTGCTTCTTTATCATTCGAGGTTTTTACAAATTCTTGCCCAGTATTTATAATACCTTCATAATCATTTCTCTTGAAATAAATCTTTAAAATTTCAAGAAGTGTTTGACTTACAACCTTTTTATTTCTTGCATCTTTTGCTTCTGAATATGTTTCATTCAATAGTTTAAGTGCCCTATCCACTTCAATCGTTTGAGCGTATGAACGAGCTGTCCATAATTTCGATTCAAGAGAGTGTTCACTATTGGGGAAGGTTGCTAACAACTCAGAAAATTTGCGAATTGCGCTGGGATATTCTCTTTGATAATAATAAGCTTTGCCAATCATAAAAAGTGCATCATCAACTAAGGAGCTATTCTGATGGTATTGAAGAATTTTTGAACACTTTTCAATTACCTGAATTAATTTATTTGTCACAGTTCCACTAGGTGCAATTACCTTTGTAGTGAATAAATCTTTCTGCTGCTTTAGGAGTTCTTCTTCAGCTTCATTAAAAATCTTGTTTGCATTATAATAAATGTTAAAGTAAGTGGTAAAGTCATCAAAGCCTTTCTTGATGAAGTTTGTAACTGCACAGGAACTGAAAAAAATGGATACAAAAATTAATGGAAGGATAATTTTTAACTCTTTCATCACTCGACCAATTTTTCAATTTGTTTTTAATTATTTAAATCAATGTGAGCTAAACTAATTACAAAAAACATTCTAATTCTCAAAAAAATATTATTGTCAGACTTAAACAAGCTCATTCTAATATCAAGTTTAAATTTATTTGTCACCTTGAGTTTATCAAAAGATGACTGACAAGTTTCCAATTTTATAAAAAATTATTCTTCAATTTTTCCACAATCTCAGACTGATATTAGGTTTTATACTTTTTGTCATCCTGAGCAGAGATACTGTGCCGCAATTAAATTTCAAAACTCAACTTAAGTTCCTGTCCACACAATCTGCATCAGCGACTTGCGAAGAGATATACTTTTCTCCCCAATCTCTCTGCAAAACGAACTGGGGATTGAGTTGTTTTTTTTACCAATTACCACACAGCCTCAGTTTCAATAGACAACGAAATAAACTAACAATATCGCAATCATCTCTAATCAGTCTTTGATTGAACTCAGACTGACATAAAGTCTCAAATTTTTAAAGAGCAGATTTTCCTGATTCTTCTGTTCGAATTCTTATTGCATCTTCAATAGATGAAATAAAAATTTTACCATCACCAATTTGACCTGTCTTTGCAGCACGAATTATTGTATTCACAACAAGTTCTTGTTGTGATTCGAGACAGACAATTTCAATTTTGATTTTTGGAACAAACTCAATTCTATATTCACTGCCACGATAAATTTCTGAATGTCCTTTCTGTCTCCCATAACCGCGAACTTCTGTTATTGTTAATCCCTGAATTCCCTCCTCAAGCAATGCATCTTTAACATCATCAAGCTTAAAAGGTCGAATAATTGCTTCTATCTTTTTTAGTTTTGGTGATGGCATATTGACCTCTTAATTATCTACCACAACAATGTTTATATTTTTTACCACTACCACATGGACATGGGTCATTTCTCCCAATTTTCTCACCAACTCTTACTGGCTGTGGTTTTCCTGCGGTCTGCGCTGATTTTTGAGTTGCTCCTTTATCTCTTGCAACTTGTAATCCATCAAATGATTGATGAATAGCTTGCATTCTTTCTGGTACTCGTCTTCTTCTTTGTAATTGTTCCGGAACTTCCGGAAACCATTTGAAGACAAATTTCAAACACTCATCTCGAATTGTTGTAAGCATATTCATAAATAATTCATAAGCTTCGGATTTATATTCAATCAATGGGTCACGCTGACCATAGGCACGAAGTCCAATTCCTTCTTTCAAATCATCCATATCACGAAGATGTTCTTTCCATTTTTCATCGATTACACTTAAGACAGCAAACCTTTCAAGATTTGCCATTAGTTCAGTTCCAAGCATTCTCTCTTTATTATTATAAAACTCTACTGCGGCTTTATAAATTTTTTCGGTCAATCCATCCTCACCAAGTTCCTGGAAAAGATGCGGCGTAATTTGAATATCAATTAAAAGATTTCGGACTAATTCTTCGCGCAATTGTTCAATCTCTGCTTTCTCATAATACTTATGAACGGTATCCGAAATAAAATCGAATAGCTCTTCAAGTAATTTTCCTTTTAATCTTTCACCTCTTAATGCTTGCATCCTCTTTGCGTAAATAACCTCACGCTGAGAATTCATCACATTATCATATTCAAGAAGTCTTTTTCGAATTGCAAAATTGTTCTCTTCAACTTTCTTCTGGGCTCTCTCAACGCTTCTTGTTATTAATGGATGAGTAATTACTTCACCTTCTTTAACACCAATTCGTTCCATTATTGAAGCAATCCTATCGCTTCCAAAAAGTCTCATCAAATCATCTTCGAGTGAAAGATAAAATTTTGATGAGCCAGGGTCCCCCTGACGACCAGAACGACCTCGTAACTGCCGGTCAATTCTTCTTGCTTCATGACGAGTTGTTCCAAGAATTGCAAGTCCACCAAGTTCTCTTACACCCGGGCCAAGTTTAATATCAGTTCCTCGTCCTGCCATATTTGTTGCAATAGTAACGGCGCCCCTTAATCCAGCGTTTGCAATAATCTCAGCTTCCCTTTGATGGTGTTTCGCATTCAATACATTATGTGGAATTCCTTTTCGCTTGAGCATTCTGCTAACAGTCTCAGATGTTTCAACTGAAGTTGTACCAACAAGAATTGGTCTGCCAATTTTGTGAAGTTCTTCAATCTCATCAAGCAATGCATTGTATTTTTCTCGCATAGTTCTATAAATGACATCGTCATAATCAATTCTAATGCAAGGTTTGTGTGTTGGAATAACAACGACATCGAGTTTATAAATCTCCCAGAACTCAGCGGATTCTGTTTCTGCTGTACCTGTCATACCTGCAAGTTTCTTGTAAAGCCTGAAATAATTTTGAAGAGTAATTGTTGCAAGAGTTTGAGTATCTTTTTCAACTTTTACATTTTCTTTTGCTTCAATTGCTTGATGAAGTCCATCGGAATATCTTCTACCTGGAAGTAATCGTCCTGTAAATTCATCGACAATCATAACTTTACCATCGTCGGTCACTACATATTCAACATCTTTCTCATAAAGAGCATAAGCTCTTAACAATTGTTGAACCGTATGAATCCTATCACTTCTCTCGGCATAAGTCTGATAAAGTTTATCTTTCTTTTTTATCCTATCTTCTGGTGAAAGAGTAAAGTCGTTTTCGATTTTACTGATTTCTGTCCCAAGGTCTGGAAGTACGAAGAAATCTTTATCTTCATTAATGTTAGTGATAAACTCCCGGCCTTTCTCTGTTAAATCAATTGAATGATTTTTTTCATCGATTCTAAAATAGAGCTCATCATCAATTTCGTGCATTCGTTTTTCTTGTTCACGCAAATACTCGAGTTCGGTCTCCTGCATTAATTTTTTGTTGGAAGGTTCACTCAAAAGTTTCATCAGTTTTTTATTCTTCGGATATCCTCTGTGAGCTCTTAATAGCAGGACACCTGCTTTATGATAATCTGGTTCAGGTTTGTTTAATTCTTCTTCAGCTTCTTGAACAATCTTTGCAACTAATTGAGCTTGTGCACGAACGAGCCTTTCAACTCGTGGTTTTAATTCTGTAAATTTTTGTTCTGCACTTTCGACAGGACCACTTATAATCAATGGTGTTCTTGCTTCATCAATTAAAACTGAATCGACTTCATCAACTATGGCGTAATTATGTCCACGCTGCACAACTCCATCA
>Ga0209809_1002877_pt1 | contig 11502 bp, 7 predicted proteins | sample YNPMSTMetaG_FD_186172 | JGI IMG/M metagenome (GOLD analysis project Ga0209809, IMG submission 186172) | Anoxygenic and chlorotrophic microbial mat microbial communities from Yellowstone National Park, USA - YNP MS-T MetaG (SPAdes) (version 2) ... | reverse complement strand
TTGTTCCGGTGGAAGGCGGCGGAGAAGGCGTTGGCGCTGGGCTGGGGGCGCTGCCGATTACGGATTGTACAAAACCCACAAAGCTGGACACTCGCGTGTACACCCCGTAGAAATTGGGCTGGGCGCAACCTTGGCCAAAGCTGGTGATCCCGGCTAGGGCAAAGCCAGCGCCGCTGGGCACCAGCAAAGGGCCGCCGCTATCGCCCTGACAGGTATCCACACCCCCCTGAGGAAAACCGGCGCAGAGCATGGTGTCTAGAATGATGCCGTTGTAAGACTGGGGCGCGTTGCACACCTCGTTGGCGACAATGGGAACTTCAGCCTGCTGCAGATCCAGAGGAAAGCCACTGGGCTTTTGGTCAAGGGCGCGGGGGAAGGTGGCTCCCCAGCCGAGGATGGTGGCAAGAGTACCAGGGGCAGTCAGATTGGTTTGGTCGGGTTGCACTAGCGGCAGGATAGGCAGCGCCGCCGGCTGAGAGAGGCGCACCAGGGCAATGTCGTTCCCCCCCCGTTGCCCCCCTTGGGGATTGTAGCCAGGGTGGATGACGATCTGCGCGGCGCGAATGCGCTGGCCAGCGCCCAATTGCAGACGGGTGGTTCCCAACAACAGATCCAGGTTGCGTGCATTCACCACCTGCTGGCCTTGATCGTTGAAAAAACAATGGGCAGCGGTGAGCACCCACTCCGGGGCAATTAGAGATCCCCCGCAAAACTGCGCCTGAAAAGGATCCGGTTCAGTCGCGTCTAGCAAGGCCACCATCCAGGGAAAGGCTCCCGGCTGAGCTGGCCTGCCGCCGACAATCCGCCCCAACCCTGAGCGCGGCGTGGTGAACACCCGCCCTGGCGGCAAAAGGGCAGTGACGTGGTAGGTGCCAGGGGGCAAGTTGGAGAAACGAAAGTTGCCGTTGGCATCGCTGACAGTGCTGGGTTCCCCCGGATCGAGGCGTCCATTGCTGTTCAAGTCCAGAAAGGTGGTGATGCCCGGCAGCCCTGGTTCTCCTGGATCTCGCAGACCATTGCCGTTGAGATCGTCGAAATGGGATCCCTCGATGCGCCCTGCAGGAGGGGCTGGAAGCGGCGGCAGGGGACGACTGGAACCCCCACCACCACAGGCACTTACGCTCAGAGCCAAACCCAACCCCAGGAGCACAGACCATGAGCGAGCTAGGCCAAAGAAGGGATGGAATCGGGAGGAATAAGGCATGGTCAGATTCTGCAAGGCTAGCCGGCTATGCTAGCCAAGCATACCCTGCCGACCGATGAAGAGTTAGGAAAGCTCTGCAGTCGGGAAAAAAGGGCCTCACTATCCCCTGCAGCCGGTATAAGGCAGGGATCCTCAAACGCGAAGCGGGGCCGTTCGCCCTTTGGGCAGGCTGTAGGAGGGTGAGTCTGCGCTGAAAGAGTGTTACGCTCTTTAGCTAGGTGCAAAGGGATCCTTGAAGTATGCAAGCCATCACCCTGCTCGGCTCCACCGGCTCCATCGGCACCCAAACCCTGGACTTGGTGGCTCAGTATCCGGAGCGCTTTCGGGTTGTCGGCTTGACCAGCTACAGCAACGTCACTCTCTTGGCCGAGCAAGTGCGGCGGTTTCGGCCCCAGATTGTGGCCATTGGGCGGGAGGAGCTGCTGCCGGAGCTGCGATCCCTGCTGACCGGGATGCGGCCGCTGCCGGAGCTGGTGGCGGGAACGGAGGGGCTGTGTCAGGTGGCGGCCCACCCGGCGGCCCAGCGGGTGGTGACCGGGATCGTTGGCTGTGCCGGCCTCTTGCCCACCTTGGCCGCTATCCGCGCCGGCAAAGACATTGCCCTGGCCAACAAAGAAACCCTGGTGGCAGGCGGCCCGGTGGTGCTGCCCCTGGTACGAGAGTACGGCGTCAAGCTCATCCCGGTGGACTCGGAGCATTCGGCCATCTTTCAATGCCTACAGGGGGTGCCGCCGGGATCCCTGCGCAGGATCTTGTTGACGGCTTCCGGGGGAGCTTTTCGGGATTGGCCTGCCGAAAAACTAGATCAGGTCACCTTGGCCGACGCCCTCAAACACCCCAACTGGGTGATGGGGCGCAAGATCACCATCGACTCGGCCACTCTGATGAACAAGGGCCTGGAGGTGATCGAGGCCCACTGGCTGTTTGGTTTGGATTATGACCGGATCGAGGTCCTCATCCACCCCCAGAGCATTGTCCACTCCTTGATCGAGCTGGCAGATACTTCTGTTCTGGCCCAGTTGGGCTGGCCGGATATGCACCTGCCCATCCTCTATGGCCTCAGTTGGCCGGAGCGCTTAGCCACCCCTTGGGATCCCCTCGATTTGGTCAAGCTGGGATCCCTCACTTTTAAGGCTCCGGATCACCGCAAGTACCCTTGCCTACAACTGGCTTATGCTGCTGGACAGGCAGGAGGAACCCTGCCGGCAGTGTTGAATGCCGCCAACGAAGCGGCGGTGGCCCTCTTCCTACAGGAGCGCATCCGCTTTTTGGACATCCCTCGCCTTTTGGAGCAGGTGTGCGAGCGGCACCAGGTCATCCCTGCCCCCAGCCTGGAGGACATTCTGGAAGTGGATGCCTGGGCGCGGCAACAGGTGGAGCTGCTGGCGCAGCAGGCCCCGGCCCAAGTTCTGGCCTGATCCCTACCGGGGGGATCCGGCACAGGGCTAGAGTGGGAAAAGGCTTGAGGAGCACCTGAGTGGCGGGATCCCATCTCCGACAACTGGCCCATTATCTGCGCCCCTATCGCCGGCAGGTGGCTCTGGGCATTGGATCCCTGCTGGTGGTAAACGGCCTGGGGGTGTTCCTGCCCTGGTACGTCAAGCTGGCCATCGACGATCTCAGCCAGAACTTGGCCGCCCTGTCGCCGCAGCGCATTGCACTTTACGCCCTGACGGTGTTGATCGTCTCCAGCCTGATGATGGGCATTCGCATTGCCTCGCGGGTGTGGATGTTTGGCGTGGGGCGGCAGGTGGAGTTCCGCCTCAAGCAGGCCATCTTCGAGCATTTGCTGACGCTGCAGCCTTCCTACTTTGCCCAGCAGACGGTTGGGGATATCCTCACCCGCATCACCAGCGATGTGGAAAATGTCCGCCGCCTGTTGGGCTTTGCCCTGCTCAACTCGACCAACACAATCTTTGCCTACGGCACCACCTTGCCGGCCATGTTTGGCATTGAGCCGCGTCTGAGCGCCCTGGCCCTATCGGTGTTTCCGGTGATGCTGGTGCTGGTGAAGTTGAGCAGCTCCCGTCTGCAGCAGGAGCAGCTCCAGGTGCAGCAGGAGCTGGCGGATCTAAGCGATCTCATCCAGGAGGACATGAACGGCATTGCCCTGATCAAGGTGTATGCCCAGGAAGAGCACGAGCAGAGGGAGTTTCGCCGCCGCAACGAGCGGCTGCTGCAGGCCAATTTGCGCCTGGCCCTCACCCGCAACCTGCTTTTTCCTTCCCTGGTGGCCTTGGTCAGCCTGAGCCTGCTGCTGCTGCTGGCGGTGGGCGGACCCCAGATTGCCGCCGGGACGCTGACGATTGGGGATTTTTCTGCCCTCACCCTCTACGTGGAACGGCTGGTGTTTCCCACCACTCTGCTGGGCTTTACCATCACTGCCTACCAGCGGGGCCAGGTCAGCCTGGAGCGGATCGACGCCCTGCTGCGGGTAGAGCCCACCATCCGCGATGCTCCCCAGGCTCTACCCCTACCTCTGGAACAGGTGCAGGGGCGTATCGAGGCCAGGGGCCTGACTTTTGCCTATGCCGACACAGGATCCGCAACGCCGGCGCTGCAGGATCTGCACTTTTGCGTCGAGCCGGGCCAATTGGTGGCGGTGGTGGGGCCGATTGGGGCGGGCAAATCCACCCTGGCCAATGCCCTGCCCCGCCTGCTGGAGATCCAGCCGGGGCAACTGTTTTTGGATGGGCAGGACATCACCCAGCTCCAACTGGGATCCCTGCGGCGGGCCATTGCCTACGTGCCCCAGGAGAGCTTTCTGTTCAGCGCCAGTGTTCGGGATAACATCCGCTACGGCAAGCCGGATGCCGAAGACTGGGAGGTGGAATGGGCCGCCAAGGCTGCCCACATCCACGCCGAGATCCTCACCTTTCCCAAGGGCTACGACACGCTGGTGGGGGAGCGGGGCATCACCCTTTCTGGCGGCCAGCGGCAGCGGGTGGCCCTGGCGCGGGCTCTGCTGGTGGATGCGCCGATTTTGATCCTGGATGACTGTCTCTCCAGCGTGGACAACCAGACGGCCCAGGCCATTCTCCGCCACCTGCGCCAGGCCAGGGCCCAGAAAACGGCGATCTTCATTACCCATCGCCTCACGGCGGCGGTGGAGGCGGATCAGATCTGGGTCATGGACAAGGGCCGCATCGTGCAGCAGGGATCCCATGCCCAGTTGCTGGCAGATCCCCAGGGGCTCTACGCCCGTCTCTGGGCCAAGCAGAAGCTGGAAGAGGCCCTGGCCTAGGTTTTCTCGGGGAGAGATCTGGCGGATCTATGGCCAGGAAGCCGGCTGAGCGGATACCGTAGGCGGCAAAGCATTGGGGTGAGAGGTGACATGGAGACTGCCGGGATCGTTGGCGTTAGCGGTGCGGAGCCTTCTCTAGGCCAATTGCTCAACCAAGCCGGGATCCAACCCCAGGTGGTTCAGGGATCCCTAGAGGGCGTGCAGGTCAGGGGTCTGTGTGCCGATTCGCGCCAGGTGCAGGCTGGGGATCTCTTCTTGGGCATGCCGGGATCCCGCGTTGACGGCGGCGAGTTTGTCCGCGAGGCGCTCACCCGAGGAGCCGTGGCGGCCCTTATTGCCCAGGAGGCTTGGGAGAAAGTTAGCGGAGAGGCTGGAGGAGGCAGTCAGCCCATTCTGGTTTTGCCCCGCAGCGGCATCAACAGGGCCCTGGCCCAGGTGGCGGCGGCCTTCTACGGCTTTCCCGCCCGCCAGCTTACCCTGGTGGGAGTTACCGGCACCAACGGCAAGACCACCACCACCCATCTCATCGAGCATCTGCTGCAGGCCGCCGGTCGCCCCACTGCTTTGCTGGGCACCCTCTACAACCGCTGGCCTGGGCACTGTGAAGTAGCCCCCCACACCACCCTGTTTCCGCTGGAGCTGCAGCGCAGCCTGAGACAAGCCAAAGAAGCCGGGGCGGAGGTGGCGGTGATGGAGGTCAGCTCCCATGCCTTGGCCCAGGATCGGGCCTGGGGGTGTAGCTTTGCCGCTGCCGTCTGGACCAACCTCACCCAGGATCACCTGGATTTCCACGGCAGCATGGAAAACTACTGGCAGGCCAAGGCCACCCTCTTCCAGCCGGAGTACTTGCAGGGGCGGGCGGTGGTCAACGCCGACGACGAGGGGGGACGGCGGCTGCTTGAGACCATTCCAGCCTCTCTGGAGCCCTGGGCCTATTCCCTGCAGCCCCTGGAAGGGATCCCTGCCCTCTGGCCCGGCGACGTTCAAGTTCACCCCAACGGCCTGCAGGCCACCCTGCACACCCCTCTGGGCACCTTGGCCGTGGCAGCGCCCCTGGTGGGATCCTTCAACCTGGCCAACCTGCTGGCGGCGGTGGGGGTGGCGCTGCACCTGGGGATCCCCCTTGAGCTCATCCAGGCGGCCCTGCCCCATTTTCCCGGGGTGCCGGGGCGGATGGAGCGGGTAACCTTGCCGGGGCAGGACATCACGGTAATCGTGGACTATGCCCACACCCCCGATGGGCTGGAGAACTTGCTCAAGGCCCTGCGCCCGCAAGTGCAAGGCCGGCTGATCTGCGTCTTTGGCTGTGGCGGGGATCGGGATCGGGGCAAACGCCCACAGATGGGCCGCATTGCCGCCACCTGGGCCGACCGGGTGGTGGTGACCTCGGATAACCCCCGCACCGAGGATCCACAGCAGATCTTGCAGGATATCCTGGCCGGGATCCCTGGATCCCCCTGGGCGGTGGAGGTGGATCGGCGCCAAGCCATCCGCCTGGCCATCCTAGAGGCCCAGCCGGGCGATACGGTGGTGATTGCCGGCAAAGGCCACGAGGACTACCAGATCCTGGGCAGGGAGAAAATCCACTTCGACGACCGAGAAGAAGCCCGTGCCGCCCTCGCCCTACGCCTCTGCTCCCCTCTCCCTTTGGGAGAGGGGCTGGGGGTGAGGGGCGGCTAACGCGAGCGGTTTTGCAGCATCAGCTCGACAAACTCCCGAAAGAGGTGGTCGGCATCGTGGGGGCCGGGGCTGGCTTCCGGGTGGTACTGCACCGAAAAGAGGGGCAACTGGCGGTGGCGGATCCCGGCCACGGTGCGGTCATTGAGGTTGAGGTAGCTGATCGCCACCCCATCCCCAGGGAGCGAAGCGGCCTCCACCGCAAAGCCGTGGTTTTGGCTGGTGATCTCCACTTCCTTCTCCAGCCCACAGGGGTGGTTGAGGCCGCGGTGGCCGAACTTGAGCTTGTAGGTGGATCCGCCCAGGGCCAGGCTGAGGATCTGGTGGCCTAGGCAGATGCCGAACATCGGCTTCCCGCTCTGCAGCAGCGCCTGGGTGGTGCGGATGGCCGTCGTCTCTGCCGCCGGATCCCCCGGCCCGTTGGAGAGGAGGATCCCGTCGGGGTTGTAACTCAAAATCTCCTCGGGGCTGGCGTGGGCCGGCAACACCATCACCCGGCAGCCGTAGCGGGCCAGGCGGCGCAAGATGTTGCGCTTGATGCCAAAATCCAGCGCCACCACCCGCAAGGGGGGATCCGGAATCGGGATCCCTTGGCTGCGGCCATAGTCCCAGTCGGCGGGGGTGGGCTCCAGCCACTCGTAGGGCTTAGGGGTTGTTACCTCTGCCACCAGGCTCAGCCCCTGCATGGAAGGGGCCTGGCGCACCCGCTCCAGCAACGCCTGCGGATCCAGGATCTCCGTCGAGATGGCCCCATTCATCACCCCCTGGGAGCGCAGCCGCCGCGTCAGGGCCCGCGTGTCCACCCCAGCAATGCCCGGGATCCCGTGCCCTTTTAGATATTCAGGCAGGGTTCCTGTGGCCCGCCAGGAGCTGGCCAAGCGCGATACATTGCGGGCGATGATCCCGGCGGCCTGGGGCCGGGCCGACTCCTGATCCAGCTCGTTGATCCCGGTGTTCCCCAACTCCGGGCAGGTGAACGTGATCAACTGCCCCCGATAGCTTGGATCGGTAATCACCTCCTGGTAGCCGGTCATGCCCGTGTTGAACACCACCTCGCCCACCGCCGTGCCTGGCGCCCCAAACGACCAGCCGGGGAAGGCGGTGCCATCGGCCAGCACCAACAGAGCCGGCTGCCGAGCGTGCCAGGGGAAGACTTTTTCCGGAGCTTCAAGAGTTGAGGAGACCATAACCTGTGAACCTAGACAACCCCCCTCTCCCAAAGGGAGAGGGGCTGGGGGTGAGGGCAATGGACCGGGATCGGCAGCCTGCCTATCCTACCCCAACTAGACCTCCTCCGGCTCGTTGGCCACGTTGCCACACTCGGGGTTGTTGTCCTTGCGCAGGGTGCCGATCAACGTGCTCACCACCACGCAGCGGTTCTCGCCTTGGGAGTAGGTGCTGCTGACTACAAAGCGCCCCAACTGACGCGCCCGCCCCTCCGAGTCGAAAACGGCCCTTCCGCCGTTGAAGGTATTGCTGACAGTAACAAAATTATTCAGGCGCACCCACTGGCAAGGGGTGGGCTCATCGCAAAGGCCCTCCTCGTCCTGGATCACCAGCGTGGGGACATTGGGATCTGAGTTATCGATCCCGACCACCCAAGCGCGGCCCTGGAGAGAGGCTCTGGCGTTGGTGCGGGCGGTGCGCAGGGCTCGCTCCACCTTGTTTTGCGCGTCCTCCAGTTGGATGCGCGCCCAGATGTTGATCCCGGAGGGGACGGCCAGCACGGCCAGAATGCCGATAATAACCACCACCGCCAGGACTTCTACCAGCGTAAAGCCCAGGGATCGAAGCGGCTGAGCTCGGCCAATTGTTTTTTTCTCCAAGGCCAACATACTGGACATTCCCCCTAGGAGAGTTGACGGTTGATAACGCCGCGGGCAAGAACCAGTGTTTGCATTGGCAGCAAGTAGCGCGACACCTCTGAGATATCGACGCTGGTGGCATCCTGGATGTAGCGGCGGAAGAGGCCGGGGTTGGCCCGCTCCATGGCGGTTGCCGTGATGTTGATGATCACATCCTGCGGTCGGTCGGCACCGGGGCTTTGCCGCACGCAGACGTAGAAGCCCACGTCGTTTTGGTTATTTCCCAACCCCGAGAAGGTGACGCCATCGGGCTTGCCCCCGCCAAAGGCATAGCCCTGCGGGCAAGCGGGCGCCACCTGCGGACTTCCCTCCCGGCTGCTGAAGATGTTGGAGACCAGAGTTGTCAGGCGGGGGCCATCTGTCCTGCCGGCAATCGGGATCTGGCGTGCTCGGGCCTGCTCGGAAGGCCAAGCGAGAAAACCATCTCGGAAAGGATCGGGATCTTCGACAAAGAACGGGCTGCGCCCGGCGCAGTCGTTGTTCCCCTGCCTTGCAAAAGGTCTCAGCTCAAAACGCTCGATCCGCGCGTTGCCTTCCCAAGGGGTTGTCGAACCATCCGCCAAGTTGCCGGCGTTGTTGTAGTTGCGGCGCAGGTAATACACCACCAAGGTGTAGATGCCGCGGCGGCTGAGCAGCGCTTCCCAATCCGCATTTCTGCCGTTCTGGTCGCGCGGGAACCCATCAGGTGGTTGGTTGGGCAATCTAGCACGGCCTTCGCGAATCTGTTGCAAGGTGGGGTTGCCCGCGTAGCATCCCTGCGGGATCGGCTCCAGCTTCCAAAAGGCGACAACCGGGATAGCGCCCGCGGGTTGGCGGATCCAGCCGGGGGTGTAAAGCCGCTGGATAACATCCGGGATCCCGTCTCCATTGGGTTGTTCGGTGTCGTTGTAAATGTAGAGAGCCTCCGCCAGATCCTGCTGGATATATTCCATGGCTTGGGTCAGCTCCGCCTGCACCTGGGTGCGCCCTGTCTCCTCCCGATCCAGCCGCATCGTCTCGACGACGATCATCCCTGTGGCCAGGAGAAAGATGGAGGCAATCAGCAGCGAGACCAACAACTCAATGAGGGTAAACCCTCTGCTGGCTCGGCGGCGAAAACTCTTGAAAACCATAGGGCAACACCCCCATCTTTCAACAGGTTTGCGGGAAGGAACTCAGGCTCTACCTCAGGTTTGAGGAGGATTGGTAGGCAGGGGGAAAGCCCGGCACCTCTCGACGGGATCCTCACCTCTGGCGATGGCTATCTGCCGGCAAACATCTCCCAAGTTGGCGGCGGGGTTGACTTCTACAAACGAGGCGGCCATGGGAAAGAGCCAGACATCGGCATTGGCCAAGTTCTGGTTGGCCGAAACCACCTCTGTTCCCAATCCAGGCAGCGCTTGGCGAGTCTGCGGGTCGAAAGAAAAGCGGTGGTAAACCCTCACCCCCATGCGAAAGCTGCAGGGCACTCCCGCGATGATCTCATTTTGGCGCCGGTCGATGCAGGGTGCCCCCTCGTCGCGGAAGGTTTGGATGACGTACTCTTCCGGATTCCGCCCCGGCACTTGAACTTGGGCCAGGCGAAGAGAATACTCGTCTCTGTGCATGTAGTTGCCGGCATTTGCATCGGCGGGCATTTCGTCAGGGGGTGGGGTGTCTGCCAGCGGGTCGGCTCCTACCATAGGCAGTTGGGCCAACCGAACTGGATCCTGAAAAGCCCTTGGAGCAGCAGCCAGCTCGATATCCACCAGGGTGCGGATGCGATCCACCTCCTCCTGGGCCAGGCGATTGGCCAGCTCCACCCGCTCGCTCATGGCCCGCCGGTAGGCAACTAAGGTAAGGGCAGGGGCAAGAGCAGCCATGGCCAGCGCCACGATGATCACCGAAGCCAACACCTCGATGAGGGTAAAGCCCTCTGCTGCTGGTTGCCGCCAAATCCGTCCCTTGTCCATAGATCCCTCCCTGCTTTGCCCCTACCTTGAATCTACCCCTGGCCGAACGGGTTGATATCAGTTGAACTCATTGCAGCCGCCAATCTGGGCAGACGGATCCAACGGCACATCCGGCTGGTTCTGAAGCTCGCAGCGCAGCCGCCGCACATACGGATCCTGTGGATCCAGCTCGCGCAGGAACTCGGTGCGCGCGTTGGAGGGGAATTGGAAGCGAGCCGACACCGCGCTGGGACGACGGGCAATTTGCAGGCCCACATCGTAGCCGAAGCGGCGATTGGGTGGGTAGTAGTAGTCGTAACCGCGCACGAAGGTTGGATCTGACACTAGGCTGGGCGGCTCAAAGCTGTGCTGCAGGAAGGGGCCGGTAGCATAGGTGCTGTAGTTGAGCTGGATCATCGAGCCGCTGAAAAAGAGGTTGACATCTCTCCACAGCTCGTTGAGGCGCAGGAAGTTGTGCATGCCCCCGCCCGTCTGATCCAGCCGAGACGGGATCACACCGCTGATGGCAATGGCATTTACCCGCGTTTCCCTGGCCGGCTGGAGCTGCCGGTTTTGGGTGCCGTTGTCGTTGCGGCGGCGCTGGTTCACATCGGTTGAAGCCAGCTCTTGGAAGCGGGGAATGGGAATGGGCCGACGGGTCACCTCGTCCAGGATCACCCCCAGCACGGGGTTGCTGCCGGCAAAGCCAGTGGGAGTCTTGTTCAGGTCCAGGGTGAACGGCTCCACATCCACCCAGACCAGGCCATCGCCATCGCCGCCGTTACGGTCGATCTGAACCTGGATGGTGTTGCCGTTGGGCTTGACGTAGAAGCAGAGGCCATTGCGAATATCTTCACTGCCCTTGTGGTCAATGTAGTATCCGTCCGCATACTTGGACGCGGGAGTGTAGGCTTGGGTCGCGGCGCTTTTGTTGACGCGGGCGTAAGGGTTGAGCGCCATCTGGGGTTGGATCTCTAGCTCTGGCCGATCTGGCAAGTCTAACCCAAACAGTGGATCCCGCTCCAAAACATTTGAAGGCTCCTCCGGATCCCAAATGCCATTCTTGTTGAGATCCTCGAAGGTAGGATCGGCACCTTTAGGAGAGGTACGCAGAGTGCTGGGTCGGCTGTCACCGGTGTAGGCGGTGTACTTGAAGCGGTCGTTGAAGTTGGGGCGAAACACCCCCGGTACCCAGAAGCCACCGTCGGTGGGAGTGACCTTTTCTTCTGAGTCACAGCGAACAGTTCCATTGGGATTGAGCAATCGCCGCCGCAGTTGCCGCGCCCAGTCGTCGGTGCCTAGGCTAAGAGTTCCGGAAATCGGAGAAGCACCACTCTCGGCAGGGCGAATGCCGGGTTCTTTGCTGGGGTTGGCGATCTGGCTGGAGAGCAAATTGCCCTTCAGTCCGGCGCGGGCAGCATAGGCGGGCTCACCAAACATCCAATTGAAGGCCGCCTGCAGAGCCTCGGCAGGGTTGGGCCACTTGGGCGGCTTGGGCACCCCTGCTTTCACTTCCAGCACCGGGGAAAGCTCCGGCTGCAGAGCAATGGTTACGCCCTCGGCAGGAGCCGCAGCCACCGTATTCACGCTGATGGTCTCCGG
>Ga0209809_1002876_pt1 | contig 11504 bp, 10 predicted proteins | sample YNPMSTMetaG_FD_186172 | JGI IMG/M metagenome (GOLD analysis project Ga0209809, IMG submission 186172) | Anoxygenic and chlorotrophic microbial mat microbial communities from Yellowstone National Park, USA - YNP MS-T MetaG (SPAdes) (version 2) ... | reverse complement strand
CAAGACGACCACGGATTTTTTTGGTGTCATGAAGGCCGAGCATTGTCGCTATGCGTTCCGCTGCCTTCAGGCCCGCCAACCCAGCCTCCAAACCCCTTCGTGAATTGGCCATGGCCTGGGGCCGGGCCAGGCAGTTGAAGCTTGACCTGCGGCGCCTCGCAAGCTGGACTGGCGCGGGAGGCCGGGAGAGCCGGCACCATTAGAAAGGGGAAACCGAACATGGGAGAAAAGAGGATTATCTCAGCATGGATCCAAGGGGGAGAATTCGTTTGGGAACCCTCGTGCCCGGCTCCGGCTCGGGCCTGGCGCTTGGTATTGCTGGGGGCACCGGGAGTGGGCAAGGGCACGCAGGCCGAGCTGCTGGCCAGGCACCTGGGGGCGGTTCATCTTTCCACGGGTGATATCTTTCGCACGGCCAAGACACTGCCGCCGGCCCATCGGACAGAAGCCATCGAAGCGGCGCTGCACTACATGCAGCGCGGCGAACTGGTCCCAGACGACATTGTGATCCGGCTGGTGGAGGAACGAAGGGCTTGCCTCCGAGCCCCCTGCGGCTTTCTTTTGGATGGTTATCCTCGCACCGTGGCACAAGCGACCGCGCTGGACCGCCTGTTGGAGCAGGAAGGTTTACCTCTGGATGGTGTTTTGGACTACGAATTGCCTTTGGAGACGGTGGTCCGGCGGCTGAGCGGACGACGCACTTGCTCCCGGTGTCAGGCGGTGTTTCACATAGACAACCGGCCCCCGCAACAGCCCGGTGTTTGCGACTATTGCGGCGGCACGTTGATTCACCGGGAGGACGATCGACCGGAGGCCATTCGCGTGCGCATGGAAGTTTATCAGCGCAGCACCGCGCCGTTGATCGAGTATTATCGAGCTCGGGGTTTGCTGGTTTCCGTGCCGGCGGAAGGAACCCCGGAACAGGTCTTCCAGCGCAGTCTGGCCCTACTCCAGGAACGGAGCCTCCCGGCACAGGCACCGTTGGGTCGTGCGTCTTAACCGCTGGGCGAATGCGCAACCCACGGGGATAGAAGTGGCCACTCCCTGGGAAGCCGGGCTAGACGTCTCGGTCTCCGGCTGGGCGGAGGGGTTTTACCGCTCCGGATCAGCGTCGGCGTGTGTGAAAAGCTGTCCCTCGATTGGCTCTTGGTGCCGGGGTGAGTTAGATTAGGTTGGTTATGAGAGATTCGTGACAGCGCGGCACTCCAACGTGACCACGGCTTATGAGCAAGCAACTCAGTCTCGAGCAGTGCATGGCCTTTCTGAACTGGCAGTGGTCGGGTAGCCCTAGGTCCGAAGCCGTGAGCCGGCCTTTTACCCGCACGGCCATTACCATTTCCCGCGAGACGGGTGCCGGCGGCCATGCCGTTGCGGTGCGACTGGCCGAGTGTTTGCAAGCGCTGGCCCCTCAAGGCAGCCCGCCGTGGACAGTTTTCGATCGCAATTTGATCGAACAGGTGCTGCAGGACCACCATCTGCCCGCTCGGTTGGCGGAACATCTGCCTGAGGACACGGCCTCGCAACTGGAGGACATCCTAGATGACCTGTTCGGGCTACGGCCCGACTCTTGGACCCTGGTCCAACAAACGGCCGAGACTCTGTTGCGCTTGGCCACCTTGGGGCACGTGATCCTGATCGGTCGGGCCGGTGCGGTTGTGACAGCCCGGCTGCCCCATGTGCTGCATGTGCGGTTGGTGGCGCCCTTTGAGGACCGCGTGGCCCGGGTGCAAGCCGATCGCAAGGTTGGGCGCAAGCAGGCCGAAGAGATTGTCCGCCGTGAAGACCGGGGCCGGGCCCGTTATTGGAAGCGCTACTACAATGCCGACATTGAGGACCCTTTGCTGTACCACTTGGTGTTGAACACGGGTCGGCTGAGCTGCGAGGAGGTCGTGACGCTCATTGTCCAAGCGATCCGCACGGGGCCCGCCCCTCCGCGCACTTGACCGGACGAGGTCCCTGAGGAATTGCTGCGGGCATGACTCGGACGGTCAGGCGCCGCCGAAGCGGGGTCAGCAAGTCCCGTCGCCGGTGGCCTCGGGGGGCGGGGCGGTGGCTGTTGTTGGTATTGACCGTGGGGATCGCAGGGGCGGTGTGGTGGGATCGGTTGCCCCGAGCCGGGCGCCTTCTTCGCACACCGGGGGTCGCCGAAGAGCCGCCGGCGGCCTTCGAGCCTCCCTCAGGTACCCGGCCTTCCCCAGGAGAGCCGGCGCCGGGGTTGCTTTCCCCGCCTCCGTCTGATCTAGCCGCACCCGTCCTTGAAGTAGGAAAACCGGCCCAGGCCCGCGCCAACCCGGCAGCTTCTCAACTCGTCGGACCCGAAAATGGCGAAACCTATCCACGCCCAGCCCGAACCGTTTTGGAAGCCCAGGTGGCGTTGGCCCGGCAGGTGATCTCTTCGGGATCGATTGATGGAGTCTGGGGGGAGACAACGCGGCGCGCCGTGCTGGCCTTTCAAGAAAGAGAAGGACTGCCACTCAGCGGTGAGCTGGATGCACGCACGCGAAACCGTCTCTTACTGGATGCGCCGGTCTTGACGACCTGGGTACTGACAGCCGACGATTTTGCCGGACTTCAGCCCCTCAGTCCGACCTGGCTGGGCAAATCGCAGCAATTGGCCCTGGAGCATGAAACCGTTTTGGAGCGCTTGGCAGAGCGGAGCCAGGCCTCCCCTACCCTGTTGCGTCGGCTTAACCCGGGGCTGGATTGGGAGCGATTGAGTCCCGGCCTGACGGTGCAGGTGCCGCTGGCCCGGTACCCGCCTCCGCGGGCCCCTGCGGTGCGGCTGGTGATCCGGCTCAGCGAGAAATGGGTGCGTGCCTACGATGCGGAGGGCCGGGTTTTGGCGCATTTTCCCTGTAGCATCGCGGCCCGGGTGGAAAAACGCCCCCTGGGTCGTCTGGAGGTAGTCGCCGTGGCAGAGAATCCCAACTACACTTTCGATCCCGAACTGTTTCCGGAGTCCGAAGAGGGTCGGGTGCTGGGTCGCAAACTCATTTTACCGCCCGGCCCCAACAATCCGGTGGGCTTGGCTTGGATAGGACTAAGTCTGCCCGGCTACGGGATCCACGGCACGCCGCATCCGGAGCGGATCGGGCGAACGGAATCGCACGGCTGTTTTCGTCTGACCAATTGGGATGCCCTTTATCTGCTGAGATTGGTGCACATTGGGATGCCCGTGGAGGTGGAGCCTTGAAGAGGATCGATGGTCTGTTTGGCTGGCATCCAGGCGGTCACGATCAGTGGCAACAAGGTGCGGCTGCCCCGTTGCCGAGGTTGGGGCTCAGGTAGGGAATCCCTAGCGAAAGGCCGCGCAAGATCAGGAGCACTGCCACTAGGGCCACGGTCCAAGGCACGAGGCGTTGGCCGCGAATGCGCCACGAGACGGGAATCTTCTGCGGTGCCAGACTGAGCAGGAGCATCATGGGAACGGTTCCAAGGCCGAAACCGAGCATAAAAAGGATGGCGTGGATCAGGCTGCCACTGGCTGTGGCAGCCGCCCCGGCCACGTAAACCAGACCGCACGGGAGAAAACCGTTCAGAACTCCCAAGGCGTACATAGCCGGCCAGGAACGCTCTGCCAGCAGTTCGTGCATGCCGCGGGCAAGCCAACCGGGTGTGATCCAGCCGCCGCGAATCCAGATCCCGGACCATCTCCACACTACACCAAACAGCAGCAGGCCACCCAGGCCCAGGGAAACCCATCGTTGGACGCCTGCCGAAACCAGGGTACGCCCAACCAAGCCGAAGACGCAGCCCAAACCGGCATAGGTGGTCACGCGGCCCAACTGGTAGACAATTCGACTGGCGACCCAGCCCCGAGGAGTCCAACCCCTCGCCGGCAGCACAAGCACCAGCGGACCGCACATGCCAGCACAGTGCAGGCTCCCGACCAGCCCCAACAGGAGGGCCGGGCTCCAGACTCCCCAGTGAACCGTTGCTTCCACAGATGTGATCTGCTCGGGCCGGGGGCGGATACACGCGACGACCGCCCGCAGGCGGGCCTACGGTACGCTCGTGGCAACTGGCGGAGCAAGCGCAGCTCTTGCACCCCTTCGACACGGCCCCGTTGGAGGGCTGCCAGGGGCACCCGGATGCGGGGCCTCTGCACAGGTCGGAGGAGGCATGCGGCCACGGTCCAGCCCCTCCCCTGTCACGGGAACCTCCGCCGGCCTGCGCCGCGACTCGAAACGGTCGAAGGGCAGACCGATTCGGCTCGGACCGCGGATTGTGTCTTGCATCATCTGAGCGATGCGGCATGCTCAGCGCGCCCGGAGTTAGGGCAGTGACATGAGACTCTCCTGGTTGGCCGTAGGATTGGGGTTGTTGTTGAGCCTGGCGGGCTGGTTTGGCTGGAGCCGGTCCGCTGCGGCGGCTCAGGCCGCGCGTCGATTTCCGCGCTCGCTGCCCTGGGGCACCGGGCTGATGCTGCTGGCCACGACGTGGTTTCTCTACTACGTGTCGCAAGAAAACATCGCCGACTTTGCCGCTATCAAACCCCACTTGATGGTGGTCTTTGGGGCGATCGGGGTGGGAGCCTGTCTTTTTGTAAGGGACTATCTGGGGGCACGGGGACTGGCGGTGATCTGGCTGCTGTTGGCCAAGTTGATGGTGGACACCGGCCGGCCCCACCTGGTTGACACGGCTTGGGTGCTGGTGAACCAGGCCTTGGCCTACGTGTTCGTGGTGGCGGGCATCTGGGTCACGATTTCTCCGCAAAGGTTGCGGGACTGGATTCAGTGGGCCACAGCCAGCGAGGGCCGGCAGCGACGTGTGTCCGTGGGTCTTCTCGCGCTGGGGACGGGTTTGATGCTGTTGGGGTTGACTGCGTACCGTGGCCTGTGACGTGAGTGAGGCGCAGGGAAAGATTCTGGTGATCCGGGGCGGTGCCATTGGGGACTTCATCCTTACGCTACCGGCGATCGCCGCTTTGCGTCAGCACTTTCCCAGGGCGCATCTGGAGGTATTGGGATACCCTCACATTGCGCACCTGGCGTTGGTGGGGGGCTGGGTGGATGCAGTCCGGCCCATCGAAGCGCGCGCCCTGGCGGGGTTTTTTGCCCGCAACGGGGAGCTGGCAGAGGAACTGCGCGATTATTTCTCGGAGTTCGACCTGATCATTTCGTATCTCTACGACCCGGACCGCATTTTCCAAGACAACGTACGGCGCTGCACCCCGGCGCAATTCATTGCCGGGCCACACCGACCGGACGAGACTGCCGGCATCCATGCCACACGGGTATTTTTGCAGCCGCTGGAACGACTGGCCATTTTCGATGCGGATCCTGTGCCGCGCCTGCACTTGCCGCCCGTTGAAACGACCCAAGCCGGTGAGGTGCTGGCACTTCATCCGGGCAGCGGCAGCGAACGGAAGAACTGGCCCGAGGCACGGTGGGCGGACCTGTTCCAACGGCTCCTGCAGGTGCCGCAGCGGCGGTTCATGCTGGTCGGGGGCGAGGCCGAGGGTGGCCGACTTCAGCACCTGGCCGCCGCAGCGCCGCCGTCCCGACGCGAAGTCTGTCAAAGCCTGCCCCTGGGCGAATTGGCCCGGCGTTTGCAGAGGTGCGCCGGCTTTGTGGGGCACGACTCCGGAATCACGCATCTGGCGGCGGCCGTAGGCCTGCCCGTGGTGGTGCTGTGGGCCGATACGCCGGAAACCGTGTGGCGCCCGCAGGGAGATCGCGTGCGGCTGCTCCGCTGCCCGAGGGGTCTACGGGCACTACCTGTGGAGGAGGTGCTGCAGGCCGTGGAAGCGATGTTGGAAGAGACCGGGCGGTCCCGTGCCAACTCGGCCTGAAGCCACCTGGTCGGGTGTCCTGGGCACGTCCTCCGTGGGTCAGGGCCCAGTGTGGCCGGGCGGGCCGCGGACTCAGCCGCGTCGTCCCATGCCCAGCACTTCACGGCACTACCGGAGGCTGCGTTCCAGTTCGCCCCGCTGGTAACTGCGTTCCTCCTCCAGGTTGGCGAACCTTTGCGACGGCAGTGGGCGTCCTCGCTTGGCCAGGGCCAGGAAGGCGGCAAAATCCGCCGCGCGCGCCTTGGGATAGGCCTCCCAGAAGTTCGGCTGCAAATAAGGAAATTCCCTTGCGAAACCGGAAATGGTTTCGATGTGGACCGGCACTTCAGGGCACACTTCGGCAAAGCGCGAGAACAAGCTCTGCAGGTCGAGGCAACCCTCTCCCATGGCCGTCCACTGCACCTTGGCTCCCTGTTCAGACTCCCAGATCATGGCATCGCGCAGGCTGGTACAGATGGTGTATGGGCCCAGAATTTCGAAGCTGCGCACGGGGTCCTCCAGCGCCCAACACGCGTTGCCAGAGTCGAAGTTGACTCCGACGTAGTCGCGGCCGGCGGCTTCCACCAGGCCGGCCAGTTCCCAGGCCTGCATATCGCCGGCGTGGTTTTCCACCGCAATACGCACTCCTGCGTCCAGGGCACGATCCCGGCATGCGCGCAACACGCGAACGGTGTCTTCCATGCGCGCTTCGATTCCCCCGGGGGTCCGACGGTCCTCCATGGTACCCAGGATCACGCGCAGCACGGGCGAGCCAAGGTCACGAGCCATGCGAATTGCCAGCGCCAAATGTTCCTCGGCAGAGCCCCATTTGTTACGAAAGGCCCGGGAACTGGGGCAGATGCTCCAGGTGCCCAGATACAACTCCACTCCCAAGTCACGCGCTCGGGCGCGCAACTCGCGCAGGTGGGCCGAATCGTGACTTTCGAAGGCGTCCAGGTCGCTGATGAGGAGGCTATCCAATTTCCACTGGGCGGCGTAGTCCAACAACTGCGCCGCCTTCCACCCCATGGCGCGCACGGCGAAGTTGTCAAAGCCCAGTTTGAGCCGGGGACGGGGAGCGTTTGTCCCAACTTGAGCCCGGGAGGCAGCCTGGCTCACAAGCCAGCTTCCCGTGGCCGCCATGGCAGTTTTGATGAAATCGCGCCGGTTCCACCTTGTCCTCCGAGCACCTGCTTCCATGGAAGAACTTCTAACCCTCGCAGGCTTGGGCAGCCAGAAAATTTCTTCAAGCCGGAAACGCCTGCCCGGCCGCCGGGCCGGATGCACGGCCGCCCACGGTGCGCCGCAGCAGTGTGGGACGTCGCGGGCGGGGCAAGTCCATTGCAACGCCTGTGTCCCGACCCGGTTTTGTGGTGGATTATGCCGCTCGCAGCCGAGCCTGTTTTAGGTCTCGCACTTGAGCCGGCCACTCCATGGGGCCGACCGCGGCTTTCCGGCTGACAGAGTCGCTCCCAACCGATAGGCTGGCCTCATGAACTCTGGGACCGGCCGGGTGACACTTCCGTTGGCAGGACTGATCTTCTGGGTCCAAAGCGTGGCCGCATTACCAACACTACAACCTGCGGGGGCCTGGCCCTTGCCCGGCCGCGCTGAACAACCCAGCGCCCTGGCATGGGACCCGGTGGAACGACGCCTCTTTGTGGCCGCGGAGGCAGCAGACTCCGTATGGGTTCTAGAGGTGGATCGAGGTCGCTGGCTGCGGCCCCTGTCGGTCCCTGCTCCACGGCACCTGCTCTGCGAGGCCCGCCCCGGCCTGCTCTACGTGAGTTCGGGTGCTGAAGGTGGTCAGGTCAAAATTCTCGACATCAACGCGCGGCGTACGCTCAAGACCATCGGGAACTTGCCCCGCCCCGGCCACATTCATCGCGATGCACCCGCAGCCCGCATCTATGTCGCCCACGGCGAGGGCGCGCTGGCGGTGATTCATGGGGTCACTGGGGTGCACACCCTTTCCGTGCTTCTGCCGGATCGGCCGGCTGACTTTGCCATCGAGACTGTGGGCCACCGCATTTTCGTCAATCTGCCGCGATCCAACGCCGTGGCTGTGGTGGATCGGCTGGCCCGGGAGATGACCGATCTTTGGCCGCTGCTCCAGGCGCGTCAGAACGAGTCGCTGGCCCTCGAAGAACCTCGGCAGCGGCTTTACGTGGGATGTGCCTTACCGCCCGAGATCCTGGTGCTAAACAGTACGACGGGGAAGGTGCTCACCCGACTTCCGACGACCGGGCCGGTGCGATGGATCCGGGTCGACCCGGTCCGTGGCCGTCTCATGGCAGGCCATGCCTCGGGCTTGCAAAGTTGGCGAATGGGATCCGACGACCGGTACGAACCCCTTCCTGCCAGCGCCACCGGGCTCGAACCCATCGATGCCTGCTACGACGCTGACACCGGACGTCTGTATGTGGTGGTTCGACCCACGGCCGGGCGTGCGGGCTCCGTGCAGTGTTTAGAATGGAAAGATTGAACGCAGCCGCACAACAAGCCGTGCCGTTCACGGGGCCGGTGCCGGCAAGGTAATGGCGCGGTACTGTCGCTGCGGAGCCGGGAGATCTTTGCAGTCCCGGTCCTGCAGACGGCGTGTGCCGTCATCACTGACCACAAGAAGCCGGCGCGGCACCGTTGCAGGCCAGAAGGCCAGCCCTTCCGGATTCAACCCTTCCAGAGCGTCGGAAGCCAGTTCTTGGGGCTCTTGGTCGGGCTGGCCTGACCAGGCCAAGAGGCGGGAGCGCCCGCCGCCGTCCGTGGAACCCGCCAGCAACAGGTAGCCCCGTTCCCACTCCACGGCGCCGCGTAATCCCAATCCACCCAAGGCAAGAAACACCGGCTCCCCAAACCGCGGTGGTTCCGACCCGTCCAGCAGGGCTTGCGGATTGAGGAGGGGAACGAACAAGGCACGCCCTTCGAAAAGGGGACTGCGGAAGCCGATCAACAGGGCGCCCTGGGGCGTGGCGGCCAGGGCCTCGATGTTCAATCCGCCCGGGGATTTGGGCGCCCGGGCTGCGGCCTGATCCAGCCGCAATCGAGCATAGCGCGGGTCGCGGGCCAGCGCCTCCAACAAGTCGGTGTAACGGGCCGGGGCGGCCGAAGGCGGTGCCCCTGTCTGTAACCAGTCCAAGGGAATGCGAAGCAGGGCGTGACGGCCGGGTGCTGCCCTGCCTTTTGCGTCGCGGCCGTGGGAACTAATCCAGAAAAGGTGGGAGCCCAGACGAGCCACCCCTTCCAGATCCATTTCACGACGCGAACCCTGAGGAGGCCAGAGCCGATCTAGATCCAAGGCCCGGACGGGCCAACCTGCTCTTGTCCAGTCGTAAACTCGAAGTTGATTGTCCTCGTCATTGGCCACCACAAACTCGCGGTCGTTCAGGGTCTCGACCGCCGAGGCGTCGCACATTCCTGAAAACACTCGCGTCTCGGAAGCCGCCACGGCGGACGCAGGCTGTATCAACAGTAGGACCATGCCGGTGAGCGAACCCCAGACGGTCCGTGGTCGGGTCGTGCAAACGCAGATCATGGGTGGAGGCTGCTCCTTTCCTTGCAGAAGGTTGGCGACGAATGCGGCCGGGTCAAGCCAACGGGCGTCAATCGGATCCGATTGGCACCGCCAGCCGAGGTCAAGGAGATAAGGAAAGCAAGCCGGGGAGGCAGACTGGCGATCTGAAAACGCAGGCACAACACCCATGTCCCACGGTTTCCAAACCCACCCCTGCACCCCACGCAGAACCCAAGTGCGGAATGTTCCATTCCGTTCCACCCTTGCGACCGACCGGACCGGCGACGCCACGCTCGAACGAAACCTGTTTCCAACAGGAGCGTTGCTGTGAGCATCAGCGGGGCTGCCCTATCCACAGGTCCTTGTCCAGGTTGAATGTCCCCGGGAGCTTGCCCGCTAGAAGTGCGGCAGCTTGCTACCGCCTAGTTCCGATGTCCTCTCGACCGTTTTGGTCGCCTGAAATTCCGTGGGTCACCAAAGTAGTCCCTGGCCTTCTCCACCCCTTGGGCGCCGTTGCCAGGCCAACCGCTTCCTCATCCGGCACCGGGGGTCCAGGCGCTCGGATGCGGCAGACGCACTGTCCCGGTCCGAGCGTGCCCGGATCTCGGCAGGCCGGCGCAAAAAGTCTGGTCCCTAAACGGGCCAGATTTCACACTGATCCGGTGCATCTGGCACAACTGCGGTTGCGCGATTTTCGGAATTATGCCCGGCTGGATGTCACTTTCGAGCCGGGATTTCATCTGTTCCTGGGTCGCAATGCCCAAGGCAAGACCAACATTCTGGAGGCGATTTACTTGCTGGCCACGCTGCGGTCCTTTCGAGGAGTGGGCCATGCGGACCTGGTAAGGTTCGGCCAGAAAGGCTTCCTGGTAGCGGGGCGAGTTGTCAGCACCGTGCCACACGATCTCCGTCTGTATTGGTCGGCGTCGGAACGGCGCCTGACGCTCGATGGCCAGCCGGTGCGGCGCCTGACCGACTACCTGGGCACCTTGCGCGTAGTGGTGTTCTGCGCAGAAGACCTGTTATTGGTCAAAGGAACGGCGCGGCATCGGCGGCGTTTGATGGACCTGTTGTTGACGCAAACGCAGCCTGATTATCTGCCGTTGCTGCAGCGGTACATGCGCGCGCTGCGGGCCCGGAATGCACTGCTGAAGCAGCCAGGGCTGGACGTGCAGGCACTGGAGAGCTTCACGGCCGAGTTGGTGACCTGTGGACAAGAGATCCAGCGCCGTCGGCAGGCCCTGGTCCCGACACTGGCCGAACGGGTCAAGTCCGCCTATGGCCGCCTGACCGGAGGTACGGAGGCCGTGCGACTGACCTACCAGCCCTCCGTACAAGCCGATTTTCTGGTTGCACTGGCACAGGTGCGGTCCCGGGAACTGGCGCGGCGGACCACCCTACTGGGACCGCACTTGGACGAACTCGATCTGGCCATTGAAGAACACCCGGCAGCCGTCTTTGCCAGTGAGGGCCAGAAACGGACCCTGGCGCTGGCGTTGAAAATGGCCCAAGCCGAGTATCTGGCCTCCGTGCATGGCGCGCCGCCGGTTTTGTTGATCGACGATGTAATGGGTGAACTGGATCGCGAGCGGCGCGCGGCTTTTCTCCCTCTGCTGGAGCGGGCGCATCAAGCCAGCGGCCAGGTCTTTATGACGGCCACCGAGGAAAACTGGCCCCGAGAGCTGGGCCGCCGCCTGCAACGGTGGCATGTGGAAAATGGCCATCTGCAACGGCTGCCTCCTGTCTGAGTGGTCCTTGCGGCCGTCTGCAGAACAGGTTACCCCGCAACGCGGGCGGCCCCGCTACCGCGACCGCGCTCGGTGCCGCACCATCAGAGCTCCGGGTTTTGGATAAGCCTGCCGGCCGCTGACCGCCCCCGGCCCCCAGCCTCAATGCCCGCACGCGCAGGCGCAACCACAACTGCCCCCACTCCGACGGGTCGAGGTCGAACAGCAGGCGTCGTCCCCCGTGCTCCCGGCCGAAGCGGAGGCGAAGACGGAAAACTGCTTGGTCAGGCGTGTCGAGCCGCAGTGCGGACACTTCGTGCCGGACCAATCGGTCGACCGGACCAGTACCTCGCTATCCCGATGGCAGTCTTCGCAGTGAAACTCGTAGATCGGCATACCTCCAACGATAATCAACCCTCCAAGCGGCGCAACCACTTGCCTCTGGTTCGGTCAAGCGGGGGAAGCATCTTGGCGCAGCCGCTACGGCACAAGC
>Ga0209809_1002875_pt1 | contig 11505 bp, 8 predicted proteins | sample YNPMSTMetaG_FD_186172 | JGI IMG/M metagenome (GOLD analysis project Ga0209809, IMG submission 186172) | Anoxygenic and chlorotrophic microbial mat microbial communities from Yellowstone National Park, USA - YNP MS-T MetaG (SPAdes) (version 2) ... | reverse complement strand
GGACGGCCGTCGTATTTTTGGTCCTGCTGGTCATTTTGTGGAAGTATGCCTGGGGGCCGATTGTCCGCGCCTTGCAGCAGCGGGAACAAACGATCGCCGACCAAATCGCCCAGGCCCAACGCTACCACCAAGAGGCCCAAGCGCTGCTGGCCCAATACCAGCAAAAACTGGCCCAAAGCCAGCAGGAAATCCACCAGATGCTCGAAGAAGCCCAGCGTCAGGCCGAACAAACCAGCCGGGACATCCTCCAACAAGCCCATCAGCAGGCCGAAGCCGACCGCCAGAAAATGCTCCAGGACATCCAACGGGCCAAACAGCAGGCCCTCCGGGAGATTGCGGCGGAGACGGCCAATCTGGCCGTCCTGTTGGCCGGCAAAATCCTCCAGGCGGAGCTTCGGCCCGACCGGCACCGGCAGCTCATCCAACAAGCATTAGCTCAGTGGCAAACCACCCAGACACCAGGCCCATGGCAAACTGCGCCCTCATCGGGGCAGGAGCAAACTACGCAGACATCGCACCAGGGGCAAACTGCGCAGCCGATCCCCCCGTCGGAAAGTTCGCCGCCATTCGCCCGGCGCCCCGGCGCCCCAGCCGGTAACGGCGATTCCCCGCCCCCGCAGAAGGAACCCCGTGGATGAGCCAGTGGCAGGACCTTCCGGAACATCTGCGCCAGGCAGCCGCTTGGCAGCAAGAGGTAACCAGCGAACATATCGCCGACGTATATGCAGAGGCAATCCTGCGGTCTGCCGAAACCGAGGGACTGGCCCAGACCGTGCTGGAAGAGTTCGACTCGCTGGTGGAAGACCTGTTGGATCGGGAGCCGTTGTGGGAAGAGGTGCTTGCTTCGCCGCGTATCTCGGCCGAAGAGAAGATCGGCATGTTGGAGCGTGTGTTTGGGGGCCGGGCGAGCGTGGTGTTTTTGGAGTCGTTAAAGACCCTGGCCCGCCGAGGCCGACTGGACATGCTCCGGGCCATCCACAAACGCCTCCAGGTGCTTTGGCGCCGGCGTCAGCATCAGGTGCAGGTGCAGGTTTATTCGGCCGCCCCGCTTGCGGAAACCGAATTGGAACAAATCCGCCAAGCCCTCCGGGAAAAATTGGCCGCCGAACCCATTCTAGAAACCCAGGTGGATGCGGGGTTGATCGGCGGGCTAGTGCTCCGGATTGGGGACGTCATTTACGATGCGTCCATCGCCCACCAACTGGATTGGCTCCGCCACCGCATCCTCAAGAGGGCAGAACAACGGTTTTCCCGGCCGGAAGAACCGTCCGTCCCGGCGCCGGACCTACCAGGGTAAGCCAACGGGAACACTTTAGCCGAATCAAGGAAAACCCTGGGTCATTCCTGCGCAAGCAGGAATCCAGGCTGCTTTGTACCTGCTCCAGTGCTCCTGTGGGGCAAGCGGGTCCAAGGCAACCTGGGCTCCACCTTTTTACCTTTTTCTGGATTCTCGCTTTCGCGGGAATGACGCAAAAGGGGGTCCCTCACCCGGTCTGGCCGAAGGCCAGGACGGCCTCTCGACGGTCAAGGGAGAGGCAGATTGTTCCCTTCGGCTCACGTGGTACCAACAAATGGTTTCTGTGGCCCGGGCAACTTCCTGGGCTTCCAACCTGACAAGGAGCAGCGATGCGATTCAAACCCGACGAAATCCTTTCGGTCATCCAGCAAGAAATCCAGCAGTATCGGACACGGATTGACGTGCGCCATGTGGGCCGGGTGTTGGAAGTAGGTGACGGGATTGCCCGGGTCTATGGCCTGGCCGACGTGATGGCCGGGGAGATGGTCCGCTTTGCCAACGGCGTGTATGGGCTGGCCTTCAACTTGGAGGAAAATTCGGTCGGGGTCATTATCCTGGGAGATTATCTTTCCATCCGGGCGGGGGACGAAGTGGTAGGAACCGGACAATTGCTCAGTGTGCCGGTAGGCCCGGCGGTTCTGGGCCGGGTGATCGATCCGTTGGGCAATCCCCTGGACGGCAAAGGTCCCTTGCAGGCCGTCGAGCGTCGGCCCATTGAACGGATCGCTCACGGGGTGGCCCAACGCCAACCGGTCAAAGAACCCTTGCAGACGGGCATCAAAGCCATCGATGCCATGACCCCCATCGGCCGAGGCCAACGGGAACTGATCATTGGCGACCGAAAAACCGGAAAAACCGCCATCTGCATCGACACCATCCTCAACCAAAAAGGCACCGATGTGAAATGCTTCTACGTGGCCATCGGCCAGAAGGAATCCACCGTGGCCGGCATCATCGACGTGCTCCAACGGCACGGCGCCATGGAATATACCACGGTGATCGACGCGGGCGTCAGTGCGCCGGCCGCTCTGGAATACATCGCTCCGTATGCTGGCTGCACCATGGCGGAATATTTTATGGATCGGGGCGAGCACGCTCTGATCATTTACGACGATCTGAGCCGACATGCCCAGGCGTATCGGCAATTGTCGCTGTTGATGCGTCGTCCGCCGGGCCGGGAGGCCTATCCGGGCGATATCTTCTACACCCATAGCCGACTCCTCGAACGCGCCGCCAAACTCAGCGACGAACTAGGCGGCGGTTCGCTGACGGCCCTGCCGATCGTGGAAACCCTGGAGGGAGAAATCTCGGCCTATATCCCGACCAATGTGATCTCGATTACCGATGGACAGATTTATCTCCAGCCGGACCTCTTCTTCGCCGGCCAGCGACCGGCCATCAACGTCGGGATTTCGGTTTCTCGAGTGGGCGGTCATGCCCAGATCCCGGCCATGAAGAAAGTGGCGGCCGGTCTCCGATTGCAACTGGCCGCCTATCGAGAACTGGAAGCCTTCGCCCAGCTTGGCACCGAGCTGGACCCGGCCACCCAAGCCCGTCTGGACCGCGGCGCCCGCATGGTCGAACTTCTCAAACAACCCCAATACCAGCCTATGCATGTTACCGATCAAGTGATCAGTATCTATGCGGGTACCCGAGGCTACCTGGACCCCATCCCGGTGGAAGAGGTCTCCGCATGGGAACAAGCCATGCTCCAGTACGTACATACCCATGCAGCCGAACTTTGGCAACGGATTACCGACACCAAAGATCTGCCCCTGGACGCCCAGGGCCGAAACGCCGAGTTGGACACGGTCCTGGACCGATTCCAACAAGAGTACCTGCAACGAAAACAAGCCAACCAACAGAGATCGGCCTTCGTTTGACAGCAGCCACCCGGCCAGACGTCTATGATCCGGAGGGAGAAGAGTCGATGAAATGCCACTGATGGCGGAGATTGGTGCCGGTAGATCCAAGCAGGTTCGTGTAACCTCCCTTGCTTTCGATTTTTTCGGCCTAAGGAGAGTCGCCGCCGATGGTTCGAGCCAGAACATTGGAAAAACGCCAGAAGGCGATCCGAAATATTCAAAAGATCACAAGCACGATGGGCCTGATTGCCACGGCCCGGTTCAAGAAGGCCTGGAACCGGGTCCAGACGGCTTCGGAATATCTGGGCGGGTTGTTTCGCCTGCTGCAAGACCTGGCCAAAGTCGGCCCCGTGCCGCCCCATCTCCTCTGGGAACCAAGAGCGGAAACCCATCGGGTCTTACTCCTGGTATTAAGTTCCAATCGGGGGTTGTGCGGGGGCTACCACGCGGCTGTGGTACGCCACAGCATGGAAAGACTCCAACAGCTTCAGGCGGAAGGATGGCAGGTGCTGGTGGAAGTGTCGGGCAAGCGGGCTGCCTCCGCCCTGCGATTCCGCCATGTGCCGATCCAAACCGTCCATGGGCATCTGGCCGATCGGCCCCAATGGGAACCGATAGAAGTTTTGGCCCAGCGCTATCTGGAGGAGTTTCGGCAAGGCGCATGGGATCGATTGGAACTTATTTACACCAGTTCGGAAACCGTCGGCCGACAACGCCTGAAGACCGAACTGCTCTTGCCCCTGCCCAAGCCAGAACCGGTGGAAGCCCAACTTGCGCTTGCCGATCCCAAAGCCTGGGACCTTTATCCGTCGGCCCAAGCGATCGTAGAGGAGTTGCTTCCCCGGTTTTTCAAGGTCCGCTTGTTTGTATGTTTTTTGCAGGCGGCCTTAAGCGAACAGATTGCCCGGATGTTTGCCATGAAGACGGCTACGGAAAATACGGAGAAAATGCTCCATCGGTTGACATTAGCCCACCATCGTGCCCGGCAGAGCCAAATTACTGCGGAAATTCTGGAGGTGCTCTCCGGTGCGGAAGCCCTCGAACAACGGAGATAATCGGTGGGAGAACCGCCTTAGGAGAGAATAGAGATGTACCGGTACAGCCAAGTCGAAAACTGCCTTTGGCGGGGCGGGAAAGGCGACACCTATCCTCTCTTTCCGATGAAGACCGAAACCATGCTGATTCTGCCATCGACCCGTGCATTCCGCCCGTCGGCCAAGAAGAGCCTATGATCCCTGCAGACCAAAAAGGATGTGTGCATATGCATCCTCCTGTGCCACCCACAACCCAGCCGAAGCAAATGGCCGCCGCCAAAAACATGGGGCGGATTATTCAGGTCTTCGGGGCCACGTTCGATGCCCTGTTTCCGGAGGACCGCATTCCGCCGATTTACAACGCCATCCGCGTGCAGGGCGAGGTCAAAGGACTTCGGATCGATTTGACCGGCGAGGTGCAACAGCATTTAGGCGGCGGTCGGGTGCGGTGTGTGGCCCTGGGGCCCACCGAAGGCCTGGTCCGGGGCATGCCCTGCGAGGATACGGGCGGGCCGGTTACCGTGCCGGTCGGCAAAGGGGTGCTCGGCCGGGTCTTCAACCTCCTGGGCGAGCCGATCGACGGCCGGGGGCCTGTCCAGGCCGAGGAGCGTTGGCCCATCCATCGTCCGCCCCCGCCGGTAACCGAACTTTCGACGAAAAACGAAATCTTCGAGACCGGCATCAAGGTGATCGACCTGTTGACGCCGTTTGTCCGTGGCGGCAAAGCGGGGCTTTTCGGCGGCGCCGGACTGGGCAAAACGGTGATCCTCACCGAATTGATCGCCCGGATCGCTTCCCGGCACGGCGGCTACAGCGTCTTTGCCGGGGTCGGCGAACGCACCCGCGAAGGCAACGATCTGTGGCTGGAGATGCAGAAGACGGAAATCGGCCAAACCGGCCGAAAGGTGATCGAACAAACCTGTATGGTGTTCGGCCAGATGAACGAGCCGCCCGGTGCCCGGCTGCGTGTAGGGCTTTCGGCGTTGACGATTGCCGAGTATTTTCGGGACGTCCTGGGGGCAGATGTTCTTTTGTTTATAGATAATATTTTCCGCTTTTCGCAGGCCGGCAGCGAAGTGTCGGCTCTTTTGGGCCGGATGCCGTCGGCCGTCGGCTACCAGCCCACGCTGGCCACCGAAATGGGAGAGCTGCAAGAGCGGATTGCTTCGACCCATCGGGGGGCCATCACGTCGGTCCAGGCCATCTATGTGCCGGCCGATGATCCGACCGACCCGGCGCCGGCCGCCGCCTTCGGCCAACTGGACGCCTTCATCTACCTGGAACGCTCCATTTCGGAAAAGGGCATCTACCCGGCCATTGATCCGCTGGCTTCCAATAGCCGAATGCTCGATCCTCAGTATGTAGGCTGGCGCCATTACCGCATCGCCCGCCAGGTGCAGAAGATTCTTCAGCGGTATCGTGAACTTCAGGACATCATCGCGATCCTGGGCGTCGAAGAACTGAGCGAAGAAGATAAGATCATCGTGCACCGCGCCCGGCGGATCGAACGCTTCTTGTCCCAGCCGTTCCTGGTGGCCGAGGCGTTTACCGGTAAACCCGGAGAATTCACCCCCCTGGAAGATACGCTGCGCAGTTTTGAGGAACTGGTCGAAGGCCGATGGGACCACCTTCCGGAAGAGGCCTTCATGTATGTGGGCAGCATCGAACAGGCCGCCGCACAGGCAGAAAAAATCCTGCTTCGCCAATAGACCCCAGCCGGATTGACCGAACCCAACTTGCAGCCAATATCAATCCGGTCAACATCCCGTAACACTTTAGTTTGACTGTCTCTACCCGGACAAGCCCCTCCAACTTGGAGGGGGTAAAAATCGGCCAAACTCACAAATGGTGGGAATTACTTCCGGTCAATACAGTCAAGTTAGCCGAATGAAGCAACCCGCTTCAGCCCAGGGGCGGGACAGGCCGGTCTGGCCGAAAACTAGGCCGGCTGAGAGGGGCCAAAGAAGGCCACCGTCCCCTCCTTGGCCTCCTGACCTTATAATATTCCACCAGAGGAGAGAGGCAACCGATCGCTCCTCCAGTCGGGCAAATGGTTACCAAAACTTCCCGATGGGCAGGTTGTGTGCATCCCTTTCAGGAGCCAAAGCTATGAAACGCTTTGACGTACGCCGGTGGGTGGGATTGGGAAACAGGAGGATATGGGCGGGATTCTTGTTGATGGTGGGGATATGGGGCGGGCTGGTCGGCTGCGGCCAGAAACCGCACAGTCTGACCATTGCCGTCATTCCCAAGAGCATGGGGGAAGATTTTTGGGGCACCGTGGAACAAGGCGCCCGGGCGGCTGCCGCAGATTTAGGCGTGCAGATCGAGTGGCAGGGGCCGCTGACCGAAACCGATCATGCCGCTCAAAACAGCATCTTGGAAAACATGGTCAGCCGCGGCGTCCAAGGCGTAGCCATTGCCCCACTGGATCGGAAAGCCTCTCGCAAACCCGTGGAAAATGCGGTCCGGGCCGGGGTGCCGGTGGTCGTCTTCGATTCCGAGCTGGATAGCGACGCCTATGTCAGTTTTGTGGCCACCAACAACGAACAAGGCGGCCGGCTCGGCGCAGAGCACCTGGCCAAACTGCTCGGGGGCAAGGGCCGGGTCATGTGCATGCGCTTTGTCCAAGGCACCGGCAGCACCGAGGCTCGGGCCAAAGGCTTCCTGGAAGCGGCCCAGGCCGCCGGGCTGACCGTACTGGCCCATCCCCATGCTGAAGACGCCACCGTGGCCGGTTGCAAAAAAACCGCCCTGAATACCCTGGAAAGCCTCGTCAAACAGGGCCGACTCGAACTCGACGGCATCTTCGCCTGCAACGACCGCTCCACCATGGGCGTGCTGGAAGCCCTCCAGGACCTGGCCAAAAGCGGAGTCCAAATTCAGGTCCGATTCGTAGGTTTCGATTTTACGCCCCGGCTTATCGACGCCCTGCAGAAAGATCAGATCGATGCTCTGGTCGTCCAAAATCCCTATAAAATGGGGTATATGGCCGTGGAAGTCCTGGTCAAACATCTCCGGGGCGAAAAAGTCGAAAAGTTCTACGATACCGGCGTCCAGGTGGTTACCAAACAACGTCTCCAAGAACCCGAAATCCGCAAATTGGTAGGTCTGAAGGAAACCTAAAGGGTCCTATTCCACTGGCCCATCGGAGAGAGACGGAATTTCCTGGTTTTTGGCCCCGTGGGTGTCCCTTGGTTTTGCAAACATCCCTATAGGCCAAGAGAGCACCGAACCTTTTTCCCGGCTTCGGTAGGATACCGCCTGCGGCCACCGTCCGCCGGACCGGCCCAACAAACCCTCGGAAAGAGCTTGTATCCCCAGAAATCCATGGGCACCATCAGTGGGGGCCCAACGGATTTTTAGGCCCTCCAAGTGGGGGGATCGCCGGGCGGATGCCGTCCTATTGAGCCACTTTGTCGGGACTAGAAAAACAATGGGGGATGTGTCCTTCCAAGTTGGGAGGCAGTGGCGGGGTGGACACCGTCCCCCATTTACCGGTTTCGCTAGGACAAGGAGCCATGGCGGACGTAGCTCGGTTGGAAATGCAGGATGTACACAAGCGGTTTGGAGCCACCTGGGCGCTCCGAGGGGTCAATCTTTCCGTTTTGCCGGGCGAAGTGCATGCCCTGGTAGGCGAAAACGGAGCAGGCAAAAGCACCCTGATGAAGGTGCTTTCTGGCGCGGTGTTGCCCGACCGGGGTCAAATCCGCTTGGACGGCCAACCGTTTACCCCGGGCAGTCCGCTTCATGCCCGGCAATCCGGCATCGCCATGATCTATCAGGAGCTTTCTCTGGCCCCCCATCTGACGGTCATGGAAAACATCCTGCTGGGGATCGAGCCGTGCTGGGGGCCCTGGATCCGCTGGAACCAGATGCGCCGTCAAGCGGCCGCTGCCCTAGCCGCTCTAGAAATTACCGATATTCCTCTGGATCGGCCGCTCCGGGAACTTTCGGTGGCCCAGCAGCAACTGGTCGAGATTGCCCGGGCCATGGCCATGGATTGCCGGGTGCTTATCCTGGATGAGCCTACTAGCAGCCTAACCCAGCAGGAAGTACCGAAACTGTTCGCCCTGATCCGGCGTTTACGGAATAGTGGCCATTCGATTATCTACATCTCCCATTTCCTCGAAGAAGTCCAGCAGATCAGCGATCGGTTTACCGTCCTTCGAGATGGTCAAACCGTCGGCACCGGCCTGAGCGGCCAAACCTCTATCGACCAAATCGTCGCCATGATGGTGGGCCGACATATCCGGCAACTGTATCCCCGGTCCCCCCGCCGGCCTGGCGAAGTCCTGCTGGAAATTCAGAATCTCACTGGGGCTGGCAAACCCCTGGGCGTCAGCCTCCAACTGCGTCGGGGCGAGGTGCTGGGCATTGCTGGGCTGGTCGGCGCCGGCCGTACGGAACTGCTACGCACCATCTTCGGCCTGGCGCCGGTGCGGGCAGGCAAAATTCGGATCGGCGCATGGACCGGCACAGGTGGGCCTCCGCTCCGGTGGCGCCAGGGCGTCGGCTATCTGAGCGAAGATCGCAAACAAGAAGGTCTGGCCTTGGGGCTTTCTCTGGCCGACAATATCACCCTGCCCCGCCTGGAAGGCCTGGGGCCGGGCTTTTGGGTTTGGCCCTCCCGCCAAGCCGAGGCCGCCCTCCCCTGGATCGAAAAAATCCCCATCCACTGCCGATCCCCCTGGCAGCCGGTCCGCACCCTTTCCGGCGGTAATCAGCAGAAGGTGGCCTTAGCCCGATTGCTCCATGCCGATGTCGATGTGCTGCTTTTGGACGAGCCAACCCGCGGTATCGACGTGGGCAGTAAAGCCCAAATCTACCAACTGATCGACCAATTGGTAACCGGCGATCCCCAGCAAGGCCGACCGCCCAAAGCGGTCCTGATGGTCAGTAGCAGTCTGCCGGAACTGCTGGGAGTCTGCGATCGGATCGGCCTGATGCGACGAGGCCGATTGGTCGAACTGCGCCCGGCCAACGAGTGGACGGAACATGAACTGATGTTGGCTGCCACGGGGCCGGCCGAATCCACTCCAACCGCCCCGGCCAGAACATCCTCCCCCGTGTAACCAGTGTTTCCACTGCCCCCTGGGTGTTGATAGGAGTAATCAGCCGATGTTGCCCACTCCGGAAAGTTCCCCAACGGTGGAACCCACCCGGCCGAAACCCTCCCCCGAGCGATCCCACGGTTGGCAAAGGATGTTAGATCCGCGCATCCTGGGCCGGATATTGGCCTTGATGTTAATATTTACATTCTTCGCTTTGACCGTCCGAGGCGGCAGCTTCTACCAACCCCGAAATCTCGAAAGTCTGCTCCGGCAGTCTGCCGTCTATGCCACGGCCGCCCTGGGAATGACCATGATCATTATCGCCGGCGGCATCGACCTGTCGATCGGATCGGTAATCGCCTTGGCCGTGGTGGTGTCGGCCTGGGTGCTCAATCTGCCCCAGGGGGCCTCCGCCGGCCCGGCGGGCCGCAACCAGGGAGACTATTGGATTCAGGATTGGCCGGTTTTATTGCCCTGTCTGGCGGCACTAGCAGGTGTCGGGGTGGCCACCCTGGCCGGTCTAATGAACGGAATCTTATGTGTCGGCCTCCGGATCGTCCCCTTCGTCGTTACCCTGGGCACCATGATGATCTACCGTGGCCTGGCCAAGATCATCGCCCAAGAACGGCCGATTTATCCGCCAGGCGATAGTTGGCTGAGCCGTCTGATGGACCCGACACTTACCAGCGCCAGCCCCCACCGATGGATGCTTTTACCGCCGGGCGTCTGGCTGCTTCTGTTCGCTGCGGTCCTGGCCGCCATCATGCTCCGATATACCCGCTTAGGCCGACATATCTATGCCGTCGGCTCCAATGCGGAGACGGCCCGATTGTGCGGCGTCGGCGTCGGACGCACCCAGATCATCGTTTATACTTTAGGCGGCCTTTTCGGCGGCCTGGCCGGCCTGATGGAATTCTCCTGGATCGGCGGCGTCGGCATTCCAACAACAGCCACCGGATATGAACTTTCGATCATCGCTGCGGTGGTCATCGGCGGCGGCAGCCTCAGCGGCGGCGAAGGCTCCGTGCTCGGCTCCCTCATCGGCGCACTAATTATCACCATCCTCTCCATGGGCGGCCAACAGATGGGCTGGCCACGCCCGGTGCAGGAAATGGCCATCGGCGCCATCCTCATCGCCGCCGTCGCCCTGGACTATTGGCAACGCCGCTGGCGACTCAAAGAATAAACCATCTAAGAACAAACCCGAGGGTACCCTTTTAGCCGAACCAAGGGACCTGCTTGTTAGACCCGTAAAAATGGCAATCCGACGCAGATACCTTCAAAGTTTCGGACCTCCGAAGCAAGTCCCTCCCAGGGTCTTTTTATTCGGCTAAGAGCCTATCCCAACATCAGGCGGGCCAAGCTGGGTTGGATTTATCGGGCCTCTGAAACCTACTTCCATTGGGAGGCACGCAGAGGGGGACCGGCATTTTGGATAGGCTCTAAAATGTTACCTAGCAGCTAAGATCGCTCGGACTGCACAGGTTAGGGTAAATCGGGCCCGGTGGATCCTGTTTATGGATTCGAGGAGCCGGGATTAGTGGGAGCCTTTAACCGGGGGGGCGGCATGGTTTCCTGGAATTTCCGGTGGATCGCATCTACCTGGGCCGAAGGCCAGCCAATGGGCGAAAGCTCCGACGGCAAAATCGGCGGCAGGGGCCGATCCCCCATCATCTGGGCGGCCGCCTTCTGCACCGAAGCCATTCGGGCTTCCGTTTCCGAAGGATGGATGCTCCGGGCCACATAGACAATCCGATGCTTTTCCGGCACTTCCCATAGAATCCAACGGAGTTTTTCCTCACCGGCGGAGTTCAGTTGACCGGTTTCCGGCTCGAAGTGGAAATCGCTCAACAGGTTCTGCCGACGCCATCCGTTTTGGATTTGGGTTTCCAGGGTCGAAAGGACCTGTTGGCGGTCGGGTTCGGGCAGGCCGTTGGGCCAGCAATTGTTTTCCCGCCAATCGGCCACCATGTGCCGGATAAAAAGCTTCAGGGGGCCTGGTCGGCAAGGGTCTGATGGGCAACAGGGGGACGCGTAGGGGGGGGATGGTATGGGGTCTGCAACCCGCCCATTTTGCCCATTTTGTTTATTTTTACTTTCGGAAGCCGAGGCTTCGGGATATTTTTTGCCTACCGGGGGAAGCGGAGCGATTTCCTCTTCGGACGATACCAAATCGGTGGGGGTAGAAGCAGGAATGGCCCCAGGGGAGGATTGGCCGACCGAAGAGCCATCGGCTTTCGTAAAATTAGATAATA
>Ga0209809_1002867_pt1 | contig 11533 bp, 8 predicted proteins | sample YNPMSTMetaG_FD_186172 | JGI IMG/M metagenome (GOLD analysis project Ga0209809, IMG submission 186172) | Anoxygenic and chlorotrophic microbial mat microbial communities from Yellowstone National Park, USA - YNP MS-T MetaG (SPAdes) (version 2) ... | reverse complement strand
GTAAGTCGTTCAAGTGTGGACACTGCGGGTGGGAAGGGGATGCTGACCATAACGCTGCTCAAGTAATCTCTCTCCTTGGGGCGACTGTAAACTCGCCTGAAATTCCGAAACTTAGCTGTCCTCTGGGGCCGCTAGGGATTGGGATAAAGCCCGCACCCTGCGCATAGCGCGGGTGTCGGGTAGTTTACGAATTTCCGGCAGACGTACATAGCCGAGCCGTTCATAGACCCGATGAGCCGTCGTGAAGCGAGTATCTGTCCACAGATGCAGAGAGTCCGCCTGCCGCTGCCGAGCCGCAAATTCGGCCTGTTCAATCAAACGCCGACCCAAACCCCGACCCCGCACTGCAGGCAGGGTGTAGAGTTTTTTCAGCTCCATGCGCCCAGGGATCCCATCGGGCACAAGGCCGACACAGCCGACCACTTGATCCTGATGCTGCGCCACCCAAAGGGATCCCCCCATCTCCGCGAAAGCTGTGGCAGGCTGAAGCAACTCCGGCACCTCTTCGATGTCCAATACACAGCCTGGATACTCCGCAAAGACCACTTGCAAAATGTGGAGCAGAGCCGCACTGTCCGAGTTTTCCGCAGGACGGATGTCGATCTGCATCGAGCAGCGAAGAAAAAGAAATCATCGTTAAGTAAAGCTTTCTCGATTGTACCTGGGCTTGCTCGAGGACTCTGTTTTCTCTGTTTCTCAGGGAGCAGAGGATCCCTGAGGTGAGCAGCTAAGATCGCTAGCATCCCCAACCCCATCTGCCCATGGATACTGAACTGCTGGTTCCCGACGTTGCCGACCTTGTGACGGAGGACGATACCCCGGTGGATAATTTCGCCTCCGAAAAGCAGCAGCGCCTCTTGACAGGGGCTCTCTACAGCGCTTTGCGCGGCAAAACCTTTTTAGCAGCGGCAAATGTAGGCATCTACACCGCCATCGGTCGGCCCCCGATTGTGCCGGATGTTTTTCTCAGCCTGGACGTCACGGTGCCGGAGCAATGGTGGGAGAAGCAAAACCGTTGCTACCTGCTCTGGCAATTTGACAAGCCGCCGGATGTGGTGATCGAGATCGTCTCCAACCGCGAAGGCGACGAGCTGGAAGGCAAGCTGAGCCGTTATGAGCAGATGCGAGTTAGCTACTACGCGGTCTTCGATCCCAATCATGAGCTGGGGCCAGAGGAGTTGCGCATTTTCGAACTGCGGGGCCGCCACTACGCGGAAATGACCGAGACCTGGCTAGAACAGGTGGGGCTGGGCCTGACGGTGTGGGAAGGCGTTTTTGAGGGGAAACAAGCTCGCTGGCTGCGCTGGTGTGATGCCCAAGGGCAGTTGCTGCTGACCGGCGATGAACGGGCTGAGTTGGAGCGGGAACGGGCCGAGCAAGAACGCCAAAGGGCGGAGCGAGAACATCAACGGGCGGAGCGTCTGGCGGCAAGATTGCGGGCTTTGGGTGAGGATCCCGATTTGGAGAGCTGAAGCCCAGGGATCCCCTTCAGCACCCACCCTCCACTACACTCAGAGAGGGAACTGCTGCCGGAGTGGCAGGGATCGTTGGACTCACAGATGGGTTATCGCCGCCGGGATTGGTTGGCCTACTGGCTGCTCAAGTGGCTGGTGGTCAACCCTTTATTTCGGGGACTGTATTTTGGCCGCACCTATGGCCAGGAAAACGTGCCGCGCCACGGATCCCTGATCATCGTCAGCAACCACGCCAGCCACTTGGATCCGCCGCTGGTGGCCAATGCGGTGCGCCGCCCGGTAGCCTTCATGGCCAAAGAAGAGCTGTTCCAGGTGCCGGTGCTGAAGCAGGTGATCCGGCTCTACGGGGCTTACCCGGTCAAAAGGGGAGGTGCGGATCGCAGCGCCTTGCGGGCCACAGAGGCAGCCCTGGCCCAGGGCTGGGCGGTAGGGATCTTTCTCAACGGCACCCGCACCCCCGATGGCCGCATCCCCCAGCCTCACTTGGGAGCGGCCTTGGTTGCAGCCCGCACCCAAACGCCTCTGCTGCCTGTAGCCCTTTGGGGCACGGAAAAGGTCTTGCCCAAGGGATCCCGGTGGCCGCGCTTGTTCTGCCCCATCACGGTGCGCATTGGCAACGTGATTCCCCCCCCTGCTTCCAGCGATAAGGCCGATTTGCAGCAGGTGACGGCAGAGTGCGTGCAGGCTATCCATGCCCTTTTGGATCAGGGGCGCTGAGGGGCAATCAGAGTATCTTGAGCAACCAGATACTCGGCCACCGGCTTTCCCCCCAAGATGTGCTCTTGCAGCACCCGCTCTATCACCGGCGGCGTGGCCGAGTGGTACCAGAACCCGCCGGGGTACACCAACAACACCGGCCCAGGAACACCGTAGTTGCAGGCCCGCAGACAATTGGCCTTGGTGCGGTTGACGCGCAGAGGGCCCACGCCCGCCAGCTCCAGGTTCAACTGCTGGATCCGCAGCCTCAGGTATTCCCAGGCTTCCAGCCCCACCGCCTTTTCACAGCACTTGGGCTTGGTCTGGTCGGCGCAGAGGAACAGATGCCAATGGTAAGACGGAATCGGATCCGGCTGAGGTTCTGCAGATGGGCTTGCCGGCGTGGGAAGGGGAGCGGAAAGCTGGGTCATGTGAGGATCCGTGTCTCCTACTGCCACCGAATAATCACTAGATAATTATATGAGTAGTTAAAGAAGACGTCGGGCATCCCGACAAACCTTCTGACCCCTAGGAAATGGGGTAGAGGCCTGGGGATGTGCTGCCCTAGCCTGGATAAAAGGATCCCTCACCTGTCCGGCAATGCTGATCGATGCTCCCCAACAGCGGCTATTTCTCGCCCTCCTTCCCCCACCAGACCTGCAGGAGCAAGTGACCGCCATTAAACAACAGTTTGCCGAGCAATTCGCCAGCCGCGCAGCCCTGCGCTCGCCCCCTCACATCACCCTGGTGCCTCCTTTCGAGTGGCCCACTGCCCAGCTGGCGGCCCTGACAGGATCCCTAGAAGCATTTGCTAAGGAGCAGGCGCCAGTTGCCGTTGAGCTCTGTGGCTTCGGCGCCTTCCCGCCACGGGTTATTTATATTCACGTCGAGCCCTCCCCCGAGCTGCAACAGCTTCAGGCCAAGGCCCAGCGGCACATGAGCCTCCTTCTCAAGCAAGAAGAAGCAACGGCTCCAGCCCGTCCCTTTGTGCCCCACATGACTGTGGCCTTCCGGGATCTCCAGCCGGCCCAGTTCCGCGCCGCCTGGCCGCAGTTCAAGGCTCGCCTCTTCCAGGGATCCTTTCTCGCCTCTGCCCTGACCCTCCTCCTCCATGACGGCAAGCGCTGGCAGGTTTTTGCCGAATTCTCCCTCTCCGCCTCTGAGGGATTGAGGCAGGAAACAACAGCCTACTCAACCCAGTGAGCAGCCATATATTCAGCTAGATCCAGCACCCGCTGCGAGTAGCCCCACTCGTTGTCGTACCAGGCCATCACCTTCACCAGATCCCCGTCCAGCACGCTGGTCATCTCGGCATCCACAATCGCCGAGCAGTCGTGGCCGCGGTAGTCGATGGAGACTAAGGGGATATCGGAGTAGGCAATGATCCCTTTCATCGTGGTCTCTGAAGCGTCCTTGAGAGCCGCGTTCACCTCCTCGGCAATCACGCGCCGCTCCGTTTGCACCACCAAGTCCACCAGCGACACGTTGGGCGTGGGCACCCGTACCGCCACCCCGTTCAGCTTGCCCTTCAGTTCGGGGATCACCAGCGCCACCGCCTTGGCCGCCCCGGTGGTGGTGGGCACCATGCTCAACGCCGCCGCCCGCGCCCGTCGCAGATCGCGGTGGCCGCCATCCAAAATCCGCTGGTCACCGGTGTAGCTGTGGGTAGTGGTCATCGTGGCCCGCAAGACGCCGAACTTGTCCAGCAACACTTTGAGGATGGGGGCAAGGCAGTTGGTGGTGCAACTGGCGTTGCTGACAATGTTGTGCCGCACCGGGTCATAGGTGTGTTGGTTAACGCCATATACAAACGTGGGAATGTCGCCCCCCTTGGCCGGAGCGGTGATCACTACTTTTTTGGCTCCCGCCTCAAGGTGCTTAGAGGCCCCTTGATAGTCTACGAACACCCCTGTAGCTTCAATAACAAGATCCACCTTCCACTCTTTCCAGGGCAGGTTGCTGGGGTTGCGATCGGAAACGGCGTGGATATGCTTGCCGTTAACCACCAGGCCACCCTCGACGGCCTCCACTTCCGCCCCTTGCAGCGGCCCGAGAATGGAATCGTATTTGAGCAGATGGGCAGCCGTGCGGGCGTCTGATGTGTCGTTGATGGCAACAATATCGAGATTGGACTGGGAGCGACCCAGCCAACACCGCAAAAAGTTGCGACCGATACGACCAAATCCGTTGATGGCTACCCTGACCACTGCTCTTAACCTCGCTGCTTGAAGTGCTTTGGGGCTGCTTAGCACATAATACCGCAACCCCTGGCTATTCTGAAGATAAAATTTGGGATCCCACCGCTTGATTTCTGGCCTCTTTTTTGAGTAGTATCAACTGATATTTAACTTTAGGGATCCCGGCCTGCCTGCAGGGGTTGGCTTTCCTCAAGCGGGGTAGCGCTGCTGCAGCAAGGCCATAGCCGAGGCCACGTTTTCGGCTCCCCGCTGTTCCAGCAGATCCGCGAACATGCTGTCGAGCCAAAAGAGGCGCTCGCCGATGATCTGGGTCCAGGCGCGGTAGAGCTTCAGCTGGACTTCCAGGGGCAATAGGAGCAGCCCCTCGCGGGAGAGGCGCAGGGTTTGCACTTCGGTCAGGCTCACCGCGGTAAAGGAACGTCGCCGTCCCGTCAGCAAGGAAAGTTCCCCAAACACGCGCCCGGCATGCAGCGTGGCCAGCCAATAATCGCCGGGATGGCGCATGTACTGGCGACGCAGCTCCACGATCCCGCTGAGAACTACGTATAGGTCGCTACTGGGATCCCCTTCTTGGAAGATCACCTGGCCGGGGGAAAAGCGGCTGGGCAGTAGGGCAGCCGTCAATGCCTTCCACTCAGCATCTTCCAAAGACTGAAAGAGCAAGTGCTCGCGAACGCGCTCAAACGGATAACGGCTGCTGCTCATCGGGCAAGCGGCTGGAAGTGCTTGGGGCCAGCTCTGTTTCATCCTACCGTCACCCCACGTTTTGGGTAGGAGGGATCCCTGCAAAAGGCTTGGGCGAGACCCAACTGGGCCATTTTCCAACACGTAGAATTTTTGCCGGCCATGGCGCCGGCAGAAGTTCTGTCCAGGCAGGCTGTAGGGGGTTCTCAAAAAAGCCGCAGAAGCTCGGCAGTCATTCCCGGAAAGCGGCAAAGATGTATACAAATCTCAAATGGAGAAAGCTCTCTAGGGATCCCGATCGATGCAGCCTGGCTCAATTGTTTGCTGCCGCCACCGCGAGTGGGTGGTGCTCCCCGCTGATTCCGAAGAAGGGGTAGTGCTGCGGCCCCTTACTGGTACGCCAGAGGATGCGATTCACATTCACCGACAACTGATGAACCTTGTAGGCGGCACCTTGCCCTTTGAGCGCATCGAGCCGGCCTTCTTCCCGCTGCCCTGCGCCGACCGAGTTGCCGATGCTGCAGCCGCCCATCTCCTCTGGCAGGCAGCGCGGCTTATCTTGCGCGAGGGCGCCACTCCCTTTCGCTCGCTGGGGCGCATCTCCATCCGGCCCCGAACCTACCAGTTTGTGCCGTTGCTCATGGCGCTGCGCCTTGATCCGGTGCGGCTGTTTATTGCCGACGACGTGGGAGTGGGCAAGACCATCGAAGCGCTGCTGATAGCCAGAGAACTTCTGGATCGCGGCGAGATCCGGCGCTTTTGTGTCCTTTGCCCGCCTTATTTGTGCGAGCAGTGGGCCAGGGAGCTGGCCGAGAAGTTTCACCTCGAGCCGGTAGTTATCCGCTCGGGGACGGTAGGGCAACTGGAGCGGCAAACCCCGCTGGGACAGAGCCTCTACGAATACTTCCCGGTGCAGGTGGCCAGCATTGATTTTGTCAAAACAGAGCGCAACCGCCCTCAATTTTTACAGTTTTGTCCTGAGCTGGTCATTGCCGACGAAGTGCACGGTGCGGCGGCGGCCAGTTCCGGCAGAGCTCAGCAGGAGCGGCATGCCCTTTTGAGAGCCATTGCCCAAGCGCCCAACCGCCACCTGATTCTGCTGACGGCTACTCCCCACAGCGGCATCCCAGAGGCCTTCCGTTCCTTGCTGGGGCTGCTGCGGCCTGAGTTTGAGGCGTGGGACTTTCAGGATCTCACTGAGAGCCAGCGCCTCGAGCTGGCCCGTCACTTTGTCCAGCGCACGCGGCGGGACATTAAGGAGACCTGGCAAGAAACCGCCTGCTTCCCAAGCCGAGAAGCTGAAGATGAGACCTATGACCTTTCGCCCCGCTACCGCGAGCTGTTTGAGCGCACCTATGCCTTCTGCGCGGAGCTGGTGCGCACCGGCCAGCAGATGGAACAGCGGCGGCGGCGAGTACGCTACTGGGGGGCGCTGGCTCTTTTGCGCTGTGTCATGTCCAGTCCGGCAGCGGCCTTGGCAGCGCTGGCCAATCGCGGTGCAGGCTCCCGGGAGGAAGAAGCTGAAGAGGCCGAGGAGAGCTTTAGCCGCTGGGTGTTCGAGTCAGCAGAAGAGCGTACTGACGACGAATTACCGCTGCCAGCCCTCGAAGCAGCAGATCAAACTCTGCCCGACAGCGACCGCCGCCGGCTGCGCGAGCTCGCCCGCCTGGCTGGTCAACTGCGTGGCGTAGACCAAGACACCAAGCTGGCGCGGGCCATCGAGCTAGTGAAGCGGCTCCTCAAAGAGAGCTTTCACCCCATTCTCTGGTGCCGCTATGTGGCCACGGCGGAGTATCTTGCCGACCACCTTCGACAACACCTGGGATCCGCAACTCAGGTAGCCTGCGTAACCGGCCGCATGGGCGACGAGGAGCGGGAGGCCAAGATTGCGGAAATGGCCGTTGACCAGCCACGGGTGCTGGTGGCCACCGACTGCCTCTCGGAAGGGATCAACCTGCAGGAAAAATTGACAGCCGTCATCCACTACGACCTGCCCTGGAACCCCAACCGGCTGGAGCAGCGGGAGGGGCGGGTGGATCGCTACGGCCAACGGGCCCCCCGGGTCAAGGTCATTCGTTTTTTTGGGCGAGATAACCCTGTGGACGGCGTGGTGCTAAAGGTGCTGCTGGACAAGGCGCGGGAAATTCGCCGCACCCTTGGCACCCACGTGCCTGTTCCCGAAGCGAGTGAAAGCGTTACCCAGGCGGTGCTGGAGGCGCTTTTTTTGCGCCAGGGATCCGGCTCAGGGGAGCGCCAGTTGGAGCTGGATCTGGGGATGGCAGAGGTGAGCCGGTTTCACGCCCGGTGGGATCGCTCTGCCGAGCAGGAGCGGCGCAACCGCACCCGTTTTGCCCAGCGATCCCTCAAGCCTGAAGAAGTGCAGCGGGAACTGGAGGCTACAGACGCCGTGCTGGGGGATCCGCAGGCAGTACAGCAATTTTTTCTCGCTGCCGCCCAGCGCCTGGGCCTGGCCGTGATCCCTGACCGGCAGTCTGGAGTCTTCCAGGTCAACCTCAGCCGAGAGGGCACGGCAACCCTGCCGGAGGCCATTCGTTCAGCCCTGCCCCAGCCCAAGGGTGGACACTGGCGGATTAGCTTTGTCTCCCCCACGCCAGAAGGAGCGGAGTACGTTGGCCGCAACCACCGCCTCATCGCTGCCCTGGCCCACTTTTTGCTGGAGAAGGCTCTAGATAATCCTGAAGAGGCCGTCGTCTCCCGCTGCGGGGTTGTGCGGACGCGGGCTGTGGCCGAGCTCACCACCCTCTTGTTGCTGCGCGTGCGCTACCTGGTGGAGCAGCCGCTGGCTCAGCCTCTGCTGGCGGAGGAGGTGCTGGTGCTGGGAGGGGTTGGCCTGGAAAGAGGCGCAGCCCGCTGGCTGGAAACTGGGGCAGCGCTCCAGCTTTTGGCCAAAGCCACGCCAGATGCCAACCTGCCGCTCGCGGAAAAGCAGGAGTTGGTGCAGCATGTGCTAGACAGCCTCAGCCCCTGGCCGCCGACTGCAGAAAACTGGGGCCTAGGACACCCCCTTCAGCAAGGGATCCGGGAGGCCATTTGCCGGCGGGCTGGCGAGCTGGCTGATGCCCACAGGCGCATCCGACAGGCTATCTCCCAGCGCGTGCGCGGGCTGGAGGTTAAGCCGCAGTTTCCCCCGGATCTGCTGGGAATTCTTGTCCTACAACCTCTGCTGTCCAGATGAGCCAATTTCCTGCACTACGCCTTGAAGGGGGCCTCTTGGGGCCGGACATCCTGGAGCAGCTTTTGGCCGGCGAGCTGCCGGGCCAGAAGCCGAGAGACTTTGGGCTAGACGACAAGCGCAGCCTGACCGAGGAGATGGCCAGCGTCTTTGCCGATGCCCGCACCCAGTGGGAAGTTTTCCGCCGTCGGCTGGCCCGTCTGCCAGAAGGGGATCCGGCCACGTCGGTTACCCGCGATGCCTGGGTCATTCCCTTTCTCAGCCTTCTGGGCTACGAGCTGCGCTACAACCAGCGGGCCTACGAGATTGACGGCGCCACCTTTGCCATCTCCCACCGAGCTGGCGAAGCAGAGGACGCTCCGCCGGTGCACATTGTGGGGGTGCGCCAGGAGCTGGGACGGCTGGCTCCTACTGGCAGGCCGCGTCTAGCCCCTCACTCGCTGCTGCAGGAGTATCTCAACCGCAGCGAGCACCTCTGGGGCATCGTCACCAACGGGCTGATCCTCCGCCTGTTGCGAGACAGCACCTTTGTGCGCCGGCAGGCCTATGTGGAGTTTGACCTGCAGCAGATCCTGGAGGAGCAGCGCTTTAACGACTTTGCCATCCTGTTTCGCCTGTTGCACCGCAGCCACCTGCCCCAAAGGGCGGAGCAGGCGCGGGAGTGTTGGCTGGAGAAGTACTACCAGCAAGCTCTGGAACAGGGGGGGCGAGTCCGCGAGCGGCTGCGGGATGGGGTGGAAGAATGCCTCAAGGGCTTGGCCAACGGCTTTCTTGCCCATCCCAAAAACTCCCAACTGCGGGAGCGGCTGGCCTCTTCTGGATTGAACCGCCTCACCCCGGAGGAGTTCTACCGACAACTGCTGCGGCTGGTCTATCGCTTTTTGTTTCTCTTGGTCTCGGAGGAGCGGGGGCTAATTAGCGCCAGCCCCCTCTACCGGGATCACTACGGCGTGGGTCGGCTGCGGCGGCTTTTGGAGCGGCGCAGCGCTTTTACGGAGCATGAGGATCTCTGGTGCAGCCTGCGGGTGCTCTGGAGGGTGCTTTCCCAAGAGGAGCTGGCGGAGCTGCTGGGGGCTGCTCCTCTCAACGGAGAGCTGTTTGCCCCTCTGGAGCTGGATGAGTGCAGCCTGAGCAACCGGGATCTGCTGCAAGCCTTTTCGCACCTAGCCTACTACCGAGAAAACCCCACCTCTCCCCTTCGGCGGGTCAACTACGCGGCGCTGGATGTAGAAGAACTGGGATCCGTCTACGAAAGCTTGCTCGACTACCAGCCTCAGATTGTAACTGGGCAAGGGGCGCCTCGCTTTGAGTTGAGCTACGGCTCAGAGCGCAAGAGCACAGGCTCCTACTACACCCCGCCGGAGCTAGTGGCCGAACTCATCCGCTCGGCGCTGGAGCCAGTGATTGAAGAACGGCTGAAAGCCGCTCGCCCACCTGAGGAAAAAGAGCAAGCGATTTTGTCCATCCGTGTGTGTGATCCCGCCTGCGGATCCGGTCACTTCCTGCTTGCTGCCGCCCGCAGGTTGGGCAAGGAACTGGCAAAGATCCGCACCGGCGAAGAGGAACCCGCCCCCGAGCGTGTCCGCGAGGCCATCCGCGATGTGGTGGCGCACTGCATCTACGGCGTGGACAAAAACCCGCTGGCGGTGGAACTCTGCCGCGTGGCCCTGTGGCTGGAGGCCCACTGCGCCGGCAAGCCCCTCACCTTCCTGGATCACCACATCAAGTGCGGCGATTCGCTGGTGGGTGTCTTGGATTTGGCGATTTTGGAAAAGGGCATCCCCGATGAAGCCTTTACCCCGGTTAGCGCTGACTCCAAGGAGGCTGCCCGCTCGCTAAAGCAGCGCAATCGCACCGAGTGCCAGAGTTTGCAAACAGGGCAGCTTTCCCTTGCTTTTGACACTGACCAGGTGGTGGCTGAGCTTAGCCAGGAGCGACAGAAGCTAGAAGCCATTCCAGACAACTCCCCGGCAGAGGTTAGCCGCAAGCAGCAGCTCTACAGCCGCTACTGCCAAGACCCGCAACACCAAAAGCTAGTGGAAGCCTGCAACCTGTGGACAGCCGCTTTTTTCCAGCCCTTGATCCCTGACTTCTCTAGGGCCATTACCACCCAAGCCGTGGCTGATCGACTGCAGGAGAGAACCCCCTCCCAGGCCCTTGCCACTGCTCAGGCCCTCGCCGTCGAGAACCGGTTTTTCCACTGGCCGCTGGAGTTCCCGGAGGTGTTTGAAAGTGGCGGCTTTGATGTGATCCTCGGCAATCCACCCTGGGAACGCATCAAGTTGCAGGAAGAAGAGTTCTTTGCCAGCCGCAATACCGCCATTGCTCGGGCTCCGAATGCCGCCGCCCGCAAACGGCTGATCGCCGACCTACCCAAGACCAACCCCGCCCTCTGGCACGACTACCAGCGTGCCCTGCACGGCGCCGAAAGCACCAGCCGCTTTTTACGGGGCAGTGGTCAATATCCCCTCGCCGGCCGCGGCGACATCAACACCTATTCCGTCTTTGCCGAACGGGTGCGTAGCCTGCTCAATATCCGGGGACGGGCGGGCATCATCGTCCCTACCGGCATTGCCACCGACGCCACCAATCAGTTCTTCTTCGCCGATCTGGTAGAACAGGGACAACTGGCCAGTCTGTTCGATTTTGAAAACCGTGAAGCGCTCTTTCCCGGCGTACATCGCAGTTACAAATTCTGCCTGCTCACCCTCACTGGCAGCCGTACCCAGACCGACGCCACCACCTTTACCTTCTTCGCCACCCATGCCGATCACCTGCGCGACCCGCGTCGCGTTTTCACCCTCACAGCGGACGACATCGCCCGCATCAACCCCAACACCCGCACCCTGCCCGTCTTCCGCACTCGCCAGGATGCCGACCTGACCCGCGCCATCTACCAGCGTGTGCCGGTACTGGTGAACGAACGCACGGGTGAAAACCCTTGGGGCGTGCGCTTCCTGCGCATGTTCGATATGTCCAACGACTCGCACCTCTTCCGCACCCGTGCAGAGCTGGAAAAGCAAGGTTACCGGCTGGTGGGGAATGTGTTTGTGCCCTCACCCCCTAGCCCCCTCTCCCACGCTGCGGTAGAGGGGGGAAGGATCGCAGCCCCCGACCTCTCTTCTCGCGCTGCGGGAGAAGGAGGGTACGAATTACCCAAGGCCAGCCGGGAACTGATTGCCAGGGCGCGGCAGTTGCGTCGCGAGGCGACGACCGCCGAAAGCCTGCTCTGGGAATTGTTGCGTGACCGTCGGCTGCTAGGCCGAAAATTCCGACGTCAACATCCG
>Ga0209809_1002865_pt1 | contig 11542 bp, 12 predicted proteins | sample YNPMSTMetaG_FD_186172 | JGI IMG/M metagenome (GOLD analysis project Ga0209809, IMG submission 186172) | Anoxygenic and chlorotrophic microbial mat microbial communities from Yellowstone National Park, USA - YNP MS-T MetaG (SPAdes) (version 2) ... | reverse complement strand
TCAGATGTTGCGGTATCTCGTCCGCCTGGATCGTATCGGCGACATGATCGATAGCCACGTGCGGCGACCGCTGGCGCAGCAGCATGAGCGCTTCGTTGGTTGCGATGCGGTAGAGCCAGCTTCCCAATCCGCTACGTCCTTCATACGTATCGAGTTTGTCGCACGCTTTGATAAATGTCTGTTGCAGCGCCCCTTCCGCTTCGTCGGCGTCGCCGAGTAACCGCAGCGCCTGGGCATAGACCAGTGGCGCAAAGCGTTTGATCAGGCAGGCGCATGCATCAGGCTCACGGCGGCGCAACCCGGCAAGCAATGCTTCTTCATTGTCGTAGATCGTCAGATCGATGGTTGGTCCAGGCATGGTATTGCTTTCATTGTTCACATGCAATCACAGCGATGTGCGTTATACGGTCGTGGCTCTCCCATCGGGACGATGCGTCGTCCTTCGTCGTGGAGCAGCACTATCAGGCGTTGGGTAGTATCGAGCACGACGCGGCAGTTGCAACACTGTAGTAGATCAGCATACTGCTCAAAAAAGGTTGCAAACGCCTGGGGATCACGTTGACGCAACCCGGCAACCAGAGCAGACTCATCATCCATGCAATGCACGCAAAGTCGGTGACATCTATTCCGTACTATTATAGCAGGGAAGCAGTGTGCTGCTCCGATGCTGGAACAACAGCAACGAGCGAAAGGGATTCAGCGTATGACCGACCCAATGACCCGCTTTCAACGTCTGCAACAGCGATACCGTGATGGTGACATCCCGTGGGACCATGAGCTGCCGCCGCCCGAAGTCATTGCTGTGGCGGCAGAACTTCCGCCAGGGCGCATGATCGACCTGGGATGCGGCACAGCGCGCGCGTGCATCTATCTAGCAGCGCGGGGATGGCATGCGGATGGCGTCGATTTCGTGCCTGAAGCGATCGCTCTCGCCGAAGAGCGGGTTCGTCGTGCAGGAGTTGCTCATCGGGTACGTCTGTTTACTGCCTCAGTCACCGATCTTCATTTCTTAAGCGAAGCGTATGATCTGGTTCTCGATGTCGGTTGTATGCATGGTATGAGCAGAGAGGAACTTCATGCGTATGCCAGTGAAGTGATACGATTGACGCGACCTGGCGGGTTATACCTGCTGTTTGCGCACCTGAACGATGGAACATCGAGCGAGATGTCACGCTGGATTGCGAAAGGCGAGGTAGAACGCCTCTTTCTCCCTGCGTTCTCAGTCGAACGTGTTGAACACGGGATCACCCACGTCTGTGACACAACTTGGCCCTCGGCGTGGTACTGGCTCAGGCGAAGGAGCTGCTAAAATCGCTTACTCCTCAGCGGATGCGCGGCGTGGCGCAATGTGCGATGCGGATCGCGTCGCCATCCATTGGCGAATATGTTGCTCAATTGAGGTCTGAAATGCGATGATATGCTGCGCCAGTGTCGCCACCAATGGTATGGACGAAGACGCCAGTGAACGGATCGAGCGATTCCACCAGGCGCGCATTCGGCGCAGCCCGCGATCGTGCGGACCAACTAAAAGGATGCCGGCAATAACAATAAGAAAGCCAAAGGGTATCGGTGAAATCGAGAGAAGAAGGCCCCCGATGATACAGATCCAGCCAACAAGGGTTCGAAGCAGACGCATTGCCTGAATCAGCATACCTGTGCCTTTCAGTCCAGAAGCATCATCTCACTTTATTTACAAGTGTACCATATTGATACAGCGGTTGGAAGGGTGATCATTCCCATTCTGGACGAACGTCATACCCTGTTAACCTCTATACGTCAGAATGAATCTGTGCTACCATCCTGCCATGGATGCCGAACTCATGCTACATCGATGATGATGGATGAAAACAGGCTTCAGGACATTGTGCTTCGATGGGCGCAAACGAGGGTTCTAGTTGTTGGTGATTTTGTCCTTGACCGACGTCTGCAGATCGATCCGGCGCGCATCGAGCGTTCGGAAGAGACCGGTCTGCCTGTGCACCAGGTAGTCGCAGTCACGACTGCTCCCGGCGCTGCAGGGCATGTTGCTGCCGTGCTGCGTGCGCTTGGATCGGCGGTTGTCACGCTTGGCGTGATCGGCGACGACGGCGACGGGTATGAACTGCGGCGCAGTCTGCGTGCGTTGGGTATCGATGAGCGTGCGATGGTTGTTGCTGCCGATCGGTATACTGCAACATCAATCCATCCGGTCAATCAAAGCGCAACAGCGCTCTCCTACGACCTGGAGCGGCTCGATATCCGCTCGCGCTCGCCGTTGGCACCGTCCACCACCGCAGCGCTGATCGAGCGACTGCGCTCACTGGTGATGCAGGTGCACGCTGTCATCGTTGTTGATCGCATTCCTGACGAAGAATGCGGCGTGGTCACACCCCGACTGCGTCTGGAGATCGCCGATCTGGCGGCTCGACGTACGGATGTCTGGTTTCTGGCGCACTCGCGCTGGCGAACCGGGCTGTTCAGAAACGTGATGGTCGTTCCGAATGCGCGTGAGTGTGTGCGTGCCGTCTACGCCAGCGACAGCGATTATCCTCCGCTGGCGCTGGTCGGGCAGGCTGCCGAGCAGTTGCGCCGCCGTACCGGGAAGCCGGTGATCGTCACACTCGGTCTCCGCGGGATGCTGGTAGTCCGCGACGACGGCATGACCCATATTCCTGCGATTCCGGTTACCGGACCGATCAATGCCGTTGGTGCACACGATAGTGTACTGGCAGCTGTGACAGTTGCTCTATGCGCCGGAGCGACGCTGGATGAAGCGGTGCAGGCAGGCAATCTGGCGGCTGCAGCGGCAATGCGCTCCGGTGTGACCGGCGGATTGGTGCCGGATCAGATCGTGGCGCTCTGGCGTGCATACCACAAATGCTGAGATGATAGCCGAATAGAAACCATTGTCTATCGGCTATCGCTTATGCATCACCGGATGGTCAATGGCAGGTACACGCGGAACCGGGTCAGGCGCGCAACATGATCGGCATATAGACTACCGCCCGCGTTAGTGAACCTGCCGCCGACGTACAGATTGTCCCTGTTAATGGCGATCGCAGTGACAAGCCCGTTGTCAATCCCACTGCCAACGGTACGCCACTGGCGCCCATTCCAGATCACGATGCGATTCGCATTCCTTACGCCGCCAGCGCTGGTGAAGGCGCCGCCGATGTAGACATCGTTGCCGCTAATGGCAATGGCGTAGACCGGTCCGTTGATTGCATTCGCCCCACCAACGGTGCTCCAGGTTACGCCGTTCCAGCGAGCGAGGTTATTTGCACCGCTGACGCCACCCGCATTGGTGAACCGACCGCCGACATAGACGTCGTTGTCACTGATAGCGACGGCGTAGACCGGTCCGTTGATTGCATTCGCCCCACCAACGGCGCTCCAGGTTGTGCCGTTCCAGCGGGCGAGGTTATTTGCACCGCTGACGCCACCCGCATTGGTGAACCGACCGCCGACATAGACGTCGTTGCCACTGATAGCGATAGCGTAGACTGTGCCGGTGATCGCCCCTGGTGGACCGACAGCGTGCCACTGACTGCCGTCCCAGCGAGCGATAGCGTTTGCGCCTGGTACACCTCCGGCATTGGTGAAGTTACCGCCAATGTAGACGTTGCCGCCGCTGACGGCAATGGCGTAGACTGTGCCGGTGATCGCCCCTGGTGGACCGACAGCGTGCCACTGACTACCGTCCCAGCGAGCGATAGCGTTTGCGCCTGGTACACCTCCGGCATTGGTGAAGTTACCGCCAATGTAGACGTTGCCGCCGCTGACGGCAATGGCGTAGACTGTGCCGGTGATCGCCCCTGGCGGACCGACAGCGTGCCACTGGCTGCCGTCCCAGCGGGCAAGGCTATTCGCGCCGCTGACGCCGCCGATCCTGGTGAAGGCGCCGCCGACATAGACATCTGTTCCACTGACGGCGATAGAGGATATAACGATCTCATCTCCAACAGGGCGCCACCGGGCGCCATCCCAGCGTGCAAGATGGTTTGTGCCAGGCATGCCTCCGGCGCCGGGAAAGTCTCCGCCAACATACACGCCTGTTCCACGGACGACGAGTGCACGAACATTGCCGTCAACTCCTGTGCCAATGGCGTGCCACCGACTGCCATCCCATCGGGCGATGCGGTCGGCGCTGCTAGCGCCCCCAGCGTCCGTAAACGCGCCGCCGACGTAGAGATTGCCGCCGCTAATGGCGATGGCGTTGACTGTGCCGCTGATCCCGAATGTGCTATCGAGGAGATCGGTCCACGTGACGCTGGTTGTACCGCTTAGAATGGCGCAGGCAACATAATCGGCGCCGCTGACGCCCCCGGCGTCGGTGAAGTCGCCGCCGACGTAGATATGCGTGCCACTGATAGCGATGGTGTTGACCGTAGTGTTGACCGTGCTGCTGATCCCGAACGTGCCGCTGAGCAGTCCGCTCCACTGCGTACCATTCCAGCGGGCGACATAGTCCGCGCCCGGCACGCCCCCGGCGTCGGTGAAGTCGCCGCCAACGTAGACGTGCGTGCCGCTGATGGCGATGGTGTTGACCGTGCCGCTGATCCCGAACGTGCCGCTGAGCAGTCCGCTCCACTGCGTACCATTCCAGCGAGCGACATAGTTTGCGCCCGACACGCCTCCGGCGTTGGTGAACTGACCGCCGACATAGACATCCGTGCCGCTCACGGCGATGGCATTAACCGGCCCGTTGATCGCCCCTGGCGTGCCAACGGCATGCCACCGGCGACCGTCCCAGCGGGCGAGGTAGTCGGCGCCGTCAACCCCGCCGACATTGGTGAAATTGCCGCCAATGTACACGTCGCTGCCGCTGACAGCGATGGCAGAGACCGGTCCGTTGATTGCGCTGACGGAAGGCGCTCTGAGCGACAGCCACTGTTCGCCATCCCATCGGGCGACGTAGTCCGCATGGTCTACGCCATTCGCATTGGTGAATTCGCCGCCGACATAAACATGGTCGGCGCCGTCGATGACGTCAATGCTAATGGCGAGGACCCAATTGTTCATCGCCTGTACTGAGCCGACAGCCCTCCATTGATTGCCGTCCCAGCGAGCCAGGTAACTGGCACCGCTGCCACCCGCATTGGTGAAGCCACCGCCAGCATAGACATTGCTGCCGCTTACAGCGATGGCGTAGACCGGACCATTGATCGCGCCAGGCGAACCGACCGTGAGCCATCGACTGCCATCCCAGCGTGCAAGATTATTGGCACCGGTCACGCCACCCGCATTGGTGAACTGACCGCCGACGTAGACATTCGGTCCGCTGATGGCGATGGATGCGACGAATCCGTTATTGATGCCGCTGCTAGTGGCGCCGCCGACGGGATGCCACCGACTCCCATCCCAACGAGCAAGGCTGTCCGTGCCGCTGACCCCCCCAACGTTGAAGAAAGCTCCACCAATGTAGACATTCGTTCCGCTAATGGCGATGGAGGCGACAATGCCATTGGTTCCGCCGCCAACGGCGTGCCACTGACTGCCATCCCAGCGGGCGAGGTTATTCGCACCGCTCACTCCTCCAGCTTTAGTGAAGAAGCCACCAATATACACATCACTGCTGCTGACGGCGATAGTGTTGACCGTACCAGTAATCGCGTTCGTTCCACCGACGGCGTGCCATCGACTTCCGTCCCAGCGGGCAAGGTTGTTCGCGCCGCTCACTCCTCCAGCATTGGTGAAGATGCCACCGACATAGACATCGTTACCGCTGACGACGATGGCATTGATCGTGCCAGTAATCGCATTCGTTCCGCCGACAGCATGCCATTGACTTCCGTCCCAGCGGGCGAGATTATTCGCACCGCTAATGCCGCCAGCATCGGTGAATCTTCCGCCGACATAAACATTTGTGCCACTAATGGCAATGGCATAGATAGGACCGTTCAATCCTGGTAGACCTGTCCCTAGGTTCTGCCAGCCACCGCTCTGACTTTGCGGGATGACGACCGGTTCTTCGCTCGGGTTGAGCGTCATGTTCCTGCCGATAAGGTCGAGGCGACTGTGGGCGTGTCCATCTACGCCCAGCCTGCTGTCGGGCGTGAGCGAGTCATCTGCCGGTACGTCCGGGGTTGGCTCAGGCGCTGGCAGATCAGTGATCGCGGTGATTGGCGCAGCTACATCAATGTTGAGAGCGCCAGCAATCATGAAGCAGATAATAAGTAGCGGACGGATGACAATCATCGTGTTTCTCCCCATCAGCAACAAACGAACCAGAGCCAACCAGTGTCGCGCCGTGATGTCAGGCGCCCGGTTCGCTGCTCGGCGTATTGGTAGCGCGCAACTGATAGGGGAGCGTGGAACTGCCAGAATGTGGGCGGACAACGTGGCAGCGAGAGAAGCAGTGCTGCCTGCTGTTGATTGTCGGGATGCCTGGTATGCGAGAGATAGTTGCAGGGAGCATATCAGCAATCTAGAAGGCGAATATGACGATAGCTGACTTGAGTATACAGTCCATCAACGCGGATTGCAATGCGCCTTTTATCCCGACAGGAGATAGTACCTTATTGTTGAAAACTGAGAGCCAGGAATCAAGAACTAAGAACTGGGAACCGAGAACCGGGAACCAGCGTTTGAGGACGCGATAGAGTATCTGCCTCTGCGAACGCTGCGCCTCTGTGGTGACATGCCCTTTTTGCGGCGGACTCAATTTTCAGAAATTCGTCAGGACAGCGCCTTAGGCAGGCGCATGGTGAGCACATTTAATCCGGTACTCGCCTCGTGCCGTGGGGCTAGTGGAGGTTGAGAACTTAATCCGTATGCACCTCTTGCCATGGGACTAAAGCCCTCGGCTATCCCCAAGGCGAAGCCCACCTGCGCGGGCTATGGCGAATTATGTATTCTAAGACCATTAGCCCGCACGAGCAGGGTCAATCCCCATGACAGACGACGTCAGATCCAATCCCTCTTATAAACCCAGGCTCTACTGGGCAAAGCCCGCTGCACAACGTGGGACGGCATAGGATAGAACGAATGTTCAATGTTTCAACGTTGAACGTGCAACGTTAAGTGTGCAACCTTCAACGCCTCACCGCCTCATACGCTTCGATCAGCATGCGCTCGGTCGTTTCCCAGCCGACACATGCATCGGTAACCGACACACCATAGCGCAATTGCGTGTGATCAGTGGCAATGGGTTGCTTTCCTTCGTACAGGTTGCTCTCGACCATCATGCCGATCACGGAGTCGCTCCTGGCAATACGGTCGCGCAGCACATCACGCCACACCTGTGGTTGACGTCGGTAGTCGCCGCCAGCGTTGGCATGGCTGCAATCGATCATGATTGCAGGTGACAGACCGGCAGCTCTCATTGCCTGTTCAGTTCGAGCAATAGTTTCGGCATCATAGTTCGGTCCGGCGCTGCTGCCACGCAGAATGATCATCCCATCCGGATTGCCGGTCGTGCGCACGACGCAACTGCGCCCATCCTGATCGATGCCGAGGAAGGAATGCGCCTGGCGCGCTGCCAAAAAAGCGTTGATCGCCACCTGCACATTGCCATCGGTGCTGTTCTTGTAGCCGACCGGCATCGAGAGACCGCTGGCGAGTGCGCGATGGGTCTGCGATTCGACAGTGCGCGCGCCAATCGCGGTCATACTGATCAGGTCGGTGATATACTGCGGGCTGATCGGGTCAAGCATTTCAGTGGCAGTGGGCAGTCCCATAGTGTTAATGTGCAGCAGCAATTCGCGCGCGCGGCGCAATCCTTCGTTCATGTCGAACGAACCGTCGAGGTGCGGGTCGTTGATCAACCCGCGCCACCCAACCGTCGTGCGCGGTTTTTCGAAGTAGGCGCGCATCACAATGACGATCCGGTCGCGCATTTCGATCGCCAGGCGCAACAGACGACGGGCGTAGTCGAGAGCGGCGTCGGTGTCGTGGATCGAGCAGGGACCGACGACCACCAGCAGGCGCCGGTCTTCGCGCTGCATGATGCGCTTGATCGCCTCGCGCGTTTCGTAGACGGTCTGAGCGGCAGCTTCGGTGATCGGGTAACGCTCACGCAGAACGCGCGGCGGCGTTAGCGGTTCAAAGGCAAGAACGTGCAGGTTATCGACGGGTCGCACGTGAATGTACTCCTTGCTATTGTTGATATTTTGTGTCTTCGGGCTCTGGGAAGGGACCAAACTCGTCGTAACGTTCCCACAATGAGAGTTTCGCATCATCAGCGACTCTGGATGTTGCTGTCGTAAGCAACATCTGACGCGCTGTAGCAGCTGGCATACTCTCCTGATCGACCGCATCGGCGCGGTAGCGCGCCATCACATCGCCATACATGTCGGCGAGTTTGAGGTACGCCATCGCGCGCACGATACCGGCGTTCAGCGCGCGGTCGTTGCCTGCCATCAGTCGCTGGTGCAATCCGGCAACCACTGGCTCGCGCACGTCCTCATCGATCACTGTTGCATACGCCAGCGCCAGGAGCGCCATATCGTGCTCGATGTCGCTGCGGTTGGGATCATCAACGCACGCCCAGAGCAACGCCACTGCGGAACCACCCAATCTGCCGATCATCTGCGGCATGTCTTGCTGCCAGATATCGCGCGCGTAGCTCAGGTCTGCGAATGCAGCGTCGGTGCTCTTCAGCAACGGTTCGACCATGCGCAGCGGACGTAGTTCGCCAAGCAGGCGCAATGCATGAATCGGTGCATATGCGACTGGCGGCTTTTCATCGAGCAGCGGGATGCTGGTTGCCAGGTCGATCAGCGGATCGACGGCTGCGTCGCCGCTCGCAAGAATCAGATCAACCAGATGCCTGCCAGGTCGCAATCCAGCGTGTTGCAGTTGCCGGACATAGTTGCCGGCAGCGGTTTCGGGACTCATAGGATGCTTCTCCCTGTTCCATCCGCCAATCCTTCATCAGCGGCATCGGTCGCCAGCCAGTCGCACAGTGGGCGAAAGGTTCGGCGGTGGTGCGGCGTGGGACCGTACCGGCGCAACGCCTGTTGATGTCGCGCCGTGCCGTACCCTTTGTTTGACGCGAAGCCATACTGGGGCCAGCAGGTATGCAGTGCGTCCATCAACCGGTCGCGCGTGACTTTGGCGATGATCGACGCTGCCGCGATCGACAGGCAGCGCGCATCGCCCTTGATCAGCGCACGTTGCGGAAGGGGCCAGCCGTCGAGAGTCACCGCGTCGATCAGCAGCGCATCAGCCGGGTGTGGCAGGCGCAACAGTGCGACCTGCATCGCCAAGCGCGTGGCAGGTAGAATGCCATGACTGTCAATAATGTGCGCTGGTGTTGCCCCGACCGCCCACGCGACGGCGAGGCTCGTGATCCGCTCGAACAGGTCTGCGCGCTGCGCTAGCGACAACATTTTCGAGTCGGCGACGCCATCGAGGATGTCTGGTGCATCGATCACCGCATCCGGCAGGATCACAGCTGCAGCAACCACCGGTCCTGCCAGGCAACCGCGACCGGCTTCGTCGAGTCCCGCAATTGCGCGGTATCCTGCGGCGCGTAACGCCTGTTCTTCTTCAACTGTCGGGCAGATGCGGATCATGCTTCCGATACGTACCGATCACGTACTGGACGATACCGCCAGGCGCCTGCACTTCGCTGAATGCCGTTTCCAATCCGGCGCGCTCGAATAGAGCGGCGAAACGTTGCAAGACGATGGAAGCGTCTGACATGGGATTGCGCGGCGACCGTTGCAGCGTGAGGCGATAGGCCACATCAATAAGCCGGGCGTAGGGGGAGTCATCGGCGAAGCGCGCCCAGACCGCAATGGCAACCGTACCGCCAGGACGAAGAACACGCCGGATTTCGACGATCGTCGTTTCGGCAGCGATATAGTCGCTCGGAAAAGTTGCCAGAACCGTATCGAACGAAGCCGAAGCGAACGGAAGCGCACCTGCATCGGCGCGCACAAGGGATGCGGGGAAGCCAGACTGTTGCAGCCGGCGACTGGCCAGGCGGATCATGGAAGGAGAACGGTCGAGACCGACACGTAAGCCTGCATGACACTGTGCCAGCGCCAGTTGCACGTACCCTGTGCCACAGCCGAGTTCCAGTGTTGCGCCGCGTGCAAACTTCAGCGCCGTCAACGTCCAGTTGCGCCACTGCCCTGCTGATACCAGCGCCGCAACAGTATCGTAGGTCCAGGCAAATTCATGGTAGAAGCGCGCAAATCCCCAACGTATCAGACGAGCGTAGAGCGAACCTGGCACGCCGACTGCCATGGGGAACGTCAACCGTTTCGCAACGTTTACCGTCGCTCCTTGATCCGCGCTGCCTTGCCGGTCAACCCGCGCAGGTAGAACAGCCGCGCGCGTCGCACCTTGCCGCGGCGGACGACCTGGATGCTTTCGACGCGCGGCGCATGGACCAGGAAGGTGCGCTCAACGCCAATTCCGTGCGAGGCGATTCGCCGCACGGTAAAGTTCTGGTTCAACCCGCTGCCGCGCTTCCGAATAACGACCCCTTCGAACTCCTGCACGCGCTCACGGTTGCCTTCAACAACGCGCACACCGACGCGCACCGTGTCGCCAACATCGAACTCGGGTACGTCCTGCTTCATGTAGCGGCGTTCGATCTCTTCTATAATCTGCTGTGACATCGCCATTCACCTTTGTACACACAAAGAGAGCAGGGCGAACCTGCTCACGCCCTGCCTGCTTGAACACTGATGCGGATTATAGCATATGGTCGCAGTGGAGGCAAATGACTATAATGAACGGCATATCGCCGTGCTGCAATATGCTGCCGAAGCGCTGGAGAATAGACGGACGCGGCACAGCAACATTATAGTACTATGGTAGAGTAGCCTAAACATCAGGAGAGAGCGCATGATCTTTGATGATAATCCTCATGCCTCGATTCGCATTTTGCGGATGCGCATGCCGTATGCGCCGTTCGATATGCGTCCATGGTCGCCGGCGATGAACATATTTGAGACCGATGAGGCGATGCTGCTGGTCGTCGAACTGGCAGGCGTCGAGCTGGCGAATGTTCAGATCGAGGCGCATCCACAGTTCGTGCGGATTACAGGCGTGCGACAGATTGCGGTGCCTCACGATCTGCGTCGCCTGCATCGGATGGAGATCGCTTCGGGATCATTTCAGATCGAGGCACCCTTCGACCGTCCAATCGATCCGGATCGGACAACTGCCCGCTTCAACAACGGATTGCTGGAAATCTGGCTCCCCTTCGCCAGACGCAGTGCACGGCAGATTGTGATTCACGTCCGCCAGGAGGGTGAGCCATGAACGCGCCATCGCTACCCCAGAACGCACCGGAGATACCGGAGATCCTGCCGGTTCTGCCGCTGAACAACGTCGTGCTCTTTCCAGGCATGTTCCTGCCGCTGGTCGTAAGCGGCGACGTGTGGGTCAAACTGGTGGATGAAGCCGCACTATCGACCAAGATGGTCGGCGTCTTTATGCGCACGCAACCTGGCGAGGGGTTCGATCCGCTGGCGCTAGCGCGTACCGGAACGGCAGCGCTCATTGTGCGCATGCTGCGGTTGCCGCATGGGGCGGTGCAGATCCTGGTGCAGGGACAGGCGCGCATCCAGATCATGCAACTGATCGTCAGCGAACCATACCC
>Ga0209809_1002862_pt1 | contig 11548 bp, 13 predicted proteins | sample YNPMSTMetaG_FD_186172 | JGI IMG/M metagenome (GOLD analysis project Ga0209809, IMG submission 186172) | Anoxygenic and chlorotrophic microbial mat microbial communities from Yellowstone National Park, USA - YNP MS-T MetaG (SPAdes) (version 2) ... | reverse complement strand
CTCCTATCCTCATCTAAATTATTATACACAAATTGCTCCTTTATTGTCCGGTTAAATCTCTCAACACATCCATTTGATTGGGGATTTAGTAATGCTTTTAGTTTGATTAAATTATAAATTATTTGTTCATATCAATCCTCCACAAATACTTAAAAATATTTGCTTGATTTCATATTATCAATAATTCCATTTTACTTAATTTTTGCCTTATTTACCCTGTGGATAACTGTCCAATATGTTTCTGAAATTCTTAATAACTCGCATTAGCTAACACTAAGATTCAAATGCTTAATATTTATTGACAGAACAAGGGACTTATATGAAAAAATCAATAGATCAAAAGATTTTTGACAAAAAATTAAAAATATATTAAAACTTTTTTATGAAGTATTTATTATTTGTCTTTTTATTTATAAGCAATCTCTACTCTGAGTTTAATTTCATAAACGATTATACTATAAAAGAGCCAGATATAAAAATAACAACTCCAATTATTTCTTTTGAACCAATAAAATATTCAATACCAGAAAATCTTGAAGGTGAAAAATTATTTGACTATTTACACGAAATAACAAAACAACAAGTTGTTCTTACTTATTATGAAGCTAAACAAAAAATATTCTATGAAGTTGACAACACCTTATGTCCATGGGGTAAAAATGGTGTATGGGCATTTTATTCAAATATTTGTGTTGAAGGTAAATATAATAGTGGCAGTAAATATATTGAGTATGGAGATATGAATTTAGATGGATATATAGACTCAAAAGGTATGAATACTGAACATATATGGCCACAGGGTTATTTTAATCACAATTATCCAATGTTATCAGATTTAAATCATTTAAGGCCTACATTTATAACACCAAATAATAAAAGAGCTAATTTCCCTTTTTATTATGTAACAAATCCTGTATATATCGTAGGTTCAAGCGGAGCAAGATTAGGTAACGGTTATTTTGAACCACCAGATAAAGTAAAAGGAGATGTAGCAAGAGCTTTATTTTACTTTGTAGTAAGATATTATGACAAGAGTATCTCAAGTTCAATTGATTATGATAATTTTTTTATTTCAAAAATAAAAACATATATGCTATGGAATATGCTTGACCCACCTGATGATAATGAAAAAAGAAGAAACGATTTAGTATATAAATATCAAGGTAATAGGAATCCTTTTATAGATAATCCTGAATTAATAGAAAAAATAGGTGAAGTAACTTGGAGTATAAAAAGACCTAAAATAATAGAGCCATAAATTTCAAAAATTAGTTTATTAAATTTCATTATCTGAAAATTACTTTTTTTGTTTTCTCCCTTAATTTCAAAGAATATCTTCTATTTTTCTATTAGTTCTAATTGATTCTTCTTTTAAAATTCTCTCAAAATGAGTATGCATATCAGGATTTATACAGGACAGGGTTAAAGTAGAACCACATTTACAATTAGTATAAGTCACAATTGCCATAATATCTTTTTGTTCATTATAAGGCAATTGCAGTTTACCTATCGGTTTGGTATTCAAAACAAATTCTCTAAAATTAATAAATTCTTTTCCGCAATTTGAGCATTTTCTTGGGAATTGCTTTTAACAAATTTGAATTATTGGAATTATAAATTTAAATATATTTTCACCAATCACAAATACTCATTCTATTTATAAATGTTTTAGCAAATTAAACTTTATAAAAAACTAAATTATTTCAAATATATATTTTAGCGCAAGATAGATTCCGGCGATTATAAAAACATAAGCAGTGAGATTGTTTAATTTCTTTTCAAAGCGGCCAATAAATTTTGTAATCAGTGAAATTTTTTTAAAACCAAATTCTATAAGTATGGCAATTATAATTATTGGAATAGCAGTCCCTAAACCATATGAAAAGGGAATAATGAAAGGACTTGAATTGTTAATTGAAAGCGGAATTACTGTCCCAAAATAAAGAGCGGCAGAAATAGGACAGAAGGCAAGAGCAAATACCAAGCCCATAAAAAAAGAACCGGTAAAGCCACTGAACTTTAATTTAGAAGTATCTATAAAATTAATTCCATTTATTGAAAACATATCAAGCATATACATACCAGCAAGTATCAAAAGAATTGATATCAACTGATTGCCGTATTTCTGAATAAAAAAAGAAAATGAAAGAGCGCTTATTAAACTTTTTACTAACAGAAAAGCAATTATTATATAAGTAAAAGAACGACCAAGAGAGTACATAAAACCGTTTAATATTACCGAAAATTTAGAGTGTCTCGAGATATAGGTAAGAGCTGAAATATTTGTAGCCAGAGGACAAGGACTTATTGAGGTTATAATTCCAACCCAAAAAGCAGTGAAAATAGAAAAAAGAAATTCAAAATTCATTTTTCATCCGCAAGATTTTTTATTTCTGAAGTAACATAATTTACAAAGGTATCTTTGCTTCCCAAAAGCTGCCAGACCTTATCAAGTCTTTTCCATTTAATCGGCTTTTCGTCTATGAATTTTTGAATAACCACGGATTTTGAAGTAAGCCAGTAATCCTGTATATAATGCCTGTTATCTTGCTCACCCACATCAATCGCCTTAAAAACAACCTTATATTCGTTATAATCGCTTTTAAAATTGGATTCAACCGAAAATCTGGTATAATCTTCTATCATCTGACAGGAATAGCATCTCGGATTTGCGTAAAAGTAATAGACATTTATTAGTTTATTTTCTATTTTATCCTTTTTTGCTTTTGTCTGAACATTTTTTTTCTTTTCATCCAATTTTATATCAGGTTTTTTTTCATTTAAAACAGAAACAGAGTTTTCGGTTTTATTGATTTTAGGATTTTCTTTTGAATCGCAGCAATTTCTGTTTTTATAAATCAGAGTCATAGCGCTTAAACAAATAAAAACAACAAGAATAAATTTAATATATTTATTTTTCATAATACCTCTTTTCGTAGTGCAAAAAACTAAATCAACTCTTTTGCTTTATCAAACGCCTTATTTATGTTCTCTTCACTAACCGGCGTTTTACCTTTAGCAAAACCCAGATCAGTAATTCTAAGATGCTTGAATTTTTCTATGCTATGGGATAAAAGCGTTTTTTTAGCGCATTCCATCGGACAGCCGTCTATAGCAAAAATGAAATCGGCTTCTTTTGAAGAAAGCACAAAACCGCTTATATTCCCTCCAACTCCCGCAAGACATCCCATTTTAACATCGGTTTCTTTTGAGATCTTTCTTGCTACTTTATCAGCCAGCTCCCCTACATCAGCCGCACCAGAACAAGGATAAACTATCTTAGTTTTACCACCACAACATTCAGACATAATTACTCCCAAATTTACTTGTTTTTAAGAATCTCTTTTAAGTTTTCAATAGTCGGGATTCTTCCTACAAGTTTAACCTCTCCGTCTATAGCGAGAGCTGGTGTCATCATAACGCCCATCTCTGTTATCCTGTCTATGTCGTCTATCTTTTCCATTTCATACTCAAGACCTAACTCTTTGGCCGCGGTTTCGGCTGCCTCATAGAGTTTTTTGCATTTAGGACATCCCATTCCAAGTATTTGTATTTTCATTTTTCCTCCTTTTTAAAAAAATGCTCCGTAAAACATACCGGTAAGAGTCGCTATAATAACTACAAGAAAGATATATACTACCGTTTTTTTAGTTCCCATTATACTTTTTAAAACAAGCATATTGGGAAGAGACAATGCAGGTCCTGCAAGCAAAAGCGCCAAAGACGGACCTTTTCCCATACCAGAGCCAATTAAGCCCTGAAGTATTGGAATCTCGGTAAGAGTAGCAAAATACATAAAAGCGGCAACTATTGCAGAAAAGAAATTTGCGCCAAAAGAATTCCCGCCTACTGCCCAAGCAACCCACCTTGAAGGAATTATTCCCTCATAACCCGGCCTACCAAGCAAAAAGCCAGAAACAAGAACACCGGCAATTAAAAGCGGAAATATTTGCTTTGCAAGATCCCAGCTATAATAAAACCAGTCCTTTAACTCATCATTATCATTATTTAAAAGCCAGGAAAGTGAAATAAAACCTGCTGAGAAAGAAATAACTGGATACTGTGGCAAAAATATAGCTAAAAACAAAGGCGGGATAAATGAGATTATTAGTTTTTTAGTATCCGCTCTAAAGAATAATTTAAGTGAAAGCCATAGAAAAAATGCTGAAATAAATGTCAAAATCCATTTTATTTTATATATAAAATAAAAGAATTTATCTGTCTCATCCGCTTTAGCCCAGTTTGCAAATATCAAAATCGAAGCCATAGAAGCAAAATAAATAATATTCTGCCAGAGAGGCCTTTTAACCTCAACATCTAACTGACTCTGAGTTTCTTTTTTTACTTTTTCTTCATCCCTGAATATAAAAGCCATTATAAGACCTATAATAACACTGAATAATACCGCGCCTATAGCCCTTGCAACTCCAAGTTCAAATCCAAGAACCCTTGCTGTTAAAACTATGGCAAGGACATTTATAGCAGGACCTGAGTATAAAAAGGCAATAGCAGGACCAAGCCCAGCCCCTCTTTTATATATTCCAGAAAAAAGCGGAAGAACCGTGCAGGAGCAAACCGCAAGTATTGTTCCTGAAACCGAAGCCACAGAATATGAAAGTAATTTATTTGCCCCAGCGCCGAAATATTTCATAACAGAGGCCTGACTTACAAAAGCGGAAATTCCCCCGGCTATAAAAAGCGCCGGCACAAGGCATAAAACAATATGTTCTCTGGCATACCACTTAGTAAGCTCTAAAGCTTCAGTTATAGCCCCGTCAAAACGAGGATGTCCTACTGGCAAAAAATACAAAACAAAAAAAACAATCACAAAACTTAAAAGTATTTTATATTCCTTTTTCCACTCCATATTGCCTCCTTAATCTATTACTCAACTATAAAGTAGTTTCAGAGCTTGCTCTGAATTGGAAGAGATTGCTTCAGAAGTCACTGCAAGATGTTAATTCGCAATGACTATGGAAAGCAAGCTTCCTGCCTGCCGTCAGGCAGGTGCCACTACAATAAATCCCCTTTTATTCCCCCTTTTGAAAAGGGGGATATAGGGGGATTTTTTCCATTCTTCTATAACTTCTCTTCTCCTACTCAAATAGACTTCCTCAGGGAACCTTAAAGATTTTTAACTATTTACCTAAATAGTTAATCATTAAAACGCTGATAACTTCAAAAATTATTTTTAAAGAACCTTTTATGGTTCGCTGAAAAAACTAGCTAAATAATTGAAAAGTGAGGAGTAGAAAAGTGAAAAGTAAAATTCCCCTTTCATCCCCCTTTGTCAAAGGGGGAAAGAGAGGAATTTTCCTATTCTTCTATAACTTCTATCACTTCTATATCCTCTAATACATCTACTAATTTTTACTTAATTTCAGTGAACCCTGTTAATACACTTATTTACTTTACGAACTGAACTCAATAAATCCGTTATACAGTTGGATTTAATTCTATAATAAATATTATTCCCTTCCCTTTCTTCTTCAACGATACCAGCATTTTTTAATACCGAAAAATGTTTTGAAATAGAAGGAACGCTCATAGCCAATTCATCTGCAAGAGCGCATACGCATATTTTATTCTTTAATATTTTCTCAACAAGATAAAATCTTACAGGATGTCCTAATGCTTTAAGTATTTTGGAACAATTCTCTTGCTCCTTTGTTATATTTTTATACATATATTTTCCTTTTTAAAAGAGTCGGTAAGAAAAACGAGAATAAACTTTTCATAAAACTATTTTACTAAATAGTTAAATACTTGTCAACAAAAAAATTTAAATCAATTAAATTTACAGACTCATCAGTTATAAAATTATGGAATCCAGCCGGGTAAATTGGAGGCTTCTTTGGAGTGAGCGAGTTTAACCGCTTTTTTGAAAAAGAAATTAGTCGGATTTATTCTCATAGAAAACAAAGGGCTATTAAAAGGATACATAAAAGTTCTTTGCATCTCGGAAAAATTTCGCGGCCAAGGCTTAGTCCGAAAGCTTATGGAAAAGGCGGAGAAAATAATTTTCTCTTACTCCCCCAATGTTTTTCTTTGTGTTTCTTCCTTTAATAAAAAAGCTAAACGCTTTTATGAGCGTTTGGGCTATAAAAAAATTTTGCTCTTTTAAAAAATCAATTTTTAAAAAAACTACAACTTCAAAAATATTAAAATTAGTCTTGATAAAATAGACTACTTTATATTTTTAATTAGTTAAAAGGTAAAATTTTATAACTGATTATTTAATAAATATCACTCACTATTGTTATGTTCATCGTTTTGATAATTTATCAAGACTATCAATTTTTATGTATTTAAATCCCCAAGATTTCACTTCATCTTCTGAAGAATCAGGAACAAGAATAAAAAGTATGTCCGATTCTGGCTTAATACTCTCGTAATTTGAATCAAAATAACTTTCAAAATAACCATCAGTGACTATTATCGCTTTTTTAGCCTTTTTTTCTTTTATATGTTCAAAAACAGGTATTATGCTTGTTCCGACTGTAGTTTTTGAAATAAGTTTATTTCCTTCAAATTTTGCTTTCTCAACTTTATTACTGAAAGCCCAAAATGGATTTTTTATATACATTTTTAATTTAAAAAGAACAGAAATAATATATGGAAGTTCTTGAGTCATAGATCCTGATAAATCAATATAGACATTGGCTTGCTTAGAATCAATATTTTTGATAGTTGTCCATCTTGAAAAGACAAAATTATCATACCACATAGATTTTATGAATGATCTTTTATCCTTATTATTTAAGACTGGCGAGAAAAAATCATAATCTCCTTTTGAATTTTTTACCCTACTTTTAGAATCCTCAAGAAATCTTAATATGCTTTTGTAAATTTTTATCTTCCATGAAAGCATCAAACTCATATTATTGGTCTGCATTTCAATATTATTAAGATAATCGGCATCCCCTCTTAATTTTTGATAATTTTCTTCTTCGTTATTTACTACTGCCTGAGATTTATTATTAAACCCCTTTATTTTATCCGCGGTATTCTCTTTTATCTTTATGCCGCTTTTTGCCTTTATATCACTTTCTTTTTTTATATCTTCTGAATCTTTTGATTTACCGTCGCTATGATTTCCAATTAAGGGCACATAAATTTCTTTTTTTATAATATCTTCAAGAACATTTATTATATCGGATTGACTTATGTTATTGCTTTGATAAAGGTTTCTCCATATATCATCAAGCAGAAAATTTTCGGTTGTAAAGTTTTTCTGATAAGGCATAAGGATATATGTAATTTTATCTTCTAATTGAGAGTATATATTAGTCATAACCGAAGAATATTTATTTCCCTTAATTTTATGGATAATCATATTGATGACGCAATCAAACGCAATATTGTTTATAAGCGCCTTACTATCATCTTCGGGGATTATAAGATTATGACCTAAAGTTATATGAAGAAGCTCATGAAATATCAAAGCTTTTACATGTTCTCCTGTCTTACAGTGTCTGTTTATAAAATCAATATTTACTTTCATTGTCGGTCTTTCTTCTATGGACACCGAAAGGGTTGGAACCTTATCTGTAAACTCTATATCAACTATCTTCAGAAAAGAATCATAATTATAGAAATCATCAGAAAGGACTTCGGATAATATCTCTCTGAATTCATCTTCAGTAATTTGCATAAAAACCTCCCATATTATAAAAAACAATGGCTCTGTTAAGATTTTTTTTATTGACAATAACGGGTCTCTCGTAATCATATATGAGCGATTCGGTCGTAAGAGATAGAATAACTGCGTTCCTCATAATTTCTTCTCTGCTTGCGAACTTACAGTTTCTTATTATTTTCAATGAAGAATCATCAGATTTTGCTTCAACTCCTAAAAGGCGAGTTTTCGGGAGTTCAATAAGTTTCTTTAATTCATCGAGAGTTCTGTATTTTTTCTTTTTACAGAAATCGGTAAGACTATTTATAATTATGTCGTAATCCTTCTCGTCTTTCAGTTTAAAACCCGCGACCATTTCAACTTTAAAGAAATGATCCACAGTTATATTTTCTATCTTTCTTCTGTTTATTATATTACTTGACAACGGTCCGCCTGTATTCATAATTCCTCCTCTCCATTTAAATAATATTTTTTATAAAAATTCCTCATTTCTCCGATTAAAAACCCGACGGTTTCGTTTGAAATATCGGGATAGTCTTTTGCAATTTTAAACGAAAAGAACTTTATAAAATTTACCATTTTAGAATTATCTTCATTTTCAAGCTGCGATGATATATAATTAAAAATCTTACTCTGTTGAGGAAAGCCAAGAAAAGAATCATCTTCTTCGTTAATTTCTATCTCATCACAGTAAAAATCATTTATACTTAAACGGACAGATTCAAGAACTTGAAAGTTTATCTCTATTCTCCCAGACATTAGAAGAGGAAATAATGTATAGAGATAGGCTTTTTTATAAATCTGATTAATATTATCGTTTATAAAATTGCTTATGGCCAATCCTCTTTCCTGCGGATCTTTAATCTTGTTCATAAGAATATCCGTCTTTTCCAAAAAATCTCTTACAAAGTGGAATTTATGCAAATAATCGGTCTTATCGCTTATATATTGATTAAACGCTTTCTGATGAATTACTTTCAGAGTATCGGTAACAACTCTTACTCCAAAACATTTATGCGGGATGCTTAACCTGAGGACATAGTAAAAAAGGATAAAATCTTTTCCGCCCGTAAGTATACTGAGAGCGATAAGATTTCTCACAATCATCTTAATCCTTCTTGAAGAAAGATCTATTCCCGTTTTTATAAGAGAATCCGCTACAAAGATTGAATATCTATTTATGTCATCGTTTTTGAACTTAAGAGCTTTTTTAAACTCATCTTTTAATAGCGAGATATTCTTTATTAAATCTTCATCCGGATTTATTTTTCCGCCCGCAACGTTGGAAAGAATAATTTCTTTATTTTCGATATCCAACTGAGACCAATTCGGCGTTTCTATAAAGATAGAAAATCTATCGGCAAGAGCTTTATCTAGATAATTAACTCCTTCGTATTGCTGATATGCGTTATCCTCATCTATGTAAGCAGGCGGGTTCATAGCGGCCCAGCGATATACAAGATTTTTAAGTTCTATGCCCTCAAGTTTTTTCTCGTGTATCAGAGAGAAAAACTTGTTCTGAGTTTCAGGTTTACATCTGTTAATTTCGTCTATAAGTATAGAGTTAGCATCCCATACAGAAGCCTCTGTTTTTAAAAACTCAACTTTTTTATTTTCTTTATCTGGAAATGGATATCCTATAAGATCCTCAAAAGAAATCAAAGAAGCATTATAATGTTTATGTTTCATTCCCACCATTTTCGCAAGATTATTAAGAAGATAGGTCTTACCAGTTCCATGACTTCCTATAAGAATAACTGGGCTTTCAGTTACAAGCGGAACCATTATTATATCTTCATAATTATCCATTCCATATACTCCAATTTTATTTAAAAATTCTCTAAAACTATTATTATCTGTTTTTTCCATAATTTCCTCCTTTATTCCATTTTAGGTTCAGATCATAGAAATGATCGCCCTGAGCAATAGTGAAATCTATTCCATTAAGATCGTATCTTTCAATCATACTATCATAATTAAAAAAATCTTTTTTTTTCTCCACACCATTTTCTTTAATGTCCTCCCCCTTAATGAAAAATTTAACATCAAGTGGATCTTTAATTAATGGCGAGTAACTTAATCTTATGAGACATTCTTGCGACCCAGACTTAACAATAGAAATAGCAGCATCTCTTGCGGCATATGCCGCTATTCTATCAATATGCCCTATAATTTTTCCAGATAAAGCTCCACCACCTATGGGCACTGATGGTCCATAGTAATCCATAACAAGTTTCCTTCCAGTCTCTCCGTTATCGTTTAAACTTCCGCCATTAATTAAAGGTCCGTTAGGATTTATGTAAAGTTTTATCTTCTCCCATTTATTACACCATCTTTCATCATTTTCTCTCAACTTTATATAAGCTTCTGCAAGTGTTTTTATTGTATTTTGTATAACCTCCCTAAGTTTCACTCTTGCAGGATGCATAATCGTAACAAGAATTGATTCTATAAAAAATTTTTTATTTTCTTCTTTCATCACAATAAGAATTTTTCCATCTGGTCCATATCCTTTCATATTCCCATTAAGGCAGCTGTTAAATATTTCCTTTTTGAAAAAATGAACGGCAAACTGTTCAGGTCTCAAATAATGAGTTTTCTCGTCATATCCTGCCCACCCAATAACTATAGACTGGTCATTTACATACCTGCTCCAGAGATTTGGTCTTTTTCTAACAAGCCTACAAATTGAATCTCTAATTTTATACCTTTTTACATCTATAAGATTATTAGAATCGTATCCAATGCGAGTTCCAACCTCATATACAAGTTTTTTAAGATCTCGCTGATAAGGTTTCCTGCAACAGAGAGAGCCATTAATCCATATTTCATTTCTCCAAATTGATGCTTCTATTTGAGCATATGCATCATGCTCGAAATCAATCAGATCCAGAATAACTCTTTCCGCTATCTGATCGCAGAATTTATCTGGATGTCCTGGTAAAACTGCTTCAGCTGTATAAATCATATTTCCTCCTAAAAAAATCTGGATATATAAAACAATTCATACTATTGCTTTTATTAATGTTATTTTTTGATTTGCTGTTTGACGGGGATTTTAACAGATAGGTTTCTAATCTAAGGTGCGAAAAAATGCCTTAAATAAAAAAACCCGCTTTTTATCTAAGCGGGTTATTTTTTATATCGTTATCGTTTTTACACGATAACGCCGCTTAGATGGATAAGGCCCCATCAAGACAGCAAATCGGCCTAAAATTTAAGAGATCATCTAAGAGATCATCTAATAAAACTTTTTTTATTTATCTATTTTTAAGTGATTTAAACTCATTTATAATAGCACTCCATATTGAAAATCGATGACCACATATTAATCCACCACGTGGCTTGGATACTTCCCTATCTAATACTCTTAAGAATTGCTTAATTGGTGGCAAAAATTGAAGCGCAATGACAGCTTTTGAATAATGTCTAATTATGTCTCCTTCTTTAGAATCAAACAGATTCACATTATTAAATAAGTCAATAAAATTATTTTTCTTTACACATAATTTTAATCGTTCAAACAAGATCTCTTCTGCAATTTCGATAATTTTAGATTCATCTAAGGAAAATGGAATATCTCTAATTTCATCTTTTTTAACTTTATAGTTATAATCTTGTATGTTAAAATTTAAATATATTTAAATTTTAAATTTTTTAAAATATAACAAAGAGAGCATTAAAAAGTTCACTTAAAAATTATCAAGATATAAAGAGGCAGAGGAACTTGTTTTTGATCTTGAACTTATAAGTTCGTGAGTTAGCGAAAAGTCCTCTGCCTCTCTCTGACACATAAAGTCCGAATTCTTGTTAAGGCTAAAAAGCCTCAATTAAAGTGCAAGTATGGAAAATGTGTCAGAAAAAGGAGGAAAAAAATGAATGGCAGTATAAAGGTTAGTGTAGATAAAG
>Ga0209809_1002855_pt1 | contig 11565 bp, 8 predicted proteins | sample YNPMSTMetaG_FD_186172 | JGI IMG/M metagenome (GOLD analysis project Ga0209809, IMG submission 186172) | Anoxygenic and chlorotrophic microbial mat microbial communities from Yellowstone National Park, USA - YNP MS-T MetaG (SPAdes) (version 2) ... | reverse complement strand
AGAGTCAAAGTAGGCTTCGACTATCGAGGCTGTATCGCAATTAGTAAAGTTCAATAACTCAACCCCTTACCCACTTCTCTTATCGAAGAGAAGGGGGAAAAAGTCCCTCTCTTTTCAAGAGAGGGATTTAGGGAGAGTTCAATAATAATATTACGACACAGCATCCTATTGCTCAGCCTGACATTGGAATTTCAACTTTTCAACATATTGAGAATGCTTTTTATAAGTTTGACGAATGTGTGGTGTGGAATAAAAGAGTGCTGTGAGATTTTTAATCTTTCTTCATCAGGCTTCGACTAGCGCTTAGTTTGAAAGAAAGTTTATTTTCCGTTGTCACAATGAATTCAATCGAAGTGCATTAAAAAAATTTTAAATATATTGAATAACTTATTCGCAAGCCTTTATCTGTTTAAATTGAAATTGTTGTTGGGCTTTCGCAGGCACTTTCTCTATTAATCAAAATCGTGTTTTAATTATTCAGGCTTGTAGAACTTGATCTGACTTAGTTCTAACAAAGAGATTTCACGCTCATTAGATCCTTATTTTACAAAAATCATTTTTCTTGTCTCAACATAACTGTGCTTTTGGCTTTTTGAATTAACATACTTCAGTTGATAAAAGTAAACTCCACCAGTTAGATTATCAGATTTTATAACAACTTCATATTTTCCTGGTAATTTTTTTTCGTTCACTAGAGTAGAAATTTCCTGTCCAATTGAATTATAAATTTTCAGATTAACCAATCCTGCTTCAGGAATTTCAAATAAGATCTTTGATGAATTATTAAAAGGATTAGGGAAATTCTGATAAAGTCTAAACTCTTCAGGTATTAAGTGCCCCTCATTCTCTTTTACATCAGTTGATTTTTTTGGAAAGAAAAATGTAAGATAATCGTCAATATGAGCACGCCAATTGCCCCAGCTGTGTCCTTCATTAAATTCACGATAAACCAAGTTGTATCCTTTGGATTGTAGAATTGATCTTAAATTTCTTACAAGTGGAATTAAAACAGGTATATCATACTTACCAATATCGAGATAAACATTGAGATTTAATTTCGGATTGTTTTGAAATCCATTCGAGATAGTTGAAATTACATTACTCGATTGTGCAGATACATTACCAAAAATTTCAGGATGATTTAGAGTGAGATAAAGAGAAATATTTCCACCATTTGATGCACCACCAACTGCACAATTTTCAGAACCAGATTTTATCCTATAACGATTTCGAATATAAGGAAGTAGTTCTTGGACAATGAAATTTTTAAAATTATTAATTTGATTTCCTGCATATTCTGGTGTTCTATTCACTGGTGGAACAAACACTCCAATGATTGGCTCAATTTTATTATTTGCAATCAGATAATCTAAAACATTGTTCATTGATGCAAGAGAAATGTATTCGAGGCCATCATGCATTAAAATCATCGGGAAGCTATCTGTTGTAGACTCATAATTTGGCGGGAGATATACTCTAACTGTTCTCGAATTATTTAAGATTGAGCTGTAAAAAGTTGTATCTCTGAGAGTTCCGTGAGGTATATTTGGGTAGTATCTAATTTCTACTGGTTGAATGTAATCGGGCATGGCAAGTTCAGAATTAGGACCAAACCCGCTAGGACAGATATTAGGATTGTTAGGGTCTAAAATCCAATTTCCATCGACAATGAATTTATAATCAAGTCGAGCATCTCGTTCAAAAACTTTTGAGATAAAGAAGAAATTTGTTCCATAAATTCTGTTCAATCTATCAGCTGAACTTGACCATCCATTGAAATCACCGGCGAGATAAACATTGCTCCCACTTCCACGATAGATAAAATTTGCAATTGTATCTTCGATGTACGGAATGCCTTGAGACCTTGCAACAACCATAAATGAGTCAATCATTTTCATTCTGATTGAATCATTTGGTGCAGAATAAAGACTTGCAATGAAATTCTGAAAATTTGATTGTGCAACAATTGAGTTAAATAAAAGAAGTATAAGAGTGAAAATTTTTTTCATATATGAACCTTTCTAATATTTATAAACCTTTTTCACTAAGGAGAAGACACATTATTGCTATTGCAGCTGAACCTAGTTCAAATTCTCGTGGATGAACTGAATCAAATGTATCATTATCTGAGTGATGAACATCCATATACCTTTGTGAGTCTGGAACATATCCAAACAATGCTTTTGTATTTTTGATATATGAAACATCAACTCCACTTCCGCCTTTTCGAATCCAATCGATCTTTGCAAGATTGAGGTATGGGAGAAAAGATTGTAAATAATTTAATGTTGTCGAGTCGGTATCAGCATAAAAGCCTCTTGGAGTGAAAGCACCTCTATCCGCTTCGATTGCTGATAGATGTTTTTGATTCGATTCTTGAGCAAATTTTGCATATTCTATTGCACCGGTTTGATTTTGTTCTTCATCAATGAATAAAACACATCTTATTGTCCTTTTTGGTTTGATGTGTAATCGTTTGAATAAATCAATGACTTCCATAGATTGAACGCAACCGGCGCCATCATCGTGAGCTCCACAGCCTTTATCCCATGAATCGAAATGCCCACCCACGACTATTATTTCATCTGGTTTTTCACTTCCTCTGATTTCGCCTATAACATTATAAGATAAAGTATCAGGTAATTTTTTGCAGGATAGTTTGATATTGATCTGAAGGTATGGTTCATTCAAGATTGCATCAACAAGAAAATCTGCATCTTGATAACCAATTGAGACAGCAGGAATTTTTGGAAGGGTATCAACATATCTCATAACTCCGGTATGAGGGACATTATCAAATTTAGTTGTGATTGAACGAACAATCATTCCAATAGCGCCATATTTTGCAGCTTCAATTGCACCCTGAGTCCTTTGATTAACAGCACCACCATAACCAGCAAAAGGTTCAACTTCACCATAATCTAAGGAACGATTATAAAAAACTATTTTACCTTTAACTATGTCTGCTCTGGATTTTAATTCATCAAAATTATTCACCAAGATTATTTCGCCTGTAATTCCGTTTTTATCTGTTCCGACACTTCCACCAAGCGCAGTAATTGATAGTTTTTTCGATTTAAATTTCTTTGATTTAACGATTTTAGCTTCTTCAAAATCTCCTCTTACCCAGTGAGGAACCATAACAGGTTGAAGCCATACAGAGTCGAAACCAGCCTCTATCATTTTTTGTTTTGCCCAATGGATTGCTCTGTAAGAGTTTTCAGATCCGGGAAGTCGCGGTCCAATTTTACACAATTCTTCAAGCCATTGATATCCTTTTCTATCAATGAGTGCAGTTCTTACAATTTTTTTGCTTAATTCATAAAGATTTTTATCAAACTCTTGTGAAAAAGAATTGATTGAAAAAAGAAAAATCGACAAAATAAAAAATGTAAATCGAAACATTGAGTTCTCCTTAAAATTTATTAAGGGAAAGATTAAAAGAGAAAATCGTCTTCCTCTTTCTTTTCTTTTTTAATGGAAGGTTTGTAACGATAATAAGGTTGAATTTCTGAACCAATATATTTAATCGCTGCAACGATTACACCGAGGTCATCTAAATAACCAACGAGAGGCGCAAGATCTGGAATTGTATCAATTGGAGCAATAAAATAGATAAGTGCAGAGACAACTATCAGCTTTCTGTACCATTTGACGGAATCGTCTTTAAGATAATTATAAAGAGCAATTATATCTTCGATGAAAGAAATTTTGTTTTTGGTTTTTTCTAATTTACCGGTAATCTCTTTATCAATGTAATCAACTTTTTCTTGAAAATTTTTTTCATCATCTGGTGTAATCAGAATTTCTTTTGGTAAGTTTTCCATCTTTATTCTATTAATTATTACGGCTCAAAATTAAAAAATTTAAATAAGCTATTCCAAAGGTTTATCAAGGCTTTGAAAATAATTTGAAAAGCGTGAGCGTGAAAATAGAATTAAAAGTCTTCTAAACTAAGAATGAATTTTTATTAGACCTTAATCTCTCGAGTGGCTAAAAGAATTTGATTCTATTACAAGAATTTGAACTCAATTGTTATAAACGATTACATTTATTCTGACATTGTAAAAAAGTTTAAGTGTAATGAAGTAATAATTTTAATTTATGGAATGTTTTTCATCCGGCTTTTAATCGTAATGGGTTTAGAAAAAATCGTGATGACCAATTTTGAGTTTTTCACTTGCTTGTTTTTCATAAGCCGATGGAATTAATTCAATTACCTTTATTATTCAAGTTTTTCGATTGGATATCGGGAATGCTTCACTTCGTTCGCTGGCAATATTAATATCTAATTAAAACTCTCTCTCTTAGTTAAATGAATGAACTTAGTTATTTGGATAATTTTCTTGCACCACTTAGAACACTAAGAACACTTAGATAACAACTAGTGATGTGAATAATTAGATTGATTAACAGAGACTAAATTTACTTAACAAAGATTATCGACTTAAAAGAAATTTGTGGCTTCGAACTCGTAATATTTTATTTCAGGGATTTTCAAATGATCTTTTAAATATTTAACCTCTTTTCGAATTTCTTCAATTTTATTCTCAGTATCTTCAACGATTGTAATTGTGAAATAACCGGGCCAGATTTTATTATCAAACAGTGGTTCTGCATTCTCAATAGTTCCAACTGATTTTTCTATACGAGTGAAGTTTTTGATTTCTAATTTTGTCAGGATTTTATCAATGCTTTCTTTTTCTGAAACATTATGAATAATAAAAGCTACTTTCATGATTTACTCTCTCTATTTCTCTTTAATCTGCTTTCAAAGATGTTATAAAGGACAGGCACAATAATCAAAGTAATAAATGTGGAAAAAGTCATTCCACCAACCATTGAAGCACCGAGTGGCTTCCAAGTTTCAGCACCGCTTCCTGAGCTTAAAGCAAGCGGTAATAGACCAAATATTGTTGTAAATGCAGTCATCAAAACCGGTCTGAGACGACTTTTGCCTCCATTCAAAATTGCTTCCACAAGTCCTTGTCCTCTTGCTCTCAATGTATTTATAAAGTCAACAAGAACAATTGCATTATTAACTACGATTCCAACAAGCATAATGATTCCAAGGAATGAAATAATATTCAAAGTTTGACCAAATACAAATAATCCGATCAACACTCCAGCAAATGCAAAAGGAATACTAAACATAATCACAAAAGGGTCAATCAAACTTTCAAATTGTGCTGACATTACCAAATAAACAAGAACGATGCTCAATAAGAGTAAGAGTAATAAATCTCTAAATGCTTCCTGTTGTTGTTCGAAACTTCCACCAAAATCAATTCTTGTATTTGGAGGCAGTGGAATGCCTTTCAAAATGTTATTAATTTCTAAAACGGCTTGACCAAGTGAGGTGCCAGAAAGTCCAGCTTCAACTTTTACAATTCTCTCCTGGTTTTTTCTATCAATTTCAATTGGTGAAAAGTTAGTTCTAATTGTTGCAAAATTTTTAAGAGGAATCTGGTTACCCATCACATTTGTAACTTCAAGGTTTGCAATATCTTCAATCTTCATCCTGTAATTTTCATCAAGTCTCAATCGAATATCATAAGTTGTCTTAGTTCCTCTGAATTGAGTTGGTATATTTCCAAAGACATAGTTTCGTAAAGTTGTTGCAATTATTGCAGTGTTTAATCCGAGCATTGCTGCTTTGTCTTTATCAATTATAATTGTTAATTCAGGTTTATTTTCTTGAAGAGAAATTTGAGGCTCAACCACACCCTTTACATTGAAAATTTTTTCAATAATTTGTTCAGCGACTTTTCGAGAAGCGTTTAAGTCTGGACCAAGAATCTCAATTGATATTGGCTTGCCTTGGCCAAATATAGCAGCTTGCCCACCAGCTTGAGTCAAAACATTAAGCTTGCTAATCTTTGGATATTGTTTTAGAAATTCTCTCAAATCATCAGCAATTTGTTTATTTGACCTATTTCGCTCTTCAACATTTACTAGTCTTATATTTATTAAACCAATGTTCTCACCTTCTTTTGTTCCAAAGACTGAACCTAAGCCTGAAGCACTCTGACCAGCTTGATAGAAAATATCTTTTATCTCAGGAGTTCTTTCTTTGATTAAATCATACATTTCGCGGACAAACTTTTCTGTTTCATAAACACTTGTTCCAACAGGCAATTCAATAATCACTTGAACTTGTGAACCATCAGTTTCAGGGATAAAATCAGACCCGATAAATGGAATAAGTGCAAGTGTCAATACTAAAAATAATAGTCCAGCTGTAAGTGTGGTCTTTTTATGATTTAATGCCCAACTTAAACTTTTATAATATATTTCTTCAATTTTACTGAAAATATTTTCACTCCAATTAAAAACTTTATCTAAAAACTTTTGAGATTCTTTCTTCTCTTCAAATTTTTTGAGAATAGTTGATGTAAGCATTGGAGTGAAGAACAAAGCGACAAACAGAGACATTGAAATTGTGATTGTTATAATTGCAGCAAGTTGTGTAAAGAGAATACCAGCAATTCCAGTTAAGAAGAAAAGGGGAGAGAACACAGCAATCGTTGTTAATGTTGATGCAAGTAGAGCAGAACCAACTTCACTTGCTCCATACATCGAAGCTTCTCTAATATGTTCACCTCTTTCAATATGCTTAACGACATTTTCTAAAACTACAATTGCATTATCCACAACCAATCCAACAGCAATAGCAATCGACGATAGGGAAAGAATGTTTATCGTGTAATTAAAAACATACATAAAGAAGAATGATATTATTAATGAGAAAGGAATTGAAAGGACGATAATGAAACTTGCTCTAACTCTTCTCAAGAAAATTAGCACAACAAGTGATACGAGGAATAGACTTATAAAAAATGTTCTCAAAAGATTCTTTATAGATAACTTTATGAATTCTGCACCATCAAAGACAATGCTTATTCTTAAACCATATTCTTTCTCAATTCTAGCAATCTCTTTTTTTAATGCATCTGAAACATCAACCGTATTTGCACCAGAAAGTTTATTCATCAAAACGACAACACCTTTCTCGCCATTGATCAAAGTTCTTCTTTCATCTTTGGTAACTGTATCTACAATCGTTGCAATATCTTTTAAGTATAAAATCTTTCCATCATTTGCGCCAATCACTACATTTTCAATATCAGATGTAGAATTAAATTCACCTTTCACTCTTAAAATGTAAGAAAGATTTCTGTCATCTAAATTTCCAGCGGGCAGAGAAAGATTTTCTGATTTTATAATTTGCGAAATCTGATTTATTGAAAGATTGTAAGCCTTAAGTTTATATGGATCAAAATCAACTCTTATCTCTCTTGCAGGAGCACCAAAAGCTTGAACACCACCAACCCCTGGAATTCTCACCAATCTATCAGCAATATTATCATCAACAAAATCTTTGAATTCTCTATAATCAATATTTTTTGGAACAGCAATTCCTGCAACAATTACCGGAAATTGCTCTGTGCTGAACTTGAAAATTTTTGAATTATCTACTCCTTCAGGCAATTGAACTTTTGCAAATTCGAGAGCAGAACGACAATCATTAGCTGCTTCGTCTAGGTCTGTTCCCCAATCAAATTCAAGAGTTACAATAGATATGTTCTCTTTCGAAACTGAGGTTATCTTCTTCAAATTGGGAACAGAGGCAAGTGACTTTTCAATTATTCTTGTAACTTTAATTTCAATATCGTCAGCACTTGAACCAGGATAAGTGGTAAGTACTGTTAAGATTGGCGCCTCAATCTTTGGAAGAAAATCAATTGGCATTAATCTAATTGCGTAGAGTCCAAATACAAGTGTTGCAATAAAGACCATTACTGTTAGAACAGGTCGTTTTACTCCGAGTTCTGGTAGTTTCATATTTTTTAGCTCCTCCTTTTATAAGCTTCTATAAATTTTTACTCTTTCACCATCAATCAAATTAGATTGACCTTCAACAATAATTTCTTCACCTTCATTTAATCCCGAACGAATAACGCTCTCGTCATTTACCTCTTTTCCCTTAACAACAAATTTCTTCTTTGCCTTTCCATTTTGATAAACATAAACATAATTCTTTTGCGTCATTGGATCAGTCAAAATTGCTGAAGTTGGAATCAATAAATCTTGCGTTTCACCTAAATCTATTTCTACTCTGACAAAAGAATACGCTTTAATTTTATTTCCTCTATTTGGAACACGAATTTCGAGTTCTACTTTTTTGCTAACCGGGTCTACAACTGGACTGATTCTCGTCACATAACCAGAAAATACTTCGCCTGGCAAAAAGTCACTGGTGATTATAGCTTTCTGACCAACTTTGATTTTATAAGCATCCAATTCATTTATTGAGATTTTAATCTTAAGTTCACTCACATTCATTAAATGTAAAATTGCTGGTACACTTCTTCCACCAGCAGGAGCCATTAAGAATAATTCGCCATCATTTAAATATTTAGCTGTAATCACTCCAGAAAAAGGAGCTCGCAATTGTGTGTTCTCTAGAATCTTTTCATAGTTTGTCTTTAATGTTTCATAAGCAAGCTTAAATTTTTCATATTGTTGTTCAGAGATTGCTCCTTCTATTTTAAGTTTTTCCGCTCGTTCAAAATCTCTCTTTGCATCATTGAATTGCATTTCAATTTGTGTTAATTGCTGATCATCCATTTGAACAAGCAATTGTCCCTGCTTAACATAATCACCTTCTTTAACATAAATTTTTCTAACTCTTGAAGCCATCTGTGCCGCAAGTGCCGTCTCTTCCCAAGGATAAGCTGTGCCGGTGAACAATAAGTTATTCTTCACAACTTTTCTTTCAACCTTTTGAACCGTAACAGATTTAATCTCTTCTTCTTTTTGTGCTTCTTTCTTAGAGCCACAGCCAATTAGTGTAATGATTATTGTAACGATTAACAAAAATTTAATTCTCATATTCTTCACCTCTATTTAATTGATTTGTTGAGATAAAATTCCAGTTCTGCTTGTGCAACTAAGTACTCATAAATAGATTGAGCATAACCAAGTTCAGCTGAAAGTAAATTCAAATTCGCATTACTGATTTCAAGTTGAGTGCTAATACCTTCGTTGTATCGAACTTCAGCAATTCGATAATTAACCCTTGCCTTTTCACGATTAAGTTTTTGAGCTTCAATTTTTTCCAGAGCTGTTGCCATTCGATTTTTTGTGTTTGTAATGGCAATGTCAATTTGTTTTTTTGTGTAGTTGATGGTTTCTTCCAATTGCTTGTATTGAATTTCGGCTTGTTCAACACGACTCTTTACACCAAACCCAGAGAAAATTGGAAAGCTTAATGTCAATCCAACAGAAGCACTCTTTACCCAACGATAAGCATTGAAATTGTAATCTTCAGCCTGAGTTTGAATTTGATAATTTCCAAAAGCAATTAGACTTGGAAAATGTCCCCATCGCTGAAGCATTATATTTTTATCAGCAATTTGTTTTTGTAATCCGAGCTTTTTTAGAGTGAAAGTATTTTCAACAAGATAACTATCTAATTGTGGTAGTGTCTTGTTTATAAAGAAACTTTCAATTGAGCCAATCACTTCAATGCTATCATCAGGTGACAAGTTTAAAATTGACTTGAGAAAATTAAGAGCGGTTTGATAAGTATACTCAGCTTGAAGGACATTTGGTTTTATTTTTTCAACTTCTACCTGAGCACTCAAATATTCAAAATCAGAGAGAAGTCCTTGTTTGTTTAACTTAGAAGCATTGTCAAGATTACGCAAAGCATTTTCATAGCTTTGTTTGATAAATTTTTCTGTTTCTCGAGTAAGAAGTACATCAAGAAAAGCTTTTGTAGTGTTGAGTCTGATTTGAGCTAGTGTTTCTTCATAAGTTAAATTGCTTAATTCAAGTCCTAATTTGCTCATCACAATTCCAGTAAAAGTTTGACCAAGAAAAATTGGCAATCCAATTCTTAATTGACCTGTATATGAATTTGTCGCACCAATTTCAATTGGCCTAACCTGACCAGTTCCACCAAAGAAATCAGGAAGGAAAAATACTGGCTTTTTAATATTTCTGATGTAAGTCCCTTCAGCAGATATACTTGGAAAAAGAGAAGAATACGACTCCGTTAATTTTGATTCTGACTTATCAACATCGTATCTGGCAATTTTTACTTGTGAGTTTTCTTTTAGAGCTATCTCAATTGCTTTATCCAATGTAAGATTTGAAATTATTTTCTTTTCGTTAGCTGAAAGAATATTTTTTGTTAGGATGATTATGAGCACGGTGAGAATTATTTTCCTCATACTTCTCCTTTTTCAATTTGATTGACTAATTCGAGTGAGACTTTATAAAATTTTTGTAATGCTTTTAGATAATCCCTTTGCTCCTCCAAAGACAGTTTAGAAATTAAATTTTTAAATAAAGCTTTGTTTTCTTCGATATGTTTTTCAATAAATTTTTGCCCTTTAGGAGAAAGATTGAGAATAATTTTTCTCCTGTCTTCTGACGAGATTTTTCTGTCTATGTATTTCATCTTCACAAGTCTATCCACCAGTTCTGAGGCGGAACTTTGAGCAATAACGAGTTTATCCGCTAACTCTTTCAGTGTAATGTTTGGAGTATGACATATATATTGAAGAGCTATAAGTTGTGTAAGAGTCAGTTCAGATTTAAATATAGTTGGATTGAGTTTGAACATTACTTCCCTTAGTTTATAACCAAGGTCCATTAATTCTGCAATAATTGCTTCTGCTTCTTGATTTTTAGTCATTCGTTTCTCTATTTGTTAGAAATTCGAACTAATAGGTTTCCTATTAATTCGGAAACCGATACAAACTTAATTTAATGATGGTTCAAATTCAAGAGAAAATTTTTTCAGTGAAAAATTTTATCCAATTTTTATCTAAAGATTTTTAAATAAAGCGAAACCGCCCAGAAGAGCTGCGTCATCCTTAAGGTGAGATAGAAGAATTTTTGTGTTCTTAATATTACTTTTTAATGCTGACTCTTTAGCTTTCTTTTTAATAATTGGCAGCATAAAATTACCAATTGCTTCCATTACACCACCAGCAAAAACCACACAATCAAAATCAAACATATTGATAAGATTTCCTGTCACTAATCCAAGTTCCTCAGCAGCATAATTGACTGCTTTAATTGTAACTTTATCTTTTTTCTTAATCGCCTGAGCTAAAATTCCGGATTTAATAACCTTTGTATCCTCAGTAAGTTTTGTGATGAGGGATTTTTTACCTTTTTTAATTTCTTCATTTATAATTCTTGTAATTGCTGTTCTCGATGCTTCAGTTTCAAGACAACCATAATTCCCACAACCACACTTATATCCTTTTTCTCTTACCTTAATGTGACCAATCTCACCAGCAGAAAAATTTTTTCCACGATAGAGTTCACCATTGATAATTATTCCAGCACCAACACCAGTTCCGACAAACAAAGCAATTAAATTTTTACACTTTTCTTTTCCTTCAAAATGATAAATCCCAAGCGTTCCAAGATTTGCATCATTTTCAATTAAAACTTTTTTATTAAAATGATTTTCAATTGGTTTAATCACATTGACTTTTTTCAGGCCTAAATTTGGAGCCAAATTGACAATGCCAGTCTCCG
>Ga0209809_1002854_pt1 | contig 11568 bp, 19 predicted proteins | sample YNPMSTMetaG_FD_186172 | JGI IMG/M metagenome (GOLD analysis project Ga0209809, IMG submission 186172) | Anoxygenic and chlorotrophic microbial mat microbial communities from Yellowstone National Park, USA - YNP MS-T MetaG (SPAdes) (version 2) ... | reverse complement strand
AAGGTTCCAGAAGATACAGAAAACTATTGAAGGCAAAAAAGAGAATGCTAAGACGAATAAGGCATCAAATAAAGGACATACTGCATAAGATCACAAGCAACTTTCTTAAGATATGTTTGCAGAAAGGAATTGGGACTATGGTGATTGGTGATATCACAAATATACGAGAGCGTGTAGAAGGGAACGACAACTTTAATCAGAAAATTCATCAGTGGTGTTTCAGAAAGATAGTGGAAATGATAACCTACAAAGCACAGGTACTGGGGATTGAAGTGAAACTTGTCGCAGAAGAATATACGAGCCAGATTTGCCCAGTATGTGGCAACAAGAATCATGCAGTTGGTCGCACCTATGAATGCAAGAGTTGTGGATTTAGATATCACAGGGACGGAGTAGGAGCGATAAACATTTTGCAAAGGTATCTTGGGAAGAAGTCCCAAGTAGTAGCGGGATTGGCACCCGTCAGAGGTGTGAGATTTAAACCACACCTCTGTGGCCATGGAGTACAAAATGCTCCATGGAAGGCAGCCTGAGATGAGCTGCTAAGAATCCCATCCCCTTCAGGGGATTGGGAGTGTCAAATTATCTAATGGGCTGAAGATAGACTTTGAGATTTGCGAAACGCCGAGGTTAAAGCGGCTGCAGAGGAAGCTGGCTAGGACACAAAAAAGCTCCAGAAACAGAGAGAAGGTTCGATTTCTTCTGAGGAAAGAATACGAACAACTGAACAACAAGCGCAGAGATGCTCAAAACAAGGTTCTGGCCTTTTTAAAGCTGTACGATATGGTAATATTTCAAGACGACTCCATAAAGGGTTGGGTGAAGCTCTTCGGTAGGCAGGTTCACTCTTCGGGGATAGGTGGACTGAAGTCAAGGTTGAGGGCCAGCCTTGAGACGGCTATTCCCGTGGACAGAGGGGAGACCACTACCGGTGAGTGTTTTGCCTGCGGAAGAAGACACCGGCTTTCTCTTTCAGACAGGGTAATTGAGTGTGATTGCGGCTGGAAATGCGATAGGGACGTAAACGCTGCGCTTGTTATTCTAAGAAAGGGGCTTGGCCTGGACCCTGAACAGGCCGTAGGGCTGGACCGGCCCGATCTGAAGCCTCTGGAGAGAGAAGCCGCTGCGAGGATACTGGGAAGTAGCCCCTATATTCGCGTAAGCAGCTCTCAATGAAAGAGGAAGCCCACTCCTTCAGGGGTGGGAGGAGGTCACCAGTAAGGGGGTGGTCACATTGGGCTTCATTGAAGTCGGTACGCACCTGGTTGTTGATGGGATTTGCGGTATGCGGGAAACCGCTGGTGATGTGGAGCTGGTGCGAAGTTTCCTAGAATACTTCCCGGAAAGGATGGGTATGACTAGGGTACTGGGTCCTTATGTCTTTTCCCACTACTGTGGAGAGATTTCCGGGATAGTGATCATTGCTGAAAGCCATGTTAGTATCCACACCTTTCCTGAATCCGGTTATCTCTGTGTGGATATCTTCTCCTGCAAACCGTTTGATGTGAATGAAGCCTTGCAGATTGTCAACCAATGGTTTCCTATGGATGAATGCCACCATCGGGTGTTTGATCGGGGAATTGAGTATCCTAAGAGTCCTCAAGCTCTGCTTCAGGTTTTGGAAAAAGAGAAGACAGGGACTCACTCTTTCAGGAGCTGGTAGGTAAACATGACGCTTTGGGCGTCTCCAAAGTAGAGTTCCTCAAGGATGATCAAGATCTCTTTGGTTGCATCGGGAGTGATCTTCTGGGTTTCCGGAGGAAGGAACCCCAACCCTAAGGCATCATTGTACCACCCGCCAAATTTCAATGCGATCAGTTCGTGGGCTAGTTTTTCCTTCCAGTACCAATCGGTTCCGAAACCTCCAAACAGTCCGGTGGTGTATCCTGCTACCACGGTAGCGAAACTCGCCCGATCCAGCTCCTGAGCTTCGGGATACTTCTCCTTGGCATACCGCAGGGCCACGATAAGAAAGTACCCCTCGTTTTCAATTTTGATTTCCTCCCTTTTAAGATGCTGGTTGTGCTCCAACACCCAGGAGATGAGTTCTTCCTCTCCAGGTGCCTGGAGGTACTCCTTCACGGTTTTCTTATCGAAGAGATTCATGTCCACTTTCATTTCTTTCTCTCCCTTTCTAACCTTTCTACTCTCTCCTTGAGTCTCTGGTTTTCCTGGATGAGTTCGGTGATCTTCTCCTGGACTTCCAGGATGACCTTCCTCCTCTCCTCTCGGACTGCCTCTTGGATCATCCTCTGCACCTCTTCATTGGTATACTGGCCTTCGGTTCTTTCCATGGGTGCCTCCTTGAAGACCACCCTCTCACGTGGATAGAGCAATCCCCTACTCTCCAGATTGGCAATAACGTTGTGCATGGCCCTCTCCACTCCTGCCCGCACCGCTTCCTCCAACCTCCAATCATGAGCGTATCCCTGATTGAAGGGGTCGTAGACACTCATTCCTCTTCCTCCCTTCTATGCAAGTATGCTATAGTCTTTAACTATCTTATATCGCGTTTCTTCGTCAAGTGTTTTGAGCTTCTCTTTGTATGCTTTTATCTCTTCCATATCCCTACGAAACACTTCCCGCTCTGCTTTGGTGATGTCTCTAATGAGCTTTCGTAGTGTCCAAGCTTTGTTGAGCGCGAGGTATATATTCCAAAGATACATTCTGTTTGGATTGAGATTGCTGATCTTTTCTAAGTACTGGTAAAGTTCTTGAGAATGGGTATAAACCTCAGAATCATCTCCCAGTTCGAAGACGGCTTCCTTCACTTTAACAATTCCTCCATCGTTGTACGGAGGTTCAGACAGTTCGCTAACAAAACCGAGCTCAACCTTATACTTTGGACGTAAGCTATAGAACTTGTGCATAGAGATTAAATCTTTGAAGTCCTTTGGGTATTCAGCATAGACGTATGCTTTTGCGAGTTTGTGGAGTTCCTTATTTTCCTCAAATTCTCTTTTCTCCTTCTCTTTCCTTTCCCTTTCCTTCCTCATCTTTTCCTTAGGACTTTCATATAATGATGGTAAGTAGAGAAGCGAACTCAGCAGAATTCCCACAGTAAAAAACAGTATTAAGATAAAACCTATGGTGGCCCACAGGATCACTTTCTTTTCACCTCCTCTCGATAAAGGCATTTATCTCTCTGTTTTCCTCTGCCGAGCCGTAGAGATGGTGAAATATCTCCATTTTCAGACTTCGGAGAATGGTGTAGATGATCCGAGTCCTCTTATACTTCGGTATGGTTATTAGTTTTGGTTTAGGATGAGGGTCAAAGGGCAATGGGTAGCGACTGGTAATACCTTCCAGTCCTTCATGCTCTGTAATAAGGTGATCGGCAAAGTCCTCCACCATTTTGAGTATCTCTACCGATTTGTCGCTGTTTTCTTTGTCTGAGATATCGTAGGTGGGAAGTTCGAGCACCACTCTCTTCTCCTTACAATACGGGCACTTAACATACACCATACATTTTGGTGCAATGCGTAGCCACTTTCCTGGTTCCAGGTTGAACTGGAGTTCCTGGGGTATGGTATCCTTTTCTTTCTCCGACCCTCTGCGATAGAACAAGGTAGCCCTACCAATCTCTTCGGATCCCTTTATAGGAATTGTTTCCCTATTTGGAAATTGGCCTTCCTCCACGATGATTCCTCCACCATCTCCCCTCTTGTTGAGAAGGAAGGTGGTGGTGTTTGGTTCCCGGATGAAGGTTCTTTCACTTCTTTCCAGGATTCTCCTTTTTGCGCTTTCGGCTTCCATAACTGCTATTTTCGTCCATACAGCATGAAGTAGTTTGTACATGGTTTCCATAGTCCCTGTGTTTTTGAAACACACTCTGGACAGGGTCTTGATGTAGCGTTTCAGTTCCACGAATCCTCGTCTTCCGGTCTCTACTCCTGCTAATAGGCCTCTCGGGATACCGGGAAAGAGCATTTCTCTACCATTCGGTGGTGCTACCACTAAGTATCCAATTCCATTGGGAAACTTCTCCATCACTTTCTGATCATAGAGAAAGCTTTCCTGATCCGGGACACCATCAGGAATGAAGTTGATTTCCGTAGTGCTCTGAGCAGAAACTCCCCACGGTAGAAGACGGTTTTTGGTTCTATGGAGATTTTCCCTCTTAAACACCCTCTTCATCACCTTTCACCTCCTTCTCAATGATGGTGATATTTTCCTCTTCGTCCACCTCCACCTCTTCGACCTTCTCATTTCGGTCGAGAATCCTTTCCACCTTTCTGAGAGTTGCCTCCATACTTCTCTTCCATTTCGGATTTCCTCCCTTGTTTTGAATGTACTCGGCCACATAGGCATCCACTTCAAAAGGATCAAAGACCATTTGGGTTCCATCATAGTAGGTGATGTGTGGTTTGTTCCTCTTACCTTTCCCTCCCAACTCCATGAACACCGCTACCGCTCCCGGATTGTTGCACATCACCCTCACCACCTTCCCGTTCCTGGTGACCACCAGGAAGTCGGAAGTGAACAACTCCAGGTACTCTTTCTTATCCAATCGCACTCCTCCTTTCTCAATCAGCATTAATCCCCTCAAAGAAGCTTAAGGCCTGGATGGTTTTCAACATATCATCCTCCTCCCAAAAGTTCCCGATCTGCAGGATTCTACTCATCTCCCAGAGGAACACCCCACCTAGAGCCCTGACATCCTCAACCACTTGAGGGTGCTCGAGATTGACCTTCAACCTGTAGTCGATTGATATATTTTCATTGGCGAACATGGTATTGAGGTTTGCCATATAGGTTATTGTGCTCGAGTACAGGGAAGGTAGGTGTCGTGTCAATTGGTTTTTCACCATCTCACTTGAAGTTATGAAAATCTGACCCCCGTAGTCTCCACTACAGGAGAATTCAACCAACAAGGTGTTGTGTGCCATGTACCAAAACTTTTCTTTGGGAACATTATACTCAATGAAGTTCAAGGTTGGGATGCATGTGAGGGAGTATCTCAGGAATTTGTCCATTTTAAGGATATCATACTTGTCAAAGAGTTCTTCCATTCGCATACTCAGCCCAGTGGTGCACTTTCCAGCTGTGAAGATGGGGTCGCTCAGTGACCTTATGGTTTCTATTGATTCACCGGTTGCTAGGTATATAGTTATGGGGTTATCCACTATTACGCTAGGATTACTGTCCACAACGATGAAACTGTCTATAGTTGTGTTGTTTCTCCTTACGGTTAGGTTCACTCTTCCACTATCGAGTTTCTGTGTGATGATTTTGGGATTGCTTGCTTTCCTCTGTTTTATCCATAACTGGGTTGACCCCTCCACCGCTTCTGATCTTGACATAGCCTTATTCAGTTCATTCGGATCGAAATGCCCTCCTCTGGTGGCCTTTATGAAATCTTGGTAGGCCCTCTCCATGGAACTATACAGTATCCCCTTGGGGTAATGGTATGGAGACCTGTTAAAGAGGATGAGCGCCTCCTGGTATTGGCTGATGGAATACAATCTTATGTAACAGTGTTCTTGGACTTGAAAATTCGCTACCAATGTGATCTCCATAGAGCAAACACCTCCTGCTAGCGAGCCAGGCTCATTCCCTCCTTTCTATTTATTTTCCTCTTCACCTTTAAGCATCTCCACCATCACTCTGGAAAAGTACTCCCTGATGGTGTCTCCAGCCTCTCTGTCCAGATACGACGCCACCGTTTCTTCCACCTCTTTGATCTTCTGGATGAGGAACTTCTCCACGGCCTTCAGGCCATCATGGGCCACAGAGATCTCCACTACCGATGGTCGGGAATATCTTCCCACTGGAGAACTCCTACTTGTCTGGTGAACGGACTGTTCGTAGTGGATGGAATTCTCCTCAAGGATATTTCTGATCCCTGATGAGGTGTATGCCGGCATGAATATCCCAATCCTGAAGATACCCCTCAGGATGCCATCCACTCTTTCCGGCTCGAATCTGTCCAACTCACCACCACTTCTGTAGAGGGAGACACAGAGTACCTTACTTCTGTCGGAGTCTTCTTCGACGGCCGGACAGAGAAAGGAGAATGCGAAGCTGAATGGCTCTCTGTGTTGGATCTCCTTCTCCATGTTGTTTACCTTCTCGAAAAGCTCCCCGATTTCCTTCTCGGCTCTCTGAGCATCCTCCCTGGTGCATCGGATGATGTTGGTGAGCCTCTCTGCGTAGTTCCTTATAGTTATACTAGGAAGGTTAAAACCGTCCTCCTGCTCCTCCTGAAATTCTCGGTTTCTCAAGAGGATGTCTCCCACCAGAGATTTGGTTACCTCACTTACCTTTACCATCTCTGCACAGCTTAGCTCTTTCAGGCTGTCATAGATGGTGTTCTTCATCACCATGGACAGAATTTCCCTGTTGGTGACCTTTTTGTCTTCCATTCCTTCTTTTCTCCTCCTTTCTCTCTTTAATTAGACTCTGTTCACTCATCACTCTGCGCCGGAGGCCCCGGCTTTAGCTATGGGGTAATGATGTCCCTTGCTAGATCCTCGTGGGGCGACATCCTCTCATCCTCCGATGGCGTGCCCTACCTTCTTTTTATTCAAATAATCCCATTTTCCCTTGCCCACACCTCGACTCGCTCACCTTTCGCTCGCAAAGGCTGGGCATCTTCTTCAAGGATCTCTATGACCCCAATCACTCTTGGTTTTTTCTGTATTGCGACCAGATAGAGTGAGTCTCCCTTTTCCACCAGAAATACCGAATCAAAATCTTTTGTGTAGCTGAACACAGCTTCCAACGGCAATTTATACCACGTACCCCACCTGACCAATCGCTGTACGAGCTTTGTTTCGAATTCTGGGTACACCATCCCTGTTATTTCGATCCGACCACCAACGTCGGTTTTGCCCTCCTGATTCTCATTCTCGCTCATCAGGCCCACCTCCTTTCTCTCTAAACTTCCTCCCTGGATCACCTCAGGAGCTCCGTGAGGAGCAGCTTTGTTCTCAGGAAACCGATTAGCTCTCTTGTGACCCGGTGGTTCCAGGGAAAGCCAATGGCGTAGAGCTGGACGTTCTGGTTTGGCAAGACGCACTCCTCGTCCCCCATCTGGGCATAGTGTGCTGGAACCACGTAGTACTTTCCGCTGGACTTCCGTATCGCCATTCTGGCATGGTTGCAGAGGGTGTTAAGGGAAAACTCGTTCCGCTCCTTGGGATAGCCTTTCCCCTCGAGGTACTGGTAGAAGTCGTTGATGTAGTCTTCGTATGCGGCTATCGCCCTGCGATACATCAAGTAAATGCCTCTGGGGCCGATGTGGGAGGTGCCCCACCACAGCACCCCTCCGGTGCCTGGGACCACCGGGGTTGCCACCTTGCCACACAGAGACCTGGCGCCATGGGTGAGGCGGATGAACGGTGTCACCCTGTCGGAATCGTACATGACTTCTTCAAGCCCGGTATGGTCAACAATCACGAACTTGCCGATGAGGACGTTCGTGATGTGGGCCACCGGGTCGTTGATATCCTTGACGTACACAGAAGCTGGGCCGAGTGGGTTCCCGTGCACCAACTCGGCGAAACACTCATCGCAGACCGTCCGGTACCCACCACGAGGCCTATTGATGAAGACCTTCCTGATGTACTCCTGGAGCTCTTGGCGAATGGTATCGACTCTCTTCATCCCCCCACCTCCACCTCACCGGGAACTCCCTCGAGGAGTTTCTCTAGGGAAAGATTCTCGGCTTCCTCAATAACCTTCATGAGTTTGTTGTAGGTCTTGAGGAGGTACGCAGCCTCATGCTTCAGTGTTTCCCTGATCGTTTTGCAGACTTCCACTGCCAGTCGGGCAACTTCAAGATGAGAGAGCTCGTCCAAGTCGACGGCAGGGTCACAAGCATGACGCCACGCTGGGCTGTCATGCGCTATCCACATGATCTGGCCGTAGCCATCTGGGAGATCATCTCTTCTGTTACGATCGATTCTCCACTGCACTGCTGCGCCATTGTATATGCACAGGTCTCCGGTATGGTAGTCTCCGTAGCAGAAGAAATATCCCGTTGTGGGTTGACTCTCCCACGTGACGTCCTGGAACTTTTTGATCTTGTCCTTAAGGAGGTGAATGAGTTGGTCCTTGAGATTGTTGCAGGATTCCAGGAGTTCTCTTTTTGTTATCTTTCTGTTCTTCTTCATGGTCATCATTCCTTCTTGCCCTCAATGGTCTCAAGCACCACTTCGGCTAAAGCCCTCTCAATGAGCAATTGAGGATGGAGCTCCTCAACCTCTTTGATGGCATACTTGAGTTTGTCATAGGCTATAAGGAGGTCTTCCTTAGTCTCCCTGTTCCTCGCCATGGTCACCTTTCCTCCTTTTCGAGTAGTTCTTCTTTTATTGCCTCTTTGAGCACATTGAGGACGTGCTCTGCGAAGCAAGCAAGTTCAAGAGGACTAAACTGCTCAAGATCTACGGGATCGATAACGACATCATCATAATCGAAGAACGCGTCCCACATGTTGTGAACTTTTTCCATGATCTCGCCATAGCCATCGTGACACCGAACGCTTATGTTGTGCCTCCGTTTCCACCTCACCGCTGCTCCATTCCAGACATACCCCTGCCAAACCAAGGGGTAGGATTTCGGTTCACTATCCCATGTGAGGTCCTGGAACTCCTCGATCTTTTCCTTGAGAAGCCGGATTAGCTTACTCTTGTTGGCGATAATCGGCTCGATGATATCATCAAAAACATCCTCCATGATCATTCCTCCTTTCTAAGATAAGAGTTGAAGGTCTCCACCTTCTTCGTCATCTCTGCACAGCTTAGCTCTTTCAGGCTGTCATAGATGGTGTTCTTCATCACCATGGACAGAATTTCCCTGTTGGTGACCTTTTTGTCTTCCATTCCTTCTTTTCTCCTCCTTTCTCTCTTTACCAGCTAATATATTTTTAGCGCACTCTGGGCAAAGGTACAGCAAAGCGGTGGCCTTGTAGATCGGAGATATGTATTGCACTACCCACACTCTCTCTCTGGTGGTGAATGACGTGAGGCAGTTGAAGCAGATGGTGATATGGTTCACCCTCTGCTTCTTCACGGCCACCACCTTTCTCCGGGGGTGCTTCTGGGTAAATGCATTCCGGATTAGACTCTGCTCACTCATCATTCTGATCACTCTTTCTCTGGTTCTCTAGCTTCTGTATTTCATAACTGATGAGTCGCTCCACCAATTTGAGGGTGTTCTGCTCCTCGGTGAGTATGGTCATGAGTGTCTCTGTACTTATCCCGGTCTGGAAACTGAGCTCCAAGAGATCAATAACCTTTACACCCATCCGAAGGCCTCTCTTGCTTCTTCTTGCTTTCCTTCTTGGTTAGCCACCTGTTTGGCCCACCCCTCATCCATGAACACGAGCATCTTACCATCTTTGTCGATGATAGCATAGTTTACCCTGTTTCCATTCAATCTTATAAGACTGTATTCCTTAAATAGTTTTATTCCAACCAAAGTATTCTCAACCATACTAATCACTCCTTTCTTTATTATTATATAGTTAAATATTTGAACTTTCAAGCTTTAATGCTTGTGAAGTATAAGAAACTGGGGTGGATTGAAGCCATAGCACCTCTTGCAGACTTCACAAGCCCATCTACCTATGTTTTTATAAGGACACACATATGCTTCTTTCCTTATCTCATCTGGTACAATTTCCTCTCCTAAGAAACAGAGCCTCTTGATATGTGGGCTGAAGTGTTTGGTATCTGCCATTACTGAATAGAAGCAAGTCAAGTTCTTTGGTAAATCGGAGAAATCCAGCATCCAGGATTTTGTCCAGGTGGAGAAGTTCATGTTTGGAAACTCCTTGATGATTGCTTTCCATTTTTCTAGGTATTCTTGGGAGTAGAAATCCCCACTCACATGAATCCTGAAGTACTGGAAATCCCTTTTCTTCAGCTTTTCTCTTATGGCATTGACAACCAGATCCACAAAGTCATCTCTGAGACTCTCCTCATAGTTTCTTTGGTAGGAACTCTCCACCTTCCAGTTTCTCAAATACCCTTTGTTCGCATAGCAAATACTCCTACAGAGCTCTGTTGAACCAATACAGGTCTTCAGAGCTGGGAGAGAGAAAGTGAGGATATTCTTTCCCAGCTTGATGTTTCCCTCACCGATTTTCATAAATCTCACCTCCTATAAAATAATTCAAGGGCACCAATATTGGTGCCCTTGAATTTTAGACCTCTTGATTTTAACTTAAGTATTATCTAGAGGTTGCCAACTACCCCATAGCTAAAGCTATGGGTCTCCGCACCGGTCAGGCCCACTTCCTTTCTCTCTAAAACGAGCTATAATAGTTGACACTCCCATTCCCATGAAGGAGAAGAGCTTGTGGGGCTATTTTTCTGCCAACTCAACTTGAAATCATCATGATTCTAAACAATGCTTCTGCTTTGGGAAATCTATCTTTCAACTTCTCTCTTATGTTTTTGGGAAGACTATATAAAGCTAAAGCTTGCAACTTCATCTTGAGATCTTCGGTATCAATTGGAGTTCTAAGAAGAAGCCCTATTTGTCCTTCGGTGAAATATGTTTGGAGTGCAGTATCACCAAGTATTTTCTTCACAATTTCTTCTATTTCTTGTTCTGCTTCAACCTTAACCTTTCCTTTTCTAATTGTTCCAAAGGGTTTCCGTCGGTATTTTCCATTTGTTCGATAGAAACTCAAATCTGCCGTGTACCCCACTTCCAAGGTTGGGTCTTCTGGGTAGTATCTCAAATCCCATCTTTTCCAGGTCCAATCATTACCTACTGACCTATTTTTTCTGGTTGAAGGGTATACATATTGTTCATTGTATATGAGATAGAATATCAAGTAACCATAGAACCAGCTATTCAATTTTTCTTTGATATCCCTTATTTCGTATCGGAATTGGTCGTGTTTCCTATGGATGTATCCACTCCAACCCACGTTGTATAACCAACAACGGGAGTGAAATTTCAGTTCATGGGTTGGCATTATGTAGTCTGTTCCTGTTAGTTCATATGGGTAGTTGGCATCACTGATTGGTAGGTTTGCATCAAAATTCTTTTTCAAGGGGAAAATTATTGTGTATTGTGTTGTACTATTTTCGTCGGTTACTTGGATGTCTTCTTTGCCTTCCACCATCCTTTTAAACACCTTCACTCCATCAACACCTAAAGGCAGATCCAAAATTTGATCGTTTTCTTTGTTCAATGTACTGAACGACTTTAGTGGTGGTTTTCCCCTGAAGATGAGCCAATGGTTTTGTGAAGTGTGTTTGTAGAGAAGGTAAAATTGCCCATTCTTGTGTATCGCTTCTTGGCGTTCATAGAAATCAGAATCGAAAATCATAAAAGATCACCACTTCTTCCGGAACCGCATGACCACTTCTTCCGGAACCGCAATCCCTTCGTAACCGCAGATGTCTGCTTGTGCAAGCGCTTCTTTGGGAACCCAATCTCTCAAACAGGTTGGCTCACCCTGTGAGTCATAGAAAGCTGTCTCGTAACTCCCATATGGCGTTTCAACCTGCACTTCAAACCACCCCGGGCACAAAGGCACCAGACGGACATTTACATCCGGGGCGCGCTCTCTGAAACCTTCCCAGTTGCCTGGTAGAGTTTCGAGGA
>Ga0209809_1002846_pt1 | contig 11589 bp, 12 predicted proteins | sample YNPMSTMetaG_FD_186172 | JGI IMG/M metagenome (GOLD analysis project Ga0209809, IMG submission 186172) | Anoxygenic and chlorotrophic microbial mat microbial communities from Yellowstone National Park, USA - YNP MS-T MetaG (SPAdes) (version 2) ... | reverse complement strand
CTTGAATCGCACGGGGCATGTCCGGCGGATTCAAGAACCGCGGATCATCAGGGTTGACCAGCGAGCGCAAGGGAGCGGCTTCCCCGGCCCGCTGCACCAGCTCCGGATAGGTGAAGCTTCGGCCTCGGGCTTCGAACGCCTTGCGGCACTGCTGCACCAGCCATAACCCCATGATGTTTTTCAGCAGCCGGTAGGTCCCGTCCACCCCGCCTTCGTTGGTGATGTTCACCTCCAAAGCCCGTGACGTCAGGACCGGCCGTGTCACCTCCACCCCCATCAGTGACCAGGTACCCGAACTGATATACGCCCAGGTTAACTTTCCGGTGTCAGTCGTGGGTACCGCCGCCACAGCGGAAGCAGTGTCATGAGCCGGCGGTGCCACCACTTCCCATCCATCCAAGCCGATCCGCGCCGCCACACTGGCCCGAACCCGGCCGAGCCGGGTGCCCGGCGGCACAATCTCCGGCAGCAGCTTGACCGGCAGCCCCAGTTTCTTCAAAAGCCCCACCGCCCAGGTGCGCTGCTGCGCGTCCAGACACTGGGACGTGCTCGCAATGGTGAACTCCGCCACCTCCGAACCACACAGGGCCCAGTGCACGAAGTCCGGGATGAACAGCAACCGGTGCGCCGTGGCCATCACCTCCGGGTGCTGTCGCTGATGCGCCAGCAACTGAAACAACGTGTTGAAGGGCAGAAATTGCAAACCCGTCTGTTCGAACAACCGCGCCCGGGGCACCTTCCGGAACACCCGCTCCATCTCTCCCTGTGTCCGGGCGTCCCGATACGCGTACGGCAATCCCAGCAACTCGCCCTTTCGCGACATCAGCACGTAGTCCACCCCCCATGTGTCTGCTCCCACCGAGACCACACGACGTCCGTGCTGCCGCGCCGCTAGCCCCAACCCGTGCTGAATCTCCTGCCACAACCGCAGCAAGTCCCACCGCAAACTCTCCCCCAACCATACCGGTCCATTGGCAAACCGGTGGACCTCTTCCAGCAACATCCGCTTGCCCGTCCAACGACCGGCCATGACCCGGCCGCTTTTGGCCCCCAGATCGATCGCCAGATAGACTTGAGAGTTCATGGCTTTTGCCATCAGACCCTCCGGGGTGCTCCGGAAACTTCCTCTCTCATCGGGCTCCCCCTTTCAATGCCCACGGCGCCGTGACAAACCACAACACGGCCGCCACCAACAGCCAAGCCTTCATCGAGGATTCCCCCAGTCGCTGCAACAGAAACAAGCCCGGCGGCACCACCGTCAGCGCCAACGCCCCAAACGCTAGCCCTTGCATCACACGTTCCATGCCGATTCACCTCCCGACCGGTACCGACTCCAGCCGATTCAGCCACTTGGCCAGGCCCAGATACAGCGCCCCGGTCAACAGATACACCGGCAGCGTCAGATACGAGGGAAACACCCCCCAGCCAAAATAGGCGGCATAAAACAACACCAACGGTATCGCCCAGGCGAGCAACACCGCCACATTGAAACTCCGACCCGTCTGGGCCGCCCAGTCCTGAAGCAGCCCGAACCGTCGCGCCAAGTACACCTCCACTAGAATGATCGCCCCCACCGGGGCCAAGGTGGTGCCGTACAAGCCCACAAAATCCAGCAATTTCATCGCCACCGCGGGGAACAACCCCGCCAGCGTACACAACGCCCCCGCAATCAAAGTGCCCGTGGCCCGTGACATCCGCGGATACAGCGACTGAAACGCCAGCCCGGCCCGGTAGATCGTCGGATTGGCCGTCGTCCAACCCGCAATAATGACGCAGATCAGACCCGCCCAACCCACCGCATCCCAGACCATCGGCCCGGGTGCCATGCCCTGGGAAGGGTCCACCCCTTTGTGCCGCACCCAATACACCAGCAGCAACGCCGCACAGATCCAGGCAATGTAATGCCCTAGGAACATCCCCGCCGCAGAAGCCCAACCGTAGGAGGGTTTCCGCGCAAACCGCAGCACCGACAGATCCGACATGCCAATGTGCATCGCCGCGTTGCAGAACCAGGCAAAGAATACCACCCCCCAAAACCCGATCCGGCTCTGGTGCCCCTGCACCGGGGTCAGCAGCTCCACCAGGTTCACGCTACCCAGCTTGCCCAGCATCACCAGCCCGCAAGCTACAAAGATCAAAAACATCCATGGCGCCGCCAGATGCCCCACCCGCGCCACAAACCCGTAGCCCCGGATCGCCACAAACGTCATCGCCGCCCCCAGCACCGCCACCGTCAAACACCAGGCAGCGTTGGTGGGCAGCGTGTCCTGAAACGTGGGCATGCGCACGTTTTCAAACGGCACGCCCACTGCCGTGGCCGACACAGTGACCATGGCCCCGGCCAGAAAACAAAACAGGATCCCATTGGCCAGGTTGTACAACACCACCAACTTTCGTCCGCAGATTCGTTCCAACTGGTAATAAAGCGTCAGCCGGTAACGCGTGGCGATCGGCGCCGTTACGTAACGCCAACTCAGCACCGCCAACAAGTTGCCTACCAGCAAACCGGCCAGCAGATCAAACGCGCTCACCCCCCAGGCCACAAACAAGGGCCCGATCATGAACTCTGTGCCGGCCGTATGCTCCCCTGCGTACATGCCCCAGAAGGCCGTGGGCCCCTTCAACGCATGCTCAGGAACCGGCTGCCGTTCAAATTCATCGCCCGGATGCGTGGCCGGGGCAGTGCTAGCGGGTTGTTCTTCGCTCATGGCTGGCCAAAGGAACTGTCCGGATTGGTGTCATCTTCACCCTCATCCCTACCGGCGCATGTTCGGCTGCGCAGCTTAATGCGCCGCCTGTTAATTGACCAGCCCCGAAATGCGCCCCTTTAGCGGAAGACAACTGCTCCCGTTTGACCGCCCTCTCGAGCCCAAGTGACCGCCCTCTCGAGCCCAAGAGTCCGGGGACGCAGCGGACAAGCCGGCAGGGCCGCCTGCATCGGCGCCCACGCCATGTACCGTGGCCGCCCGACGCCGGACCCGCCCGGCTCCGGGTCGCCTCCACTCTGCCGCTCCACCCGCCCAGATGGCCACGGCGCAGCGCCGCCCGCCGCCATTGCCATGGCCCGCCGCTGCGGTTACCATGCGCCCAACACCTGCGGTCGGTGGATCCCACCGCGTCCAATGGCGGAATACAAGGTCACATTCGAGGTCTTTGAAGGCCCACTGGACCTCCTCCTTTACCTCATCAAAAAGGAGGAGGTGGACATTTACGAGGTCAACCTGACCCGGTTGGCTACTCAGTTCATCGAGTACCTCGACTTGATGCGGGAGCTTGACCTAGATGTGGCCGGAGAATTCATCGTCATGGCCGCCACCCTGATGTACATCAAGAGCCGAGAACTCCTGCCCACCGACCAGCAAACCACCCTCGAAGGCGAAGAGGAAGGTCCTGACCCGCGCTGGGACCTGATCCGCCAACTGGTCGAGTACAAGAAATTCAAGGACGCCGCCGCCCAGCTCCAGGAACTCGAACGCCGTCAGGAAGCGATCTTCCCTCGCACCCCGCCAGCCCTGGGAATGGTGCCGGCCACCCCGCCCCCTGGCCCGCGCGCTTCCCTGTTCGATTTGCTCGGCGCCCTCCAACAGGTGCTCAAGCGCCTGGCCGAACGACCGCAGACCGAGGAAATCGTGGACGATCCCTGGACTGTGGCCGGCCAAATGCAGCATATTCTACAAGTGCTGAGTCAACGGCCCCGCGTCACGTTCGGTGAGCTTTTTCAGTCTATGCAACGGCGGGCTGAGGTGGTGGCTACCTTCCTGGCCCTGCTGGAACTCATTCGACTTCAACAAGTCCTGGCCTTCCAAGCGGAGGAATTCGGCGAAATCGAGCTGAGGCGGCCTCCGGCCGAACCCTCAGCCGCACCCACTGCCCAGGACGTCATAACCGAACCCTCCCCGGCTCCCACCGAATCTGCAGGCGCGGCCGCCCCTGAACCCTTGCCGCGCCCACTGGTCCCGTCCTCCGCAACCCCTGCCTGAGCATGGAACTGCGATCTGTCTTGGAAGCGTTGCTGTTTGTCTCTCAGAAGGCGCTCTCGGCCCGTGAACTGAAAGACGTGCTGCGCCAAACCGCAGACGCCGAAGATGCACCTGAGGAAGCTCGTGTCTGGCGCAAAACCTCCGAGGCCGAGATCGAAGTCGAGCTGACCGCCCTGGCCAAGCATTACGACCAAGCCGGTCGCAGTTACCAGCTCGTCTGTGTCGCCGGTGCCTGGCAGTTCGTTTCCCGGCCCGAGTTTGCTCCCTGGGTGCGGGCGCTGGTCGGTGTCAAGGCTCGGCCGCCACGGCTTTCCCAAGCTGCCCTCGAAACCCTCGCCATCATCGCCTATCGACAGCCGGTCACCCGCGCCGAAGTCGAACAAATCCGCGGCGTCAACGTCGATGGTGTCATGCAGACCCTGCTCGAACGCGGACTCATTCAGGAGTCGGGCCGTGCGGAAACCGTCGGTCGTCCCATGACCTACGGTACTACCGAGCAGTTTCTCCATTACTTCGGATTGCGCAGTCTGGACGACCTGCCCGCCGCTGACGAGCTCCGCCGTTGGACTGCACCGCCCTCAGCTGGGGCCACCCCTGAGCTGGGCCTGGCTACCTCGCCTCCCGCACCCTTGACCACCACCACCGGCAACGGGTCCGCGCCCACAAACACCGAACACAATCCTTCCCTGACCTCGCCGCCCGTCGAGGTTCCCCCGGCCCCGCCAGGCCAACCGGATCAACCACCCTCAACACCAACTGCCCACGGGCCCACTTGACCTGCTGGCCAAGGCCCGTGCCCTCCCCTCCGGCACCGCACGACGGTCGCTCCCAAGCCCCGGTCAGTCCCTCACCAGCCCGCACCTGCAGACGTCGCGCCCCGGACCGACGCCAATCCCCATTAGACATGCCAGGCTTTAAGCCGCGCTCCGCTAGCTCCGGCATGCGCCCCCCCGCCCTTAGCTTCTTACTGCTGCGGGCCCCTCCGTCGACGATTCCTCCCCGGCGGGGTGGGCCGGCGGCCGGAACAACGTCGCCAACGCCAGCGCCGCCACCAGCGAAATTACCGTCGGGACCAAAAACATGGCCCGATAATCCGTCAGGCCGTCCCGGGTAAACACTTCCTGCCGCAGCCACGGACAGATGAAATTGGCCGCAATGTTCCCAAAACCGAAGATCATCATGTTGAACAACCCTTGGGCACTGGCCCGGCTGTCCTTCGGGAAATACGCGTCCACAAAGATGTAGACCGTGGCAAAGAAAAACGCGTAACAAACCCCGTGCAGCATCTGCACTAGGATGATCAAGAGCTGGCTCTGCGGGAAAAAGGCGTAGACCGCAAACCGGGCCGTGTGGCCCAGCACCCCCAGCACCATGGTCGTACGCCAACCGAGCCGCTTCAATGTCACCCCGAGAATCAGCATCGTCAAAATCTCCATGACCTGCCCGATGCTCATGACCGGCATGATCCAATTGCCGGGAATGCCCGGCCCACCCCGCTCGGGTTCGGTGGCCAGAAAAAGTCCCGTCCAGTTGAAATAGGCGTACAGCAAGAAGGCATCCACGAAAGTGATCAGCCACAGCACCAGCACGTATGGCTTGCGCAACAGCCGCATGGCCTTGAGCCAGGCCAGACGATCTGTGCTTCCGGCCGGCTTCTTCGGAGGCGTGTGCGGTAAGGTCAGGCTATAAGCCGCCAACACCAGCGACATCACCCCGGCCACGATAAACGTGGAACGAATGGCCTCGAAAAGGGCCGGACCTTTCAGCCCATGCCCGAGAGCCGTGCCCAACCAGGCGATCCAACCTTTCGGCTCCGCCGCCCGCACGGCCTCCCAGTCCACCAGGATAAAAGTGAACGGCCAGGCCGCCAGAATCCACCCGATGGTCCCACCCATCCGAATCGGACCAAACTCGCGCTGCGGATCCTTGATGTGGGCAAACGCGATCGAATTGCAAATGGAGATGGTGGGTACGTACAGAAGGCAATGCACCAGCATCAGCAGGAAAAACGGCCAGAAGGATCGCGTAAACGCCAAACCCAACATCGCGACTCCCCCGACCAGGTGACTGAATGCCAGGAACCGCTCAGCAGCAAAGTTGCGGTCAGCAAACTGATTGCTGAAGAACATCCCCACGATGGCCGCCAGCGGAAAGGCATTCAGGATCCACGACTGCTCCAGCGGGCTGAATCCGAGACTCGGCAGGTAGGAGTAAATCAGGGGCAGCCACGCACCCCAAATGGCAAACTCCAACACCATCATCCCGAAGAGCTTGAGCCGGATGGGACTGCTCATAAGGTGCGCCAGCTTAGGCAAGGGCACCGCAAAGGAGCAAGCCCCGGCCCGTGCCAAGCAAGCCGTTCCGGCCGCGGAGCATGCTAGTTAGCTGCACAAACCACACTCCTGCGCCAGTGCCAGGCGGTCCGGTGCCTGTCGCCGCAGATCCGGTCGCCCTAGGCAACGACAGTAAGCGGACGTCTGAATCGCCCACGTTCCACAAGCAGCGCACTCACCAGCTCGGAGCGACCCGCCGCCCTGGATGGACACGAACCCACGACAGTTTCCCACCGTCCATCGGCCTGGCCAGATCCCAGCGCCGGACTGAGCCCGCGCCGCCTGGCCCACCGGGCCCGACCAGCGGGTCCGGCACGCGCTGACTCGACTCGGGCGAGAAGGGAGTCGCGGGCTCCAGACCGCCGCTTTGCCGTCCGCTGCTGGGTGGCCCCGTCGATTTGTTTGAGCAGCCTCGGGGTGAGTCTCGTCGGAAGGCTGTTTCGCCGCCGGTTCCGCCCTGCGTACCACTACGGTTTTTCGCAGCTCCGGCAACTCGGCCCACACCAGCCCCGTTGCGCTCTCTCGGCAAGGGCCAGGAGCAGGTTCGTCAACCTCGAGTCGCGCCGTGCGAAAGAACCTATCTCTGCGCCGTCTCCCGGAGCCCAGCAGAGGCAATCCCGACTTGCCCATCGGACAGATGACACCCCGATCCTCTCCACTGGGCCTGGGCAACTCTACACCGCCAGGGTGGGAAACGGATTGAATCGCCGGGCCAGAGCGCGTCATTGTGGAAGGCGTTTGGACGGACAAGCAGCACAAAGTTGCAGGCCATGAGCGTGTGGAATCTCAAACCGGCAGAGGCATGCACCTACGATCTGGTGGCATTGGGAGAAATCATGCTGCGGTTGGATCCAGGGGAAGGCCGGATCCGAACGGCGCGTTGCTTTCGAGTGTGGGAAGGTGGCGGCGAGTACAACGTGGCCCGGGGTTTGCGGCGCTGTTTCGGCATGCGCACGGCCGTGTGCACCGCCTTCGTGGACAACGAGGTGGGCCGGCTGCTGGAGGACCTTGTGCTACAGGGCGGGGTGAGCACGCAGTTCATTCGCTGGCGGCCCTTTGACGGAGTGGGTCGGGCCGCACGCAACGGACTCAATTTCACCGAGCGTGGATTCGGCGTGCGGGCGGCGTTGGGCGTCTCCGACCGCGGCCATTCCGCCGCCAGCCAGTTGCGACCGGGAGACTTCGACTGGGATGAAATCTTCGGGCGCATTGGCGTACGTTGGTTTCACACCGGAGGAATTTTTGCCGGCCTGAGCGAGACCACGGCCGGGCGGGCCCGGAATTGTTGCAACGTGCGCAAACGGCCTTGAAAGCCGCGACAGTGGAGCGCCTGTTGAATGCGCTCGGTGCGCTCGACACTGCGCACCAGCGTCACGCCCAGCACCTGCGCCAGCGTCCGGTAGTCCCGCAGGCCGCCGCGCCCCGCAAAGCCGCGCGCCGCCACCGCCCAGCGCATCCGCGTCAACTCCCACCACAGCGTGAACAGGTAGCGGTAGGTCAGGAGCGCGATTTCCACCAGCACCCGCGGCAGCCGGAACGCCTGCAGCGCCCGCAGCAACACTACCATCGGCGTCGAGTACACCACCGCCAACCCGAGCGTGACGAGGGCCAGCGCCCGCAGGTACAGCACCCCGGCCAGCCGCAAGCCCTCGCGGCTCAGTTCCCACGGGCCGGCTCGGAAGGTTTCGCCGCCCGCGGAAAACGGCAGCACCACCAGGCAGGGCAGGAGGATGAACTGCGCCGCTGCCAGGCGCCCCAACACCAGCCGCGCGGGCAGACGGGCCGCCAGCAACCAGCCCAGCGCCAGCCCGGCGCCCAGCGCGGCGGCAGCGAGCGTTTGCAGGCTCACCAGCACCGCCGCAAACAGAGCGGCGGCGGCCAGCTTCCAGCGGGCGTCCCAGGCGTGCACCGGCGAGTTGCCGCGCGCGTACAATTCAACCTCGCTTCTCATGCGACGCCAGGTGTTGCTCCAAGGCTGCCAGCCGCCGGCGGTTCTGAAACCCAAGCCACGCGGCCGTGGCGGCCAACAGAAAAGTCAACCCCAGCACCACGCGCAAGGCCAGGGGCTCGACGCCGTCGCTCGCGCCGTGGCGGGAGACCGGCGCGGTGGCCGCCGGATTCGTGGCCGCTGGCGCAACCTCGTTCGTCGCCGCAGCAGAGGCTTGCAACTGCGCGGCCGGGATGACCAACGTGCGGCGATGGCCCGGGCCGGCATTGACCACCACGGTCAGGTCGCCCGCCGCTGGCGCCAACGGCCACTCAAACCGGCCCGCCGCGTCCAGCACCCCGCTGGCAAGCACCGTCCCGGCGGCGTCGCGCAATTCCACCTCCGCCCCGGCGGCCGGCGCGTCCTCGGCCCGGGCCAGCACGGTCAGCGTGTTGCCGGAGATTTCCCAGCGGGCACTGAGGCGGTGGGCTTGCAGCGTCGCGGCCAGCGCCACGCCCAGGGCAGCGATGATCAAGCGCGCTTTCATGCGGGGGCACGCGACAGGAGGGCGGGCTGAACCCGGTGCAGAAACTCGACCGTGAACCCGGTGACCAGGGCCTCGAGCCCCAACACCGGCAGATGCGCCAGCAACGCGAACTGCGCCACCGGCCGGAACGCCTCGCCCAGCGACCAGAGCAGCAACGTCAACTGCACGCCCGCGGCCAGCACCCCCAACGCCGCGGCGAGCGCGCCGCCCCAAAACGGTCGCCAGCCGCCGCGCCGCACCAGGAGGTCATAACCAGCCCCGGCCAGCAGCGCGGCCAGCCCGAACATCGTGGCGTTGACCCCCACGGCGGTCAGCCCGCCGTGCCCCAGCAGCGCCGCCTGCAAGCCCAGCCCCACCGGCACGGCCAGCAGCGCCCGCCGCCCCAGCACCACGCCCAGCAGGCCGTTGAGCAGCAAATGCACGCTGGTGGGCGGCACGGGGACATGCAGCAGCGAGGCGACGAAGAAGGCCGCCGTGAAGACCGCCACGCGCGGCGGGTCCGCCTCGCGCAGGCCCCGGCTGCCCCACCAGGCCAGCGCCCCGGCACTGACCCACCCGGCGGCCAGCCACGGGGCCGGCAGGATGCCGTCCGACAAGTGCACGCCCCTAGCTTAGCGTGTGAAGCGATTCCCTCAACGTGATATTCGCGCCAAAGTCGGGCGTGTTTTTCCGATAACGGGCTCCCGCGCTCCTGCAGACGTTGGCGACTCGCGCGGCGCGTTGGCCCGCTCGCCGGCAAAGCCGGTGGCAAATAAAACGAGCGAACCTTCAGCGTTCAGGGCGCCAGTTCCACCCCCCAGCGAAATCACGCTATCGGGGACTTGCGAAAAATTGTCGGTCAGCTGCTGTGGTTTCGTGGTCCGCCCCACCTGCGCCGCCCGGCGCGAAACCAACGAGGCACGCTGCCACTTCCGCGTCCAGTCGTCAGGCACGGCCCCCGTGGGGCATCAGCAGTGGCCGGCACTGCGTCCGGCGCGCCGGTGCGCCATTCGAGGAAAGAGTCAGGAAATTGTCGGCATCATTCCGGCCCCCGCGCCATCTCGGCGTCCGTGAGCAGACAGGTGTCCCGCTTTGCCGTGATCGCCTTGCGGTCCATGTCCAGTCCAATGATGACGATCTCCTAGCGGCAGTCGCCATAGGGCTTCCTCCACAACTTCAGAATCTCCTGCACCTGCTCTTCGTCGTCGGGCCAGGTGCTTTTGTCCACCGCGGCCCACCAGAACCCCGCCGCCTCGGTGCGGCAGGCGGCGCCGGCCTGGGAGGAATTGCCGGCCCAGTCCATCCACGTGGCCACCCGCCCCGTCCGCTGCCGGGACAGCCGCCGCCCATCGCTTCGAGCGGCGAGGCCGGTTCAGCCACTAGCAGCGAATACACGCTGACCGGCCCGAAGTCGTTCGTCACCACTCCCAGCCCGCAGGTGCGGTGCAGGCCGCAAAGGAGCCTGTGGCGGAGCAAGGTGGTCTGGCCCGAGCCGAGAAACCCGGCGAGCAGAACCAGGGGTGTCATGGTTGTGACCGGATTGGCGTTTACACGGAATACGACGGCAGCTCCCCGAGTGACTTCGGCGCGGACAGGAGAGGAATACGAGGAGCATTCATGGTTTGGCCTTCCCCCGCAGCGGCGTGCGGTCCAGCGCGGTCTGGTACACCTGGTTCGGGTCGAAAACCTTTTCCTTTTCCAGGAACGTGAGCGCGAAGTCGGTGTCCGGACCCAGTCGCGCCAGAGCACGGAAAAAGCACGAGCGGTAGCCGACATGACAGGACGCTCCGCCTTCCACGCGCACGCGCAGGAGCACGCAGTCCTGATCGTCGTCAATGAGGATTTGCTCGACATGCTGTACGAAGCCGCTCTGCTCGCCCTTGCGCCAGAGCTTCTGGCGCGAGCGCGACCAATAATGCGCTTGGCGTGTGGCGATGGTGAGCGCGAGCGCCTCGGCGTTCATCACGCCGACCATCAGGACTTCGAGCGTGGCGGCGTCCTGCGTCACGCAGGGGATCAGGCCACGTTCGTCGAACTTGGGTTGCAGTTGCGCTCCTTCCTCGATGTCCAGGAGCGTACCGCGCGGGGGAAAGGTCAGCGGCGGGTGCATGATTCAAAGCGTGATCACTTGGTCGGGCGGGTTGCCGGCCAGCGCGGCGTAAAGCTGCGGGAAGCAGCCGCACACCACCCCCTGGACCATGCCCTTGGCGCGCACGCTGCCGGTGCCGCACATGTCAAAGGTGCCCTCCGCCAGGTTGCGGCGCACGGCGCACTGGTCACAGGCCATCAGCAGGATGCCCTGCTGTTGGGCGACGAGAGCCAGGCGCTCGCCCACCGGATCGCCGGTGCGGAGCGAGTAAAGGTTGTCGTCGAAGAACATCATGCCGACCACTTGGGCACCGTGGATGCCCTTTTCGAGTTGCGGCAGGATCATGGTGGCCAGCTTGAAGGTGCAGGCCATGTTGGAAGCGAAGACGTAGGCGACTTTCATGGGTATTGGGTTGCGAGTAGGCGTTGTTGGTTTTTGTGTGACCGAGTTCGGTTGCATTGGGACCGCTCCTCACGGTCCCCAAATCATAGGCCGGGACGTACCAGAAGGAAGACTTCCCTCGGGAAAACTTCTTGGGCCGCCCTGGATGGCAGCTGCCCGTCAGCAACGGTTCGGAAAGCATAGAAACAGCACACAGCATCGGGTCTAACGCAAGCGAGCACGGAAGTACTGCATCGAGGCGGGCGGCAGCGCCAGCGGATGAGTGGTGACCAAGGTTGATGCCGTCACATTAGTCAGGGCCAGCCAGTTGGTCAAATTCGGGGAGTGTTCGA
>Ga0209809_1002845_pt1 | contig 11592 bp, 10 predicted proteins | sample YNPMSTMetaG_FD_186172 | JGI IMG/M metagenome (GOLD analysis project Ga0209809, IMG submission 186172) | Anoxygenic and chlorotrophic microbial mat microbial communities from Yellowstone National Park, USA - YNP MS-T MetaG (SPAdes) (version 2) ... | reverse complement strand
CGGGGCTGGCGGGCTATCTCGGCTGGCTCTGGAAGGCACAGGGGCGCGACGCGCTCCACTTCTTCATCTTCCACTCCGACCTGCGGGAGATGGAGCGGCTGCACCGGGAGGTCCTGGAGCCGTTGCGCGTGGCAGGTGAGAGAGGCGGCAGCGCGCCCGTGGTGTTTTCGGGTCCGTATGTCAACGAGACCACCTTGGGGTTGCTTCTGGCGCTCTTTCAGCATGTGCGGCAGTCGGATGTGCTCTCAGAGGAGGCGCGCCAGCTTCTGTTGACCCTGCTGGGAGCAACGGAGCGTCCGCCGTCTCCCATCACGCTCTACGCCATCACCGGCACGCCCGGACAAGCCTTCCAGATGAAAGCCCTGCGGGAGTTCTCCAAGCTACAGCGGCTCTTCCGGATGTACGAGGGCTGGGTGAAGCTACTTGCTAAGAAGCTCAAGGTGGACAACCCGCATCGCCAATTGGGGCAGATCTTCGGTCAATTCTGGGCGCAGCAGGGGCAGAACCGGGAGAGCATCTGGCGGGACCGTATCGCCTGGGCGATCTTGGAGTTCGGCGATCCTGCGCCGTTTATCGAGCAGTTTCTCTTTGACGTCCGTGCCCGAGAGGAGGAGCGCAACCGCCGTCCTCTGGTCCGAGGCACTATTGAGGTGTTGAACCAATACCTGCAGGAGGTCTTCAAGATGGAAGAGCAATTCCAACGCACGCTGGCAGGCTTTGGGCATTCGCTGGGCGCGGCAGCCCAGGAGCACAACGAGATGGGTCTGCTCTATGCCCTGCGCAACGCCAAAAACCCGGAGGACTTCTACCGGGTGCTCAACGACGCACAGTTTCGGCTCGGCGTCACGATTCCAGAGGCAATCTTGCGCATTGAGCGCGGCGAGCGCATCGCCGGCGTCCCCTGGGTCCGGGTCAAGACGCTCCTTTCCATCTACGCGATGAATGCGTATTTGCGGGGTGAGAGGAGTGCCGAAGAGGCGCAACCCTCTTACACGATGACAGGGTGAGCCATGCGTTTGCAAGTAGTGTACAACTTAGACACTCCGAAGCTACCGGTAGAGTACCGGCGAGGATTTGTGTCGCTACTCAAAGAAGCAATCAAGCAGGCAAACCCCACGTGCTTTGAGCGCTACTATTCACGCTTGCATACGCTCAAGCCCTTCACTTTTTCCGTATTCTTCCCAGAACTGACCGACAATGGGGGAGAGGATTTCTACGTAGGCTCTAAAGCTGTTCTTTATTTCTCTACTTTCTTCCCTGAGCTCATCGCTTCTGTCTATAATGGACTTATGCGAATCCGTGAATATCCTATATTCGGTAACAAGATCCGGCTTCACAACATATTTTTGAGACCCAGGATCGCTATCGTGGAAGATCGGGTTCGGTTCAAAACTATGGCTCCGGTTCTCGTGAATACAAAAGGGAACCCTAACTGGTATCTCTTGCCCGGAGAGAAAGGTTTTGAAGATGGGCTGAATTTCTCCGTGCGGGAGGTTTGTCGGGTTTTCCTGGGGATGCCCGACGCCACTGTAGAATTCCGTCCGATTGCGATCCGACGCAAGGTCGTGCGCCATTACAATATGCACATGCAGGGACTTGTGGGTATTTTCGAATTGCGCGGCAGTCCTGAGGTGCTCGACCTCATTTATCGGGTGGGTCTTGGCGTACGCCGTAGCCAGGGCTTCGGCATGCTGGAAGTCGTACTTCGGTGTCGAACTCATCGCGGTGGGCTAAATGGACGCCAAGGCTTCGGCATGCTGGAAGTCGTACCCATGGCAAGCCGTGAAACTTCTTCTACGGAGGAAACCACTCATGAGTAGCATCACTCTGTACCCTTCCAACTGGCTTTATAACGCGGGCGTGATTGGGTTATTGAGGGTGTTGGAATCATCTGGGGATGCTGTAGCCAATCTTTTTCGAGATGGTACCATCATCGGCGACGAAATCCGTTCCCGCCTTGAAAGCATACTGCATGATGAAAAGAGCGGGCTTCTGGAATCTCCCTTGGATAAATTACCCAAGTGGCATTGGCACTACGCTAAGACCAGTTTTGAATGGAGTTATGGAAGCATCACAGATTTCGTGATTGACAGGGTTAGAAAAGCCGAACATTCTACGAATAAGTCTGCACTAAAGGAGCAAATTCAGCTAATAAAAAAGAGCAAGAGTGGGAAAAAGGAATCCATAAAGTTAACTTATGAAAACCAAGCGATTGATTTTGGCGATATTAACAGTGCTATTGCTGATATCTGGAGCAAAACATTTGTCCAAAATCCCCAATATACATTAGATGGAGCCGCAGCCGAGATAGTTAAATCAATCCGTGCAAAAGAAAATTCCTATATCTATCGAAAAGCAATCGGTTATCTGTTTTCGCAAGGAGGATTTTATCAAAATCTTTACAACCCGAATTGGTTTGGAGATCTGAAGAAATTTATAGATTTTTTCGCATCGCATAAGGTTTTCAGATCTGCCTCCAGTTCGGCATCCGTCTGTAGCTTTTGCTCAGAATCCAAATTTGAAGTTGAACCAGTTGATGCAATGCAAATGAGCTTTCTTTTTCCTGTATTTTCAAAATTTCCCAATGCGTACTGGCAAAATGACGAGAAGGTAGTTACGCAAATATGTAGCTTATGTAAGTTTGTGATCATCCATCACCACCTCGCGCTCACCCGTCTCTCCGACGGTTCGGAGATCTTCATCAATGCCCCGTCGTTTAAGGCGATGTACTATCTCAATAAATTTGCCCGTGAGGTCTTCGGTGCCTTGTCCGCCGAAGAGATGCATAGCAAAAGAAATATCCTGGCCGTGTCCATGATCGAGTATGCGACCAAGGTCCAGGCAACCCTGGGTGTCTGGACAGGGATGAATATAGAAGTTGTCAGCCGACGGGGTAGCCAGATTGAATTCTTCAGCCTGCCTTACGAGGTCGTTCAGCTTCTTTCCGACCGGCGCATCGCTGGGCTTCTCAGCCAGATTGGAGAGTTTAGTATCTTGAATCGCGTGCTGGCTCAAGATTTCTCCCGCCTCATGGAGACGGGCTATCGTCTTTTGCGAATTGGGCTCAAGCCGTATGGAGAACGCGGGGAGTCCGAGAATTACTTTGTCAATCAGACGCTCCGCCTGGAGAAGAACCGCCGGAATCTGACCCGTGTTGCCGAACAAATTTTCCAACTTTGCGCTTTCATCGAAGAAAAACAAAACAGGAGGAAAGCCTATGAGCACATCTACGGAAGTTAGCAGCCTGGAGCAACGGCTCGAGCAGCTCAAGGAACAGTTAAGAACAGGTGAACCGCGTTTTAATGACTTTCAGGAGTTCTACAGTGAAATGCGGAAGATCCAACGGGACTTTCAAGGCCTGCTTCAATGGGCAGTAGAAGACCGGCGCGGGAAAGAGAATGAGAAAGAATTTTGGGGGCTCTATCGCCAGGTTGCAGGTTGGAATGCCTCAGAGCTGATGGAGAGTTTGAAGCGAACGGGTTTCGCCCTTAAAAGAGAGCGTGACCTCAAAGACGCCTTTGATCGTCAGGGCTACCGCATCTTGGAACTCATTCGCGCAGGAAAGCGGGACGAGGCTTTCCACGCTATTCTGCGTATTTTTGTATCGGCAAAGAAGGAGTTTCCTTCTCAACTTGTGGAAGCCTTCAAGCCTGTGTACTCCGAAGAGCTTTTCAAGGTCTTTCTCTTCTCTTTCCTGAGCGGCATCCTGGGTAAGGAAGAAGAAACCGAACAAGAAACTCTATAACAAAAGGAGGAAGCTATGAGCAACAACAAGAAGAACTCTAACGGAAAGAACGAAATCAAGAACGTGACCGTCACGGTTATCTTTGACGGTGCAGCGCTCAATCGAGACGAAAAGATCGGTGGCAACATCCTTTCCATCAAGAAGCTCAATGTAAACGGCGAGGTCCGCTCCTTCATCGGCAAGCCGGCAATACGGCACTATCTGTTTCAGACACTTTACAAGAAAGATCCTGAGAAGTGGCAGCCAACTCCAATTGACGAACGCGGTTCGGGAGATAAGAAAACACTACAATTTGACCTCAAACGAGCGGATATCATTACCTACCCAGAACTAGATGTGTTTGGGTATATGTTCACAATAGAGGGCGAGCGCTCTCTTACTCGAAAAGCCCCTCTTGGTATCACCAAGGCGATCTCTTTGGTTTCGTATGAGGCTGATCTTGCCTTCTATGCGAACCATGACTTGGTGATGCGGAGAAGAGATGAGGGATACTCCGAAACTATGCCTGGCCTCTACAACAAGGAGGAACACGTGTCGTACTATAAGGTGAGCTTTACAATTGACGCCGCGATCCTGGGAAAAGACATCTGGATTTTAGGAACTGAGCCAAAATCGGAAAACGATAAACTGGAGATCAAGATTTCGGATAGAGACAAGAAAGAGTTACCTGGCAGGTCGGATAATATAAGTAGATGGAAAGTTGTTGCCAGTGGGGTGGAACAAGGAATGGTCACGTGGGCTGCCTTGAAGGACGGACACACATTTAAGCTTACATTCGAAGTATCCGATGAAGAAAAGAAGACACGGATACGCCACCTCCTCGAAGCCATCAAGAACGGCCTCTATGCCCAATCCAGTGGTGAAGCCAATACGATCATCCCGCTCTTTCTCATTGCCGGGGCGGTGAAAGTGCCTTCGCCGATCTTCCATCCCTACATAGATGTCCGCAAGGAAGACGGCCAGTGGAAGGTCATCGGTGTCGGTGATGCACTGGAAAACTCCTGGCTGGAAAAGGATGGAGGTCAGCCGATCGTATACATCCAGGACTGTGAGCGGTTGAGAGTAGACGACTGGTGGAAGAGCAAAGCATTGAGAGACTGGGCAGAGTTTCTGCGGAAGCTGGGGGTTGAATAGCAGCCGAAAGACCAGGAAACCGAGGGAGCCGCCGGTTTGCAGACCGTATAAGTGAGGAGACAATGAGCGGCAATAGGGCTTATATATTGCGGCTTAAGATTTACCAGCCACAGGCGCACTATCGGGTGCCTTTCACTTATCAGCGGCGGCATACCTATCCCATCCCGCCTTACTCGACCGTGATCGGCTTCCTCTGCAATGTGCTCGGCATTGACGACCAAGAGAAGGAAGAATACCAGAAGCTTAGAGCCATCAAAATCTCCATTGCCGGTCGCTTTGAAAGCAAGACTACAGAATATACCTGGTTTCGGAACTTGTCCAAATCGGCTCATGTAGAGCGCTTCGGCAGCGTAGATAATCGCTTCATCGGCGGTCATGTGGAACACATCGGTGGCCAATCTCCGATTTTCATTGATGTCCTCAACGAGGTCCATCTGGTGATTCACCTGGTTCACGAGGATGACTCATTCCTCCGAGAAATTCGTTCCTCGCTGGAGAAGCCCGTCCGTCGGTTGGAGGTCTTACATCTGGGACGGGCTGAGGATTGGATCGTTATCGAGGAGCTATCCGACATCTGCGAATTATCAAGTTTCAAGATTTGCCGGGTGGATGCTGACTTTAGGCATTTCTTCTGGATTCCGGAGCGCTTTTACCTGCCCGAACCGAAGAATGGGGCCTCGGACTTTGACCGCTATGAAGGGCTTCGCCATCGGCTTCCGACTTTCTGGAGTGTTGAGGACTATGCAACGACCCGGAATCGTCACGGTAGACGGATTTTCGAATACATGACCGTAAAACTCAGCGACGGACTTTTGAAGGAGAAAAAGTTTCTATTTGACGAGGAATGCCGTCTTCCTGTGTTTTTAGCAAGCCTTAGCAATCTTGGAGGAGACCATGAGTGGCCGTTCGCCTATCTGGGCCAAGAGCGTTGAGAAGGAGGGAGGGAGTCCGGTACGCCTTCACGAACACATCCAGCATGCTTTAGCAGTTTTGGACAATATCAAGCATCGGGTTAAGGTGCCCTTGTGTGAGCTCATCCGCCTTGCTATTGTCTGCCACGACTGGGGGAAAGTGCTTCCCGCTTTTCAAATCCGGACGCTAAAAAATTCCATCTATAGGCCCGACGCTCCCCTCATTCAGATGCCCCACTCCCTCTTTTCTTTGCTATGGATAAATGAGACCAAACTGCGAGAGAAACTGCAGAAGGAGTTGCAAGAGAAGGACATCTCTGATTACCGAGAATTTTTGCTCTCTGCTATCGCCTATCATCACTGGAGGGAAAACTTCTTTGAACTCATCAGCGCATCCCATCGAGAGATCATGGACCTGTTGGATGAGCTGGATAGAGCAGGGAGAAAAAACGACCTTCAGAAGAATTTGCAAGAAGAAATTCAACAGCTTGGCAACAACTGGCATGAGTTGATTGCCTTCAACGAAGAGATGGCGAAGGGCTTGCGCAATGGGGTGCCATTTATGGAGTACGCCCGTCCGCCTTACCAACTCTATTTCCTCCCGAAGCGAGCAGGCATGGATGAGCGAAAGCTACGGGACTGGGTCCTGATCGCAGGCTTTCTCCAGCGGGCTGACCATTTCGCTTCCTTCTGTGAGGAAGAAGGCGAAGATGTGCGGACAGCAGAGGCAGAGAAATGTCCCGTTTGCTTTAACGACGCGATTGATAAAGTAAAAGCCGAAATAGCAAAAAAAACAGAAAGTCAGACCCAGGCTGAAAATATTTGGCAGCTGGATAAGATTTATGATTGTAAGGACAAAAACATCATCCTGATAGCCCCTACGGGCTACGGAAAAACCGAGTTTGCATTTCTCTGGGGAAGTGACGAGAAGCTCTTTTATACGCTCCCTTTGCGAGCGGCGGTCAATCAGATTTACCAGCGGGCAAAGGCCATCTTTGGTGATGGTAAGGCAGGGTTGCTTCATTCCGATGCAGATGTCTTTCTGCTGGGAGACGGCGGGGAAGGGCAGGCAAACCTGAAAGCATATGACCTGGCTCGGCAACTGGCTTTCCCTGTGCTCATCTCCACCGGGGACCAGTTCTTCCCCTACGCCTTGCGCCCGCCTGGGTACGAGAAGATCTATGCCACCTTCTCTTACTCGCGGCTGGTAATTGACGAGGTTCAGGCTTACGACCCCCGGGCCGCCGCTATTGTGGTCAAGTTCATCGAGGATATCGTGCGCATGGGCGGGAAATTCCTCCTAATGACGGCGACGCTCCCGGAACTTTTGCGGACGGAGATTGAGAACACGATTGGAAAGGAAAATTTTGCAGAAATCAATTTGTATGATGAGAAGAGGAACGACTTTGAAGTGATCAAGAAACACAAGATCAAGGTCGAGTTGCTCAAGAACCGCGCTGATGAGGAGAAGCCGGACTTCACCATCCCTGAAGAGAAGCTCGTCGAGGTACTCGATCAAGCCTGTAAGGGTAAGCGCGTGCTTGTTATTGCCAACACCGTCAAGCAGGCTCAGGACATTTTCAAGAGACTCAAGACGTTGATCGAGGAAGACGCTCAATATACACCGCTTAAGAATAAAATTTGGCTCTTGCATTCACGGTTCACGCAGGCCGACCGCAGCAAGTTGGAAACGGAAATTTGTGGTGACAAAGAAAAGGAGATACAGGGCGAGTTTCAGAACCCCAAACCCCATTCTGAATCTGAAGGAAAAATCCTCGTAGCGACCCAGGTGGTGGAAGCCTCGCTGGATATTGATGTCGACGTTTTATTCACCGAGATCGCTCCGTTGGATGCCCTTGTCCAGAGGATGGGAAGAGTGCTACGAAGGTACGGACCGATGACCTCACCAGGTAGCATTTCTTCACCCACTGAACCCAATGTATTCGTATGGGTTTTCCAGAATGGACTTCAGTCCGGTAGGGGCTACGTGTATGACCAAGAGCTTATACTTATTACACTGAAGCTCCTAAAAGGTAAAAATATAAGTCAAACAGTCCAGAATGCCAAAGAATGGTTTGAGCAGAAAAAGAAAAAGGTCAAGAACGATGATAACAAGCTGAGACAATCCGTTCTGGAAGAGCTCTTTGGAAGCAGCCAATCTCAGGACTTCGACCTCATCTGTTCCGAGTATGACAAGTATGAGCTTGTGAAAAGGCTATATGAATCACTACCAGGGGATAGCAGGTATCTAACGAGATTCCACCAGACCAAGGACATCCTCGATGCTGGCTATATGGCGGACCGCAAGGAAGAAGCCGAAAAACTGTTTCGGGAAATTTACACGGTATCGGTGGTCCCAAGTTGCAAAAAGGAAGAATTTCGTAAGGATACTTGCAGGTTTTTTTCAAGACACAAAGACAGCAAGGGACTCTATACACTCTTCAAAGCGGAGATTCTCTCTAAGTTTGTTGTTCAGGTACCATTGAATCTCAAACAATTGAAGGAGCGTAATTTCCAGCCTGTCGAGTGGTGGGTGAGGGACTTGGAATGTGATGGCGGCTCTGGGAGTCAGGTAGACGCAAGGGCGTGGAGGCGGTTTGTGGGCTGGTGCCGGGATATCTACTTTGCGAACTATGAGTATGATAAGACTCGTGGGGTGAGCGTAAGTGCTCCTTGGGATCAGCTTGAGGCTGTGATTTTGTGAAACGATCGGCTATCTGGCAAAGGTCTCGGCAGCGAATGTGAATGTCTCGCACACCGAGGGCAACGCGTTGGAGCTGCTGTTGATGGGCAGCGGTTGCCGAATTGGCTGTGACAGGTCTTGGAAGCGTGCGCTATTGGCTTGGGCTTCGGTGTTGCGGGTAAAGAGCCCGAGGGCGAGCTCGCCTCGGATGCGTACTGCCCCGTTGAGGGCACCCAGCCCACCCGCCACCGAGGCAACGACGTTCGCCTGTGGAGCGAGGGTGAGGCTGTCGCGGTGGATGGAGCCGGGTTCATCGCGGCTGCTCATGTACTGCAGCGCAAGGAAGCTGCCGTCGCTCCACTCAATGCCAAGTTTGCCTGCCAGGAGGCGGCGCCGGTATTCGCCGCCGAACGCCCGGATTGTATCGGGCTGCACGGGCTGGCGGGTGTAGCCGTAGTGCAGCGCCAAGCGCAACGGACCGGGTGAGAGCTCTACACCGCCTCCGAGAATGCGCGAATCCCCAACGGTGAGGTCGGAAATCCGGGTGCTGTACCATCCGGCAAAGAGCTGCACCACAGAGCCAAATCGCGGAGTAACCCCGAATTCGTTGAACGGCTGATGGTAGCCGAGCCGCCCGGAGTTGAGGAACAGCTCAAACGGCAGCACGATTTGGTCAAATACCGTCAACTGCAGCCGTCCCGCTACACGGTACGACTGTGTGGGCAGACGAGAGGTGGTCCCCAAGGGACGATACACGTCGGCGGAAGCACCCAAGGAGCCGGAAGCCCTAATCCATTGCGCATTCAGGTGGGAAGCCGTGCCGCAGACAAGCGCCGCTACCACAATGAGAAGCACCCGTATGCGCGCGTGGTGGCGTTGGCTCGTGGTGTTCGAGCAGCTCCATCGCATCTATACCCTCCCGCCGTGGTTTGACGGACTCCGCGCTGTGAAGCACACCTGGGCAACGGTACAGTGTGCCGCACACCAACGGCGGGAGGAAGCATAGAGCTCTGGGCAAGCGCTCAGGGCAGTACGCCTTCTGCTGCACGATGATGGGCTGCAACTCTCCGCAGCCGCACCCCCCGAGTACCGGGGAGCGAGCGTTCGAGTTCCTTGGACTAGAATTAGCGCATCAGCCCACAATCTGACGCACAGCGCGGCAGATGATCGACTTCAACATCCCTGCGCAGTGCCTGCTCGGCGCTGCAGCCATCAATGGGTGCGCGAGTTCGTCTGTCTGAACCCGCACGAACGGGATGGGAGGCAGAGTGGAACCCCGGTGAGGTGAGCGATGACCATCTCGGACCTTCCCTCGCAGCCGGTGTCGTGGGAGCAGGAGTTCGCGCAGCTCCGCACGCAGGCCATCAAGGTGAACTACTGGGTGGTGTGCCCGCGCAAGCTTTGGCTGTTCTCCCGGGGGCTTTCGATGGAGCCGCTTTCGGAACGGGTTGCCTTGGGGCGACTCCTGCACGAGCAGGCGTATCCGCAACATTCGCGCCGCGAGCTCTTCATCGATGAGCTCATCCGAGTGGATGTGCTGGAGGCAGAGCCCCGTGTGCTCGAAATCAAGCACTCCCGCAAGATGATCGAAGCCGCCCGGCTGCAGGTTGCGTACTACCTGCTCTACCTGCGCTGGCTTGGCGTCGGTGAGTTGGTCGGCGAACTCCGCTTCCCGCGTGAGCGCCGGCGTGAGGAGGTGCGCTTGACCGAGGAGCTGGAGCGCGAGGTGCTCCACGCATTGCAGGAGATTCGCCGAATCGAGCAGCTCCCCACGCCACCGCCCGCCTCCTTTATGCCGATCTGCCGCCGGTGTGCGTATGCAGAACTCTGCTGGGGATAGCGATGCCGCAGTCGTACTACATCTTCCGCAACGGGCGCCTGCGCCGCCACCAGAACACGCTGTACCTGGAATCCGAAAGCGATGGGCAGCTCTCCAAGCAGCCGATACCGGTTGAGAACGTGCGGGACCTCTACCTCTTCGGCGAAATCGACCTCAACACGAAGCTCCTGGTCTTCCTGGCGCAGCACGAAGTTGTGGTGCACTGCTTCAACTACTACGGCTTCTACGTCGGCAGCTTCTACCCGCGCGAGGGCAACGTCAGTGGGCACCTTCTGGTCAAACAGGTGGAGCACTACCTGGATGCCGCGCTGCGCCTGGAGCTGGCGCGGGAGTTCGTCCGCGGCGCCATCGGGCACATTCTGCACAACCTGCGCTACTACCACAACCGCGGCAAGGAGCTTGCCGACGCCATCCGGGATATCGAAGCCCTGGAGCTGGAACTGGAGCATGCCGAGGACATCCCCTCCCTCATGGGCGTAGAGGGACGCGTTCGGGAGCGCTACTACCTTGCCTTCACCGACATTCTCTCCCTGGAGCAGCCCTTTGAGAAGCGCGTGCGCAGACCTCCGGATAACCCTATTAACGCGATGCTCTCCTTCGGCAACACGCTCCTGTACACTGCCGTGCTGAGCCAGTTGTACATCACGCAGCTCAATCCCACGATTTCGTACCTGCACGAGCCCTCCAGCCGGCGCTTCTCGCTGGCGTTGGATATTGCCGAGGTCTTCAAGCCGCTCATCGTGGACCGGCTCATCTTCCGCTTGTGGAACAAGCGCATGCTGCAGGAGGAGGATTTTGAGTCCATCGGGGAAGCCTCCGGCGTCATCTTGAACGAACGCGGGCGGAAGGTGTTCGTGCGCGAGTTCGAAGAGGTGCTCGCCACAACGGTGACGCATCGGCAGCTTCGGCGTTCGGTCTCCTACCGGCAGCTCCTTCGGCTGGAGGCGTATAAATTGGTGCGCCATCTCATTGGCATGGAGCCGTACCGAGCACTGCGAGCGTGGTGGTAGCAATGTACGTTGTGGTGGTCTACGACGTTGAACAGCGCAGGGTGGCAAAGGTGTGCCAGTTCCTGCGCCGCTACCTCAACTGGGTGCAGAACTCGGCATTCGAGGGCGAGCTGAGCGAGAGCCAACTGGAGGAGGTCATCGTAGGGGTTCGCAAGCTCGTCAACCGCACAAGCGATAGCGTGTACTTCTACGTTATCCCGGACCGCAAGTGGTGCAAGCGCCGGGTTGTGGGGGTCGAGAAGAGCTTGTCGGACACGATTCTGTAGCCT
>Ga0209809_1002843_pt1 | contig 11596 bp, 7 predicted proteins | sample YNPMSTMetaG_FD_186172 | JGI IMG/M metagenome (GOLD analysis project Ga0209809, IMG submission 186172) | Anoxygenic and chlorotrophic microbial mat microbial communities from Yellowstone National Park, USA - YNP MS-T MetaG (SPAdes) (version 2) ... | reverse complement strand
CGATGTCGGCGATCTTGGTGAAAATCCCGCCGCAAATGCGCAGGGCTGACGCACCCAGAGATTCTCCAATGGCAAATCCGATGAAGCAGGGCCCTGTCAGCTCCGGCGGCAGGAAAATCAGAATGCAGATCATGAAAAACAGCTCCACGCTAATGAGCAACAGCCCCACGCTCATGCCGGAGCGCATGGGAATGGCCAGTGGCGGCCAGGGCAGACCGCGCAGGGCTGCAAAAGCGGATCGACTGTTGGCCTGGGTGTTGATCCGCATGCCGAACCAGGCCACCCCGTAGCTGCCCAAGATGCCCAGCACGGAGCTCAACAGAATCACGATGACGCTGCCGGCCGGCATGTGACGCAGGGAGCCAAAATAGTAAATGATGCAAATGCCGATCAGCGCCCACAGCAGTGCCAGGAACTTGCCCTGCTGGATCAGGTAACTCTTGCAGGTCTCCCAGATCAGGGTCGAGACGTCCCGCATCGCCCGATGCACCGGCAGGGCCTTGGTCTGCAGATACTGCACCACGCCAAAGAGGGCCCCCACGGCGCAGATCAGAATACCAATGAGCATCAGGACGTAACCGCTGGCACCCCCAAGGGCTGGGAAGTGAACCTCACGTAAACTGGGCAGCCGCAGCTCAGCCTCGCTGGCGAAGGCCGACAGCAGGCCACCCCCGAACAGCATCAGGACCGTTGTCAGTGCGCGCATAGAATTGTGCCGTTGCATAAGTAAAAGTGCGCATCGAGAGTGCCGAGCCCGCCCGGCCGGGCCAACACTTTTTTTGCGTCTGTGGCAACGATTCTTGGCCTGGGGCTGCGCAGTTTCAGCAGGCTGAACACCTCGGAAAAAATGGCTCCGCCATCTTCCCCTTCTTCCCAGCGCCTCCACAACTCCCTGGCCCCCAAAGCTTTCTCATCTGCGACTTCATCGTCTCCTGTCCACACGCCGCCAACCCGCTCCGAAGACTGGTGGCGGAGGATGAGAAAACCACCCAAGCCTCGGGGCCCATCGCCGATCCATGGCCCGGTGGCTAGCCCGCACTGTACCTGCAGCGCGGCGTTGCACCCAGCAGGTGGGACTCCACGAAGTCGGTAGGGTCTGCGCGCGAGTGCATGGGAGCAGTCCGCGCGCCAGCGACTGGATCCCTTTGGCGAGGCATCGGGATTGAATCCCAGGTGCCGAAGCTGAGGGCCCATTCCCGGGGAAATGATGATTTTGCCGCGCCACGGTCGCTCTCGCACTTGACAGGCAGCAAAGCCGTGCTAACCGGAGTGTGTCCGACGCATGCACATGCCAGAGCGCCTCGACCTGTCCGAGCCCGCATTCCCTCGTGACGACCGGCCCCGCCGGCAGCCGCACGGCAGACAGCAGCTCGATCGGACTTGGGGCAGGATGTTGACACCATTTCGCCAGCACTTCGATCTTGGCCCCACCAGCACCGAGCCTTCCCACCAAAGAGCGGGTCTCTGCTCGAAATCCGTGGAGGATCACGATCGTCGCCCTGTGCAAAAGGAGGGCTCTAGATGAACTTGTGTCCCGATTCGACACACCCCCCCGATGCGCAACCCTCACCTCCGGCCCCCTCAGCCGCAGGCCTTTCTGGCTTTCACGCCTGCCCCCAACCTCTGGCTTGGATCGATGCCCAGGGCCGGCTGCTGGATTTCAACCCGGCCTTTGGCGACCTGTTTCGCCTGGAGAAAGCCCGGTGTTTGGGACAACCCCTGGCCTCGGTACCGCAGCTCCGGTCCTCCGCTTCCGAGTCTTCCACGGGCGGTAGCAGTGGCGGGACAGAAGGTCAGATTCCGGATCGGATATGCGTGCGCGACCTTTCCGGCAACGAGGTGGAAGTGGAATTCGAGGTTTTGCCCTTGCCGGACGGCACCGCGTTGGTCCGGAGCAAGCTCCCCCCCTCAGGCGGCCCCACTTGGAAGGACCCGGCCCAGGCCGAGAGCCCTTTCCAGGTCATTCTGCGCAGCATTGGCGATGCGGTTTTGACCACGGACGCGCAGGGTCGTGTGGATTTCATGAACGCAGCGGCGGAGCGACTCACCGGCTGGTCGGCCGCTGAAGCACGCGGCCGGCCCGTTGAGGAGGTGTTTCGCATCGCCCACGAGGAAACCCATCAACCGGTCGAATCCCCGGTGGAACGCGTGTTACGCGAGGGCGTTGTGGTCGGTCTGGCCAACCACACCGTTCTGCTGACACGAGATGGCCGGGAAATTCCCATCAGTGACTCCGGAGCCCCCATTCGCGACGCGTCGGGCCAAGTGTACGGGGTGGTGCTGATCTTCCGCGATCAGACCGCCGAGCGAAACTGGCAACGGCACCGTGAGGCAGAGCGGCAATTGCTGGAGGAACACGCGGCTGCCATGCCCCTGGAGATATGGTTTACGCGACTGTGCCTCGCTTACGAAAAACTGCACCCGGGGGCGCTGTGCTCGGCGTTGCGAGTCGACCGTGGTCGGCTCCACACCATCGCGGCTCCCTCACTGCCGGCAGAATATTGCCGGGCCATTGAAGGGGTGCAAATCGGGCCCTGTGTGGGGTCGTGCGGCACGGCGGCTTATCGCAACGAGATCGTAATTGTGGAAGACATCGCGTCCAGTCCCTTGTGGGCCGGGTATCAGGAGCTGGCCGCGCGCAATCAACTGGCAGCGTGTTGGGCTTTCCCCATTCGCGACTCTAAAGGCCATGTCCTGGGCACCTTTGCCGTGTACTATCCAACGCCGCGCGGCCCGACACCGGAAGAATGCCAAACCTTGGAGCGCTGGGCCCATTTGGCCAGTTTGGTTTTGGAGCATCACCGGACGCTGGCAGACCTCCAACAGAGCCAGGCCAGGTTGGCAGCTGCCCAAGCGCGGGCCCGGTTGGGGAGTTGGGAACTGGACTTGCGGGAGGGGCCGTACGAATGGTCCGCAGAAATGTCCCAACTCCATTACCAGGAGCCCTCTCGTCCGGCACCGACCTTTGAGGAGTTCTTGATGCTCCTGCACCCGGAGGATCAACCGCGCCTCCGCGCGATCCATCAGCGCATCACCCAGGCCCGTGCCCCGTTCTTGATCGAATACCGCACCCATCCGGACCTCGGTCCGATCCGTTACATCCAGGCGCGGGTGGAAGTGATCCGCGATGCGGAAGGCCGTGCCGTTCGCGTGGCCGGGACCTCGCTAGACATCACGGCGCTGAAAGGCCTGGAGGAGTCGGTTCGGCGCCGCGAAGAACAGTTTCGTCGTCTGATCCAGTTCGCACCCGAGGCCATCGTGTTGGTGGATGTGGCCTCGGGCAGATTCATCCTTGCCAATCCCGCCGCCGAGCGCCTGTTCAAGATGCCCGCGCAAGAGCTCCTCCGGTATGGCCTAGTGGAATTGAGCCCGCCCTGTCAACCCGATGGCCAGCCCTCCGCCCGAAAGGCGCATCAGTACATCGCTGCCGCCCTGGCCGGGGAAACCCCGGTCTTCGAGTGGACCCACCGCAATAGCGAAGGACAGGACATCCCGTGCGAAGTTCGGCTGCTGCGTCTGGAATTCGATGGCCGCGTCGTCGTCCGGGCCAGCATCCTCGACATTCGCGAACGCAAGGCCGCCGAGGAACGGATCGCCCGACTGACCCGCATCTACGCCTTGTTAAGCGAGGTCAACCAGTTGATCGTCCGCGAGAAAGATCGCACGGCCCTCTACCGAGGGATTTGTCAGATCGCCGTTCAGACCGGCGGGCTCCTCATCGCCTGGCTGGGCCGAAGAGACCCAGAAACCGCTCTGTGGCAGGAGCTGGCCAGCGCCGTAGCCCGACCGGGCCATGGCCAGCTCTGTAAGCTCCTGGGAGAGCAAACCCATGGGTGCGTGGAATTCTTGCGGAGAGCCTGGGAAACCGGTAAGCCAGTGATTCACTGGGACTTGCTCACGGCTCCGGAATTCGCCCCCTGTCGGGACCTCATCCAGGTTCACGGACTCCGTGCCCTGGGCTGTTTCCCAGTCCGGCCAGAGGGGTCGACAGCAGCGGTCCTGGCTCTGTTCGCTGCGGAGAATGGCTTTTTTGAGCCGAAAATGAGCCGCCTCTTTCAGGACCTGGCCTCAGATCTGGCTCTGGCGTTGGAAAACCTCCAGAGAGAGGAGAAACACCGGGAAGCCGTGGCCCGGCTCCATCAAAGCGAAGAACGGTTTCGAAGGCTCATTGAGAATGCATCGGATCTGATTGTGGTTTTGGATCCGGCGGGGGCCATCCATTATGCCAGCCCTTCCGTCACACGACTCCTGGGCTACGAGCCGCAGTCATTGGTGGGCAGGTCCGCCTTTGAGTTTGTTCACCCGGACGACCTCTCTACCATCCGGGAAGGTTTGCAACAGGCCATGAGCCGTGGCGAAGCGCTGCCCCTGACGGTCGCCTTCCGTCTCCGGCACCAAAACGGCTCTTGGCACGACTGCGAGGCCGTGGGCCGGTTCGTGCCGGATTTGATTCCCGGCGGCGGCATTGTCGTCAACGCCCGCGACGTCACCGAAATGCGCCATCTGCAGGAACAGCTCCGACAAGCGCAGAAGTTGGAAGCCATCGGTCGTCTGGCAGGCGGGGTCGCCCACGACTTCAACAACATCCTGGCAGTCATTTTGATGCAGACCGAGCTGCTTGTCATGGACGATAACCTGAGCGCCGAAATCCGCGACGGCCTCCACCACATTCGCTCGGCTGCAGAAAAGGCGGCCTCTCTGACCCGGCAACTTTTGCTGTTTAGCCGCAAGCAGGTCATGCAGATGCGTGAGCTGGACCTGAACGAGCTGGTCACCAGCCTGGTCAAAATGGTGCAGCGGATCATTGGAGAGGACATTCATCTGCAACTGCGGTTGTATCCCCAAGCGCTGATCGTCCGTGCCGACCCTGGGATGCTGGATCAAGTGGTGATGAATCTGGTGGTCAACGCGCGGGATGCCATGCCCCGCGGTGGGGAGTTGATCTTGGAAACAGATCGGGAAGCACTCGAGCCCGGCCAGGTCGGTGCCCCGGTTGATCTGGCACCAGGGCCATACGCAATCCTGCGGGTGGCCGATACCGGCGTGGGCATCCCAGAGGAGAATCTGGAAAAAATCTTCGAGCCCTTCTTCACAACCAAGGAGCCCGGCAAGGGTACCGGGCTGGGGCTTGCGACCGTCTTTGGCGTGGCCAAACAGCATGGAGGCTCTGTCACGGTGCGGAGCGTGGTCGGTCAGGGATCCACCTTTGAAGTCTGGTTGCCACTCTCTACGGTGGGCGCCGAAGCGTCTCCTGCACTGGAGCGGTCGCGTCCCCCCGGCGGAACCGAAACGATCCTGTTGGTGGAAGACGACGATTCGGTGCGGGCTTTGACCCGGGCCATTCTGGAATCGGCAGGGTATCAAGTCCTCACGGCCGCCCATGCCCGCGAAGCCCTCGAGGTTTGGGCCACCGAAGCCGCGCGCATCCAGCTGCTCTGGACCGATGTCGTCATGCCGGGCGGCATGAACGGCCGTGAACTGGCCGCAAGGCTGCGCGCGACCAAACCCAACCTGCGGGTCATTTTCACCAGCGGCTACAGCGGTGAAATGGCCGGACGAGAACTGGCTTTGGAACCGGGTCAGGTTTTTTTGCCCAAACCGGCCAGTCCCCACGAAATTCTCGAAACCGTGCGGCGGTGTTTGGACGGTTGACCGCCGGTCAACCGGGCCGGCAGACCCGGCCTGCGTCCTTTTGCCGGGCTCAAAGCAGCTTCATCGCCTCGTCCATCGCCGCCAATAGTTCGGCCATGGTCGCTTCGGTCTCGTCCCCCATGTTGGAGACGCGGAAGGTCTTGCCCTTGATCTTGCCGTAGCCGCCGTCGATCAGGAACCCGCGTTCCCTCACCAGCTGTTGCAGCCGTGGCACGTCCACCACACGGCCGCCTGGCTTGGCCCCGTTGTTGATGCAGGTCAGCGTGCGGGACTCGAACCCCGGATCCGGAAACAGCGTGAAGCCGTGCCTCGCCGCCCAGTCCCGGACCATTTGGTTCGTGCGTCGGTGCCGTTCAAAGCGGGCTTCCAGCCCTTCGGCCAAGATTTCGTCCATTTTGGCATCCAACGCGTAAACATGCGCGATGCTGGGGGTGCTGGGAGTCATGTTCTGATCGGCATTCTTCTGAAACTCCAGAAAGTCGAAATAGTACCCCCGATCCGGCACGGTGGCGGCGCGCTCCAGGGCCGCCTCCGAGCAGACAAAGACCGTCATGCCGGGGGGCAGCGCAAAGGCCTTCTGCGTGCCGGCCAGCATCACGTCAATGCCCAATTCGTCGAATGGGAGCTTCACCGCGGACATGGAACTGACGGTATCCACAATGAACATGACGTCCGGGTATTTCCGTTTCAGGGCAGCGATTTCCTCGATGGGGCTCATCACGCCGGTGCTGGTCTCGTTGTGGATGACCGTCAGGGCATCGAACTGGCCCGTGGCCAGCTTGGCGTCCACGGCCTCCGCACGGATGGGCGAGCCCCAGGGCACCTGCAACGGCTCGGCCTGCTTTCCGCAACGCAAAGCCACGTCGTACCACTTGTCCGAAAATGCCCCACACATACAGGTCAGAACCTTGCGTTTCACCAGGTTCCGGATGGCTGCCTCCATCACCCCCCAGGCGCTGGAGGTGGACAGGTACACGGGCCGCCGCGTGTAAAGCAACTGCTGCAGCTTTGGCTGCAGGCGCGCGTAGAGGTCCTTGAACCCCTGGCCCCGATGACCGATCATCGGCTGGCAAAATGCCCGGAACGTCCGTTCGCTGACCTCGACCGGGCCCGGTATGTGCAACTTCACGTGTCCCATACAGAAAGGGCCGCCCCGCGTTGGATCTAGCCTCCAGGCGGCTGCCGGGAAGGGTTTCACAGCCGGGCCGGTTTGGCAAGTTCCACCACCGCACGGCCCCGTCCTCGGGTGCACCGAGGCTTTGAGCAAGGTCCATGACTTTTCCGGGGCCTCAGCCATTTTCTCCTGTCCGTGCTGCCCCTGAACTCAGCGCGTGCAGGGGAATCCGTTGGCCCTCAAGCACAGCAGAGGCATCGTTCTTTCACCCCGCCGGCCCCGCGGGCCCTTTGCCGACAGCCGACCGACCCGGCTCCGGGCTTGCGTGTACGTCCCCGCCCCTTTTTCATGCCCCCACCGTGAAGAACATCGTCTATTTCGACCTGGAAACGCAGAAGTCCGCGGATGAAGTGGGCGGCTGGCACCACATCAGCCGCATGGGGATGAGCGTCGGCGTCACCTACAGCACAGCCCGGGGGGAATATCGGATCTATGCCGAGGCCGATATGGACGAGCTGATTCGGGAGCTGCAACGGGCCGAGCTGATCGTGGGTTTTAACATCCTGCGGTTTGACTACGAAGTCCTCCATGGCTACACGGCCCTGGACCTGCGTCAGCTTCCCACGCTCGACCTGTTGCTCAGCCTGCAGGATCAACTGCAACACCGGCTCTCATTGGATGCGCTGCTGTCGGCCACTTTTGGCCTGGAAAAGACCGCCGAGGGCTTGCAGGCTCTCCAATGGTACAAACAGGGCCGGTTGCTGGAGATTGCCGAGTACTGCTGTTACGACGTGAAACTCACGCGGATGCTTCACGAATACGGTCAAGTCCACGGCTACGTCTACTATCACAACCGGTTGGGCAAGAAGCTGAAAATTCCGGTCCGTTGGTGAAGAGCAGCGCGGTTGCCGTCCTGGCCTCTGCAGCGCTGTCCGGCTCGCCAGCAAACGCCCATTCCCGACAGACGACCCGTGCCTGCAGGGCTTTCCGTCTTCCGGCCGCCCTCCCCGGTAGGACCGCCGGAGGGAAACCACAGACTTCAGCAGACCGGCCGCGCTTCCAAACCACGGCCCATCTCCAGTTCACCGGCTCCCCAGCACCCTTTTGCACCGCACACGAAGAGCGGACGGACGGCCAGCGTTGTGCGGGCCGCTCTGTCCCGTGGAGAATCGGCGCCCAAGAGGCCCACGAGTGGGCCCGCCGGCGAGGACTCGATCACCCAACACGGACGCCGGAAAGGCTCGACTCAGCCGACACTCGCCGGCACACCCTTCCTCCTTGCAGGCCCACGGCGGCAGGGACCGAGGCCACTGCGCGGAGAGTTGCCCGCACCGAAACACACGGCCCCCTCCCCGCAGGCCTCCTCCTTCCGCCACTCGCAGTCGCGGCCCATCAAAGGTCACCCGTTGTACCCCGGCAAGGACCCACACCGGGTCTGCTCCGGTCCCGAGCCCTCGCGCGGGGCGTCGTTAAAACAAGACTGGACAAACTGCCGCAGCAGGTTCAGTTCGGTTTCGCCGGCAATCGTATGAGCCTTCTCGAATTCGACCCATTCGATGGGGATTCCGCCCTCCTGCAGGCACCGGATCTGACGACGGGTCACCTCGATGGGCAGAATGTCGTCGTAGCGCCCATGCGTAGCCAGAATGCGTTGCTGGCGCGCCACGGGCGATTGTTCGCGCAGCAACGTCTCCGGCTCACAAACTGCCCCGCTGATGCACACCACACCCGCCAAGCGACGGGGATACCGCAACGCTACTTCCAGGGCCATGAGGCCGCCCTGGGAAAAACCACCCACCACCATCTGGTCGGCCGGCCAGCCCCGGTGCTGGAGTTCGTCCAGCAACTCGGCCAACAGAGCGTAACTGCGACGCACGCCAGGCACCGGATCACCAAAGATGTCGAACCACGAATAACCCCCGTAGTAGGGATCCGGAGCATCGGGCAGGGCATAATGCAGCCAGGGCAATTGCATGGCTGACGGCAGCCAGAGGTACCCCTCATGACTGTCGCCCAACCCGTGCATCATGAGCATCAGACGGCGCGATTCAGCTTGCGCGGCCGGCAACAAATGACAGCGGAGTCGGGCCATAATGCCTGCTGCCCAGCCTGTGGGGACCCGATCTCGGGCACTCCTCCAGTGCAGGAGCGCCAGGTCCCGTGGCCTTCGCAACATTCAGGCCAGCAACTTGGCGGCGGAAACGGATGCTGGCAACAGCTTTTCGGCCCCGGGGATCTCTTCCCATCGACCTCCACGCCAGAGCCGAAATCGGAACAGTTGGGCGAACTGGAACGGTGGAGCCGCAGCCCCCTGACCTCCCACCAGTTCGGCGCCCCGTCGCACATTGTCCATCATCCAGGCAGGCAACGTCAGGTGGTAGGGATTCCGCTGGACTTCACCCAGATGAAATGTCGTGGCGGCAATGAGGTCCGCCAGCAGAGCCGGCGCCACTTCCACCATCAGGTTGGGATCCTCCATGGCGCCCCAGAACTCGGTCTCGAACACACGACAACCGAAATCAGATCCCACCCTCTGCAATGCGTCCACCACCAGGTAATGAGTGCCAATGTGGGTCGAGTTCCAGTCGCGCTCATGGGGGAAGAAGATCGCCACCGGCCGATACCGCACCAGCAACTCGGCAATTCGATCCACCATGGCGTTCCATCGCACCGGATCCTCCCGGCGGGTCCGCAGGTGGACTTCGTCGAACCCGTTCGGGGCGCTCAGCTCCAACTCGTAGCCCAAAAAGGCGCAGGCCTGGCGCAGTTCCGCCAACCGCGGCTGGCGACGCTCCGGTTTGCGGCCCAACGTGACGGCCACGTTCACCAGCCGGACACCGGCTTCGCGGAACAACCGGAGAGCCAACGCCCCAATGATGCACTCGTCATCCGGGTGCGGCGCAAAGTACAGCGCACAAGGAGCCTCCGGCCCCAGGACGGGGCGTGGACAGGGCGCAAACCCGCCGCAGGGCAACTGCGCGCCGCGTTGCCACCATCGTTCCAGCTCCTCGACCCAATCGTGATAGGGCGTATTCATGGGAAGGTTCATTGTTGGGGTTGAAGTTCCGGTAGGCTGGCCGCCGCGATGGCCTGCCCGTGTCGTTTGAACGATTCCTCCGGCAGGTGCAGAGACAACCGCTCGGCCAATTCGGGAAACTCCACTCGCAGTACCTCGCGTGCCTGCTCCAACATCACCTGACCTCCCGGACCGCTGGTGACCCGACCCAACACCAACACATGCTCCACCGGATAAAACTCGGCCAAATAGGCCAGTTGGTAGCCCAGATAAACGCCGAGGGTTTCGTAAATGCGGCGGGCGCGAGGGTCTCCGGCGGCCATGAGTTCCTGGACCCGCTGGAGCTTCTCCGGAGGCTTCATGTCCGCCGGGGTTTCAATACCCGCCGGCCCCAGCAACCGGGCCACCGCTTGCTGCGAAAAATACTGCGCACCCACGCCCCGGTCCCCGGACCACTCGTCCCGTGGTGCCCCGGGCTGCACGTCCACAGGCACAAACGCCAGCTCATTGATCCATGAGGTCAGGTTCCCGTTGCGGTCGACCCAACCGCCCGCGGTACTGGTTCCCAGGGCAATCCCCAGGACCGAGGTGCGCTCCAGCAACATCGAACCGGCCAACGCCGTCACTTCCCCGTCGTTCATCACCACCAGGAGCACTCCCCCCCAGGCCCGCTGAATCTCTAGAAACAGATCTTTCACCCGCCTCTGGAACAGCTCGGGGGCAACACCCCGAAACAACGAGGCCACTTTGACCCGATTGTTCACATACACCCCGGCCGCACTGCCCCCCATAGCGTCCACCCGCGGCAAATGCGCCGCTGCGCGTCGCAGCGAATCCATGATGCCCTCGTAATGATATTGCGGATCGCTCTGGAAGTAGGGATCCCACGGTGTTTCGTCGGTGAAGATCACCTCGCCCTCTCGAACCGCCGCCACCTTGCGGTCGCTGCCGCCCAGATCGAACCCGATCCGGCAACCCTCCCAGTGCCGCCCCAGCCGCAGACTCAGGGTCCGTTCCGCCGGCGGGCTCGCCACAGCCACAATTTCCAACGCCCGGTCGAACATCCGCCGGGCCACGATTTCTGCATCGAACCGGCCGGTGGGCGATTCGTCGTAGTGGCGTTGCAAGGCCAGGGCCAGATCGGCCGGACCATCCAGGCAAAGCCGCCATCCGCCCCGCGCCCACAACAGCGTCTTGACCACGCGTTCCAAGAAAGGCAGGCAGGCACGCGCCCGCGGATCATCCTCGGCAAAAACCCAGAGGCGATGGTGCGACACCAGTCCGTCGTGCTGCTCCAATGCCAGCGTCAGGAGTCGGGCCCGCCCCGAAGCCAGCGCTTCCGCGGTAAAGGCCCGATAGGCTAGAGCCATCGGACGAAAATCCGGGTCCAGCGGCGGGCGCACCCGCGGGGAGATCTGCAGCCAGCTGTCCAGCGGTTCCATCGCCTCTTTTCACTACGCCGCCCCGCTCCCCGGAAGCAATGACCACCACCCAACAGCCTGCTGGCAACGCAGTGCCTGGACCGGTACGGTGGCGGAGCACAAACGCTCAGCCTTTCAGGCGGCCGCTGACGAACAGGTGCCGATCACTGATCACCTCCACCGCCAGTTCCTCCAGCCCGGCGGCACGCAACTGCGCACGCACCTCGGCCGGCGTGAACGCCGCCAATAACGACCGATAAAAATCCCCTGAATCCTTACCGACTTTGGTTGGAGCCTGTTCCGGGCCGGGAAATGGTCGCTGCTGCTCATCGGTTGGAGGTTTTGACCCCTTGGGAAGGCTCGGCAGAGCGCCTCCGTCCCCCCGAGGCAAGC